>WNGC01001407.1_pt1 | contig 14515 bp, 7 predicted proteins | sample 5400051 | NCBI WGS metagenome assembly WNGC01 (sample SAMN13153368, study PRJNA577476) | soil metagenome | isolation source: 20 cm soil or saprolite under grassland replicate 2 | place: USA:California | collected 2016-06-15 | reverse complement strand
ACCTGACAGCCGATTGGCCTGTTCAGCCAGCAGAACCGCTTCCTGTCCGCTTCTAAGCGATGGGTCCGACGAAGTCGCTAACAGCCAGGCCAGATTACTTTGGGCCGCCACATTGTTCGGTGCTACACGGAGCCCGTTCCTGTATTCCGCTATCGCGTCTTCAGTGTGCCCTTTCGCAAGAAATGCGCTCCCGAGGTTTGCATGGGCATCCGCATTCTCGGGAACCAGCTCCAGAGTTTTTTGGTAGTGGACGATCGCTTCGTCCATCCGCCCTTCTCGAAGAAGAGCACTCGCCAGGTTGTATTGCGCATCGGCCTGATTGGGCAAGACTGCCACACATGCTAGGTAACTAGTGATAGCGCCATCTATGTCACCCTTGGAAAGAAGCGCGTTCGCCAAATTGCACGAGGGATCGGCGTAATCCGGTCGAATCGCCAGTGCCTTCTGGTAATGAGCGATCGCATCATCAACGCGCCCGCTTTGAAACAGCGTGACGCCAAGATTATTGTGCGCTTCCGCATCAACAGGATTAATGGCCAGCGCTGCTTCGTAGTGAGTGATCGCATCGTTGACTTCGCCTTTTTCAGACAGCAAGCGTCCAAGGTTATAGTGCGCTTCCGCATAACTCGGCCGTAGTGCAATAGCCTGGCGATAATGAGCTATCGCTTGATCAGTTTCGCCTCTATCGCGAAGGACGATTCCCAAATTGTAATGAGCCATCCAAGAACCGGGATTTTTTGCAAGCGTCCTGGTGTATAAAGAAATGAGATCATGATAGACAGCGGTTTGCTGCCATGTCAAAAAAACAAGTCCAAACAGGGCTATTGTAATGGTCGTGACGCGGAGAAACGCTTCCCATCCATTCTCAGCCACCTTGCCGCCGGAAAATCGTAGGGTGTCTGTGTCAGATGCCAACTGGGACGGCGTCTGACCGAGACGCCCTACAACAGTTATGGTCCCGGCGCCAGCTAACGCGAGCGGCCCCATGCTGGCAAGGTACTGGAAATGATCGCTGACAAACGAGTAGCGAAAGAAAAAGACGCTGAAAAATCCAAGGACAGGAAACAGGGAGACCACATAGTAGGCGGCTGCAAAGAGCACGGGGCGAGTCCATTTCGCCCGGATCAACCACAAAGCAAGTAATCCAGCCAGTGCTGCAAGCAGCGGCAGATAGGCTGTCAGTTGCGACGAGCTAATCTCCCACCGTGGATAGATGAAAATGAGCGGCTGTGGCCAAATAAGTTTGCCGACGTAAAACCAGACCGCGCGACCGGCGATGATGAGCCGCTCCGGCCAGGTCTGCGCCCACTCAGCGCCGATTGCACCAGCGTGGAACTTCTGTTCTAAAATCGTCCATGCGCTGGCAAGTGCGGATGTTAACGCAAACGGCGCGAGCGCCACAACATCACGCCAACGGATTCGTCTTGTTCGCCACCAGATACACAGAGCGAGCACGACTGGCAACATGACCACGGAAGGTTTGCTCAAGGTCGCGAGTACGAAGAGGAGCAAAGAGAAAGCAAACATCAAGGAGCGGCCGTTTCCCAGACGCGCCATAGCGCTGCGAAGGCGGCCTAACCGCCGCTGGGACGCTTTGGAAACCGCCCCTCCATGTTTCCTTATATTTGCCATCCATGTTATCCGTGTAATCCGTGGTTGCTCTTGCCATTTCAAAAAACAGAGGATGGATAAGAGGTAGAAGAAGCACGACTGGGTGTTTTTCAGCTCAGTCACCCAGGCGACCGATTGCACCATCACCGGGTGCAATGCCCAGAGCGCTGCCCCCAGCCAAGCGCCGCGGATATTAAGTTGTTGCAGGACCCGCCAGAGCAATACGGCCGAGCCGGCGTGCAAAAGCACGTTCAGAAGATGGTATGGCCATGGAGTCAGGCCGACGATCTTGTGCAGAACCCAAAAACTCGTAAGCACCAGCGGGTAATAGACCGCCCGCATGGTGGTCCAGACTTCTTTCAACCCCAGCGGCCCAATGATGCACGGGTTCTGGGTCAAATGCGATTCGTCGTCCCAAATGAATCCTGCAGTAAAGACCCGGGCGTAGGCGATGAAAATGAGAGCGATTAGGAATAGCGCACCGAGCCAGTTCCGCTGCCGGAAGGAAGATATTGGCTGGCGATATTCGCTTAACTTCAACAGCGGAGCGCTTGCAGACATACCTTGCTGGCCTCAATAAACAGAAAACGCAAAAGTGCCGAGCGTCGGCAATTAGGTATCACAGTTGCGACGGTTTCGCGACCTTACACGGATACGCTCTGCTTCACGCATGAAATTTGGATTCCGCTTTATGCGTGTGGGCTTTTCATTAGTCGGGTCACTACGTCGTGTTAACAACGAAAAACAATCAATCAGGCGCCGGCCGCGCCAATTGATTAGCTCTTGGCTGATGCAATGCAGACCGCGTTGTGCGCACAGGGCACGGAATAATTCAGCGCTCATGCCCGGGTTACGATGATGTTCCCAATCGAGGATTCTCGCCTTGATCAGCGGTTTTGTTAGCGCTCTGGGAAGCCGCTCACGCGCCGAGTTAGCATAGTGGCCAAAATTGGAATGGTGGATGAAACCTTTGCCGCCAATTTTCAGTTTAGTTCCCAATTCGCGCAAGTACGCCTCCGTCACCTGGCGATCCGTATGCACGAAAGAGTCAAAACTAAATACGAAATCGACTGAGGCGTCGGGAATCATTGGAAGTGAGAGGCCGTCGTTAAGGTAGCACTTCACATGTGAATCAGCGGCAAAACGCCGGCGACAGGCATCGATACAGTCAGCGGCGCGATCGACTATCCACAGTTCCTGACAATAATCCTTGAGATAATGCGTCCAGCGCCCAAAACCAGGCGCGATTTCCAAGATTCTTTCGGCTGGCAGGCAATCCCGAATGCGCGGAAGGATGGCACCAAACCATTGCGTCTCCGAACTTCCCCACGGGCCCGACCACTCCTCTCCCGCATGTTTCCAATCGTATTTCATGACACCGCTAGGGCTCGCGCGGGTGGTAGGGCGATCATCACATGTTACAGTTTAAACGCGTACTATATGGAGTATCGGACAGTGGGCGACCAAGATTTGGAATGCGGCGACATGTCGCCGGCTTTAAAATCGGCGGACACGTCCGCGCACTCCAAAAAGCAAACGGCCGGGCCCCTCGCAAAGGGCCCGGCCGCTGTGAATTGTTCGTATCCGATTTAGAATCTCTTTTTCAATCCGACGTACCAGAACCGGCCTTTAATGGTCGCAATCGACTCATCGTAGCCGTTCTCGAAAGAGCCAGCAACAAACGGTGGATCTTCATCGGTCACGTTCTGCATGCCAAGCGAGACCGTGGTGTTGTTGAGCCACCATCTCCAGTCGTTGCAGCCGTATTCGGCCGTGGACACGGGCACGACGTTTTTCTCCTTGCCATCCTTCATCTTCACGTTTTTCCCGCCATCCTTGGCATAGCCAGGCACTTCAGCCGGCGCAGGTGGTGGCAGGTTGAACGTGTAGTTCAAGACCAAGTCCAGCGTAGTCCAAGCCGACACTTTGCGTGCCCGTATTTCATCACCGCCACCGAGCGGGCCACTTCTAGGCTCATTTAGCTTCGTGGACCCTGTCAGACTGGCGTTGTCGTCCTCGTATTGGCCGGTCCAGTGAACTATCGCACCCACATCCAAACCAGCCATCCAAGTGTCAGCCGGGCCATCGTAGAAGATACTGAAGTTAGCTCGATTCCACGGCAATGAACTGGTTAGAGCCAACCCCGGCGGCAGGAACGAGCCCGCGATACCAAACCGTTTTGTCCCAGGTTGGGGTTGAAACTCGGCCCGGGAGAGCCAGGTACCGTTCACGGTAGTCGTTATTCTGCCAAAGTCGCCTGCGCCAAAGATCGAGGAATCCAGAATATAGATCGCCTCGTAATCGAGACCTTCGAAGACTGCGCCAGACAGGTTGTTGCTGGGATCGATCACCAGCGTGACTGGCCCATTCGGCGACGAGCCATCACCGACACCACGAAAGACGAAGGGCCCGTTCTGTTGAACACCCGGGGTCGGGGGATTACTTTCGATCAGGAATTGTGAGCCGACGGCCGACACGATGTCGCGCATATCAATATGCCACCAATCCGCACTCAGTGTCAGGCCCTTGATCCATTTCGGGCTGTAAACCGCTCCGTATGTCCATTCGTAGGCAACTTCCGGGTGCAGGTTGGGGTTTCCTATAACGCGTTCCTCAATCTGCGGCTCGGTCTGAGGGGAAAATGGATCGGACACGATTGGGAAGTTTTGCGACGAAGCAGGCGTGAGTTCTGCCAGCGTCGGCGCATGAAACGCCTCGGTATAGCTGCCGCGCAGGGTCACCGCGCCGATATACTTTGGATCTATCGGTTGCCACCGCACGGACACCTTCGGTCTCTGCGCGTTATACTTGCTGGTCGTCGACGCCAGACCTGCAAAGAGTCCAGAAGGCAGCACCCCTGAGGTGTTGTTGTGGTACCACTCTTCCCGCTCGGCAAAGTCCACCTCAAAGCTGTAGAACCCAGGGAAGTTCCATGTGGGACTGGTGAATGGCACCCGCACTTCCTCGTAGATTCCCCACACTTCCAGGTTCACCCGGAAGCTTTGGCCATCCGTTGAGCCAATGCTATTAAATGTGTCATTGAGCGAGTCGCGATTGCGAGTGAATCTCGGCCCGTCGTACTCGCCGCCAATCGCAAACGACACCGGACCGGCCGGGAGATTGAATAGGTCGCCGTTGAAAGTGGCATAACCTATAGGCAACTCGTATTCGCCGGAGTTATGCAATGTGACATAAACAGCTTGCCTGGCCCTCGGGGTGTTCTGGGCGTGGAAATTCAGAAACGGATCAAATGCCGTGGCCGGGTTCGTGTCCAAGAGCGCATCACGCAATCCGGGTTGGCTTACTTCGCCTATCGACAGGTCCTGTCCCTCGTTCCGAGAGTAACGGAAACCCATTTCCCAATTCCACGTCTTGAAGTAATCCCCAAATTCGCCCATCTCACCGCGCAATCCGACGTCGAAGAGTTGGTCCCAGTAAGTGAATTTTTCGTGCCTCGGACCAGTGTCGTTAATGCCGCGAAACCGAACGCCAGTGGTCATCGGGATTGGCACCCCATTAACAACCAGAGTCGCATCTCCAACTGTGAAGGGATTGAACGGATTCGAGATTGGCACACTGATGCCGGTAGGACTAAAGAACGTGTTAGTGGCTGGCGAGTGGAATGGATCCGGCGTAAACGGCACAGCCGCCAGGGACGAATCGAAATACGAGCGCGCATATTTGAAGTCGGCAAATACGGTCAGGTATTTGTCGCATATGTCACGCGTGAACGAGCCGTAGTATACTTGACGGTCTCCCGGCGGAAGGTCCGGCGTGAACGCGGCAAAGTTAAAGAAGAAGTAGTTGCCACCCCCCTTGATATCCGGATAGGGACCAATGTGTTGGGGCTGAACCGTCGCAATGGCAAACGGGTTTTTATAAAATGGAGAAGTTGCCCGGTTCGGAGCTGAATGCGGCAACGGCGTGTTCACGCCGAATATCGGCGTACCGCCCGGGCCGAAAAACATGCTCGGCAGTAACCGGCCACTTTGAACGCGGCCAGGAAAATTCCCGCTGCGCGCGTCAAATCCGCCAAACGGAGCAAAGAACCCGTTGGAAGAAATATCGCGGTCACGACTGAAAATTCCGTTGAGGCGCTCCCAGAAATCGGCAACTACCACGATATCGGTTTTATCGTCGCCAGTGCCGGCTTTCAACCACGTCTCCCATTCGCCCATCTCGTTGGACGCTCCCAGGTTCGAGTTCCCGTAAGTGCCCCCGATCTCCAGGCCACGGAATTTGTGGAGTAAAAAGAAGTTCACCACACCGGAGATCGCGTCGGAACCGTACACAGCCGAGGCGCCATCCTTAAGGATGTCCACGTGATCGATCATTGAAAACGGAAGCAGGTTAATGTCCACACCGCCGCTGAATCCGGCGACGCCCAGCGAACCGTAGGCGACACGTTTGCCATCGACCAGAACCAGAGTTTCCTTTGGCAACAGGCCGCGCAGGTTGAATTGAACGGTGCCGTCACCGCCGTTGCCGATGTTCAGGTTGACGGTTCCGCCCGCTTCCTGCGGAATGAATTCCTGCAGGTCTGTTGCGTTGCGGATGCCCAGTTTCTCAATGTCTTGCGGACGGTAGGTGTCCACCGGGTTCGGGCCGGTTTCTTCCGCGGTAGGAATGTTAGAACCGGTCACGATCACGCGTTCAACCTCAGCCGGCGGGGCACCCGCCGGCGGCGGACCCGGTGCAGCCGGGGCCGGCAACTGCGCGGATGCGTTCGATGCAAAAATTAAGGAACATCCAACGCTGGCAATGAAAGCGGCGCGAAGGAATCCAAGTTTATTTAGCACGTTTTTAGTCATTAGTTTCTCCATTGGTTTGGTTAGGTTTTTGCAGGATTATTCAACTTGTACGGCGCTGACAAGCTTTTTTTTCACTTTGTTTAAAGTTTTTTTGAACGGCCAATCGGGCCTTTTTGTCGTCGTGCTTCTTCGTTTATTAGAGGCTAAGAGGACTGACAAGCTTTTTTTTCGCTTTTTTTAAACTTTTTTGAACGGGCTAAAGAGCGCTGTTTGCGGTCAATCTCTTGCCGCTTTCAGGATTGACCGACAGTGCCAGCCACGAGAGATACTGGCGCGCAGTGCGATTAATGTTGCTATGCGGAAGTCAAATCGAACACCGCATCGAACTGCTATCTGAAAGAGCTATTCTGCGAATGCCCGGTGATCACGGTCAGTTTCCCATATTCGCGAATCAATGGCGCAGCGCCGCTGGCCTGCGCGTAACGCCGCTCCAGGAGAGGACGAAAGGCGGCACCGGTTTCAATGAGGAACGCCGCGTCCCGATCACGGCTGGGCTCGCGCCACGGAATTTGCTGTGGGTACACGCGATAGGGGTAATCAAAGATCGCATCAGAGATGGCCAGCGTCTCACCGCTCTCGAAAAGCAATGGATAAACGAAAGATACAGTGGTCCAGACGGACCTCACGTTGTGTCGGCGCAGATAGTTTTCAACGCCCTCAATGTCCGACCCAGGAATTCGCGTCATACAATAACTCTTCCCCTCGTCACACGGGGAGAGTGTTTCGATTTGATTTTCTCGTCCGACCCCGACAATGACGACAATCCCGGTCAGCAAAATCGCGCCAAGCACAGCGGCACCACCGAGGCGAGGCAGGGCTTTCGAATAAGAAAACGAACGTTCAAGCATTCGCCCTGTCAGCACCGACAGAAAAAAACATCCGCCTAAGAAATAGCTGGGCACGCCGGGGCGCACAGTCAGATACGAAACAAAAGAAGCCGCTGTTAGTACGAGCATATCAAAATCCTTTTCTTGCCGGGGATCCGCTAAATTGCCACGGAGCGCCTGCACCATTCTTGAAGGTGATCTTGCGAAGGGCCAAATCGCCATCGTCACGGCCAAAACAGCGATCGCGTAAAGCACGTAACCGGATGCCGGCTTATCCGGATAATACCAGAGAACAGTGTCCGGCCCGAAGAACTTCGGCATTTCATCCAGGAAAATTCGCCCGTAAGTGGAAAGCTGAACGAGCGACTGGAACCCGCCTCCCGGTCGTTGGATGATGAGATATCGCCAATTGTCGAAGTGATGTGTGAGATTAAACGCAACAACGGGTGCATAGCCTATCCCGATCCCGGCTAAACTGGCTGCCGCATTATTGAGCGAGAGCCTGCCGCGCAAAATCAGCAGTATCCATAACGCGGCAACGAGCGGGATCGCCAGTTCCAAGCACCAGATGCTCACGCCGGACGCTAGCCCTAAGAAAAACAGCATTCTTTGTTTCGGAGCCGGAGCTGATTTGACCGACGTAAAAAGCATCGTCAGTACTGGGATCGATAGGAAATACCAAGAGTAACCTCTCACTTGAAAATGCCACTTGAGAAGGCATGGAGCGAGCGCAAACGCCAGCGTGCTAAAGAGGGCGGTGCGCTGGTCGTAAACGACGCAGCCCATCCGGTAAAATAGAAAGAGGCAAAGCAGCGACAGCACGACGATGCAACCCTTCAATGGAATGACACTGACGCCGAAGAATGCGAACGCAATCGCAGCCAGATATGCTTCCCAGCCCGCGCCTGCGTTGTAGGGCTGGCCATACATGTAGAAAGGAAAATAGCGCCTTTCCAAAATGTGTTTGCCCATCAGGCCGATGATTGCTTCGTCACTATGGACATGAGTTTGCGACGTCAGCAGAATCGTAAAGCGCGCTGCCGCGATTATAATAAGCAGGCCGATGAACAATCCGTGCTGACGCATCAGCGATTGGTTCTCACTTGACCGGCACGATGATGGCATTGGGTCGGAAGATCGACAATTTGGACTGCGCGGACCGGTCGGCGATTTTAAAGCGGCGACATTTCGCCGCATTCCAAAATCAATTCGGCGGATGAAATCCGAAATCATCCCCCAATTTTCCCCAGAGCCAATCGACGAACGAATCTTTCTTGATTTCGGCGCCGTTGGTAGTGACGAGCGCTTCGGCTTTCTCAACACTGCCATTCAAGCAGTAAAGATAGGTAAGCAGGAACGTATTGTTGAGATTAAGTACACCGTGATCTTTCTCGCGCTCCAGAAGCCGAATCGCTCCATTGATATCCCGTCGCGCCAAGGCTCCTGCAATTAGATCCGGCACGGTTTCAAGCGGCGGGGTTGGTGACTTCTTTGCCACTTGCTCGGCGATTGCGAGCCGAAATCCATTGCTCCCCAGCACCTCCAGCACCGGCACTCGCAAACCGGAATGGCGCAAATAAAGATCCAGTTCGGCCAGTTTGTTGCTTCCAATCGTGTCGGAGAGATATCGCGATTGGCGGACCACAAAGAACGGTTCCATCGACGCATTCAGCGTCGCCGGCCAGACTGCGGCCACTTGCGAGGAGTGAAGAAAACGTTGAAGCGCTGGAAGCGACTCCATGTACGCCATAGCAAACCGATGACTCGCTTCCTCGTCCCATGGCTCATCGGTCAGCCGCTTTGGATAAAAATCTGAAAGCGGCGCAACGTCACGTGTGATACGATCAATCTCCTCGCCGTCCATTAAAAACAGCGCGCCCAATTGTTGCGGAACCTCGATGCCGATCCGCCTCAAATCTGCGCCGGTGGGCGGTTCGCTCCACAACTGCCGAAGTTCCTCTTCACTGATGCTGCGCCCATCTCCTTTGGTACCCATCATGATCCAGTCCTGATTCGCACTGGCCCAGACGGACGCACTCGGGAATGCATTATGGAATGCATGAAGAATTGCTTTCGCTTCCTCGACTTTCAGCTCATTGATCGGCAGCCAAAACGTGGCGATTCCACCTTCTTTCAGCCGACTGTGCATGAGCGAGAAAAATTCTTCGGTATAGAGATTAACCGAACCCGCTACTTTGGGCGGTGGCGGTTCTCCCGAAATGACATCGTACTGTCGCGGAGTGGCCTGGAGAAAGAAACGGCCATCTTGCACAACTGGATGCACGCGCGGGTCCCGCAGCGGATTGGAGTAATTGGCGCTCGAATAGAAATCAGCGAGTGCGAACACCTCCTTGGAAATATCCACCACGTCGATCCGTTTAACGTGTGGCCCATGAAGAAACGCGTCCGCTGTGACGCCGCAGCCGTAACAAATAAGCAAGACGTCTTCTGATTCCGGACGAAAAGCCAACGGAAGATAAGCGAACAATCTCATGTACAGCTGGCCGTACGGATTTGTGGCCGACATCGAAAATGCGTTGCTCACCAATCGGTAGTAATATGGTTCACCGAAAAGATCCCGTCGCACCAGCTGCCACGTGTCAGAAGTCCCTTCAATCTTTTTCACAACGTGCGCCAGTACATCTCCCTGGTCGTCCACCTCGAAAGGATGGCTCGCATGGGCGAAATGCGCCTCAGCGCGCCGATACGGAAAAACTGCCAGAATGAGAATCATTGCGGCCCAAAGCCCAGCGACGACTAAACCGATTCTCGAAAGCGTTCGGGGCAATACACGACCTGCGCGGTCAGTCACGAGAATACTGAGCAAAGCGTATCCCGCGGCGCAAAGTATGAGACTCCATTGATGTCCGATGCCCGGCAACAGGACGAAGCTTGCAAGAATTGGTCCGACTGCCGCTCCCGCAGTATTAAACAACGTCGTGATTCCAGTGCTGTTCATGCGGTCGCCCACGCTGGCTTGAACATTTGCCACTATGGATGGAAACAGAATTCCTGACAGCAAGGCGACGGGGAACATCAGAGTGATGGACAGCAGCGCAATCTGCCACCATCTGAGATCAAACACGCCCGTACGCGCCTGAATCAACTCGCCCGGAAAAAAGAGATACGAGAGAAGAGCCGAAACCGCGGCCAACAGCAAAAGAACGGGAAGTAAGTGATTCAGTCGCGCCGAGCGGCACTGGTATATGGCGCTAGCCGCAATGCTCCCGAGCCCGATACCCGCCAGCACCACCGCTAGCATAATCGCGAAAGCAGTCGGCGATGATGCAACATACAAACGCAAAAACCGGAACCAAATCACCTCCAGGCAAAGGAAAATACTACCCGTTCCAAAGCTCACGAAAAGCAGACGCCAAGCCTGCCGATAGCTTACTTCCAAGCGCAGTGGAAATGTTCGCTCCTCTGGAATAAGCGCACCTCTGTCGCCGCCGATTCTTGTGGTCAGCAACGCGATCCCCGCAGCGAGGCAAACGGCCAAACCCGCAGCCAAACTCGTTCCGCGAAGTCCAAACGCTCCAATGAGATAACCTTCGCCGAGCACAGCGCCGGCTACTGCGCCGAACGTGTTCGAGCCATAAAGAAAACCGATCGTCTGCCCAAAATTCGTTCGTCGCAAAACTGGGTCTTCGATTAACACTGGCAACGTCAAGCCCATAGCTGTTGTCGGTACGAGGAGGATTAGGAAAGACAAAATAAACCGCAGTCCGAGGAGAGTTGGCTGATAATTCCACAGCGTTTGCCACACGGGCCGCATCAATTCGCCAAGCAGCGGAAGACCAAAAACAATCGTGCAACCAAAGAAAGCGACGAGCACTTCGAGCAAAGCGTAGAAATGTAGTGGCCGCCACCGCCGGACTCTCGATGACGCAGCGATAGCGTTTCCCAGCGCCAGACCAGCCATGAAGCTGGAGAGAATCAACGCCGCAGCCCAGACCGAGTTTCCGAATGCAAGGCCGCTCAGGCGCAGCCAGAGGGTCTCGAAAATCAATGCACCGATTCCGGACAGAAAGAGAATTCCCGCTAAAATCGCAACGCGTGCGCCTGCGTGGTGTTGTAGCCGCCTCGCTGTGTCGAGCTCGTCGCGCGATCCCGAGCACTGCGGCGCAGGGCCGTGGCTACAGCCCTGCGCATGTGCGTCACGCGCTGTATGTGATGCGTTCGTCATCGCGGCGGAGCTATCTTGAGGACGATCGCGCCGGCGATCCCAGCCAGAACCGAGCCGGTAAGAACACCTAGCTTTGCCGCGTTGAGTCGCGCAGTCTGGTCGAACGCAAGCATTGCGATAAATAGAGACATGGTAAAACCGATCCCTGCCAGACATGCGTAACCGAGCAGAGACGCCCACCGGACACCGCCAGGAAGTTGCGCAATTCCGAATTTGACCGCGCCCAAGGCTGCCGCAGTAATGCCGAGCGGTTTGCCAACGATGAGGCCGAGCAGCGCTCCGAGCGCGATTTCCAGATGATCCAGCGGGCCACCGATCCTTACGCCGGCGTTGGCGAACGCAAACAGCGGCATCACCACGAAGGCCGAGAAGTTATGGAGCACGTGCTCCAACCGAAGGATCGGCGCAGTCACGCCTTTGCTTGCGTGCTCGAGCGCGAAAAGGGTTTCCTGTTGTCCTTTGCTTGTCAAGACGACCAGGTCACCGGTTTCTGTGTTGTCAAACCGGTCTAACAAAGAGCGCCCCTCGCGGGAGAAGTCGGCATTGATCCGCGTCTGCGTGGGAATCGCGAAAGCAAGGGCCACGCCTGCGACGGTAGCGTTTACTCCTGACTCGTGCACGAAATACCAAAGCACCAGTCCCACTAATAAGTATGGCCACAACTGCCGAACACCCATTGTATTGAATCCGATCAACACGACAAGCATCAAAGCCGCGCATCCGAGCGCTCCCCATCCGATTGTTTGCGAGTAGAAAATTGCGATGATCAGAACCGCCCCTATATCGTCAACAATCGCGAGCGCGGTCAAAAATATTCTGGCGCCAATTGGCGCTTCGGGAGCAATTAGCGCCAGCGCACCCAAGGCAAAGGCAATATCGGTTGCTATCGGAACACCCCAGCCGCGTGCCGCGAATCCGCTCGTGTTGAAGCTCCAATAGATTGCAGCTGGCACAATCATGCCGCCGATCGCGCACGCGATTGGAAGCGCGGCCCTTTTCACAGATGCGAGTTCGCCCACAAGCAGTTCACGTTTGATCTCTAAGCCGACCAGGAGAAAAAAAACCGCCATCAGACCGTCGTTAATCCACTGGTGCAATGTCAGCGACAGCGAGTGATCAACCATTCCCACCGTTATCGGTGTTTGCCAAAGGTGTTCGTATACTCTGGCGAAAGGCGAATTGGCCACCATGAGCGCCGCAATTCCAAATAACAGGAGGACGAATCCGCTGATCGTCTCGGTCCGAAAAAAGCGCTGAAATACGGTTGGCTGGATTTTTTTAACCATGGATGGACACAAATCAACACAGATGAAATGTAAGCGAATGACCAAGCACGGACGACGAATGCCGAAGGAACGACAAAATGGCAACTAACGAATCCAGTGGCTGCGCCGAGATGAACCCTGTGCGCCCGGCAAATCGCGACGGATTCAGTTTTGTCATTTCGGCTTCGTCACTTTAATGCCTTCGTATGCATTAGTGTTCATTAGTGGTTGAAACTACGCATAATCTAACGCTGCCATCATGTTCACCGGATTAATCGAAGAAGTCGGCGGTGTAGTCGCGGTTGCTGGCAGGAAAGGCGGCGCTCATTTGAAAATTGCAGCCCCGCATATGACGAGAAAGATGCGGCGTGGCGACAGCGTGGCCGTCAACGGTTGTTGCCTCACAGTGAGCTCGCATCGGGGCGATGAACTCGCGTTCGATCTTCTGGAGGAAACAACCGCTCGCACAAATCTAAGAGATATGCAGCGGGCGCACCTCGTAAATCTCGAGCGCGCTGTTGCCGCGAAGGAGCGCTTTGGTGGACATTTCGTACAAGGGCACGTCGATTGCGTCTCACCGATCATCGCTTTTCAGAAGAAAGGGGCAGATTTTCGATTGGAAATCGAGTTACCTGACGAGTTCGCCCACTACGTCGCGTCCAAAGGCTCGATATCTGTGAACGGAATCAGCCTTACGGTCGCCGAAGTTCTTCCGAAAAGTTTCGTCGTGTGGATCATCCCCTATACCAAACGCCACACCAATCTCGATCGGGCCAAGGCGGGTGATCTAGTGAACCTCGAGTTCGACATTCTTGCCAAGTACGTCGAGAGAATGCTTTCGCGGCGCGCACTAAAATGACACCGCGCACTTCGACGAACGGTCGCTCGCGTCCTCAGGTGGTGGGCGTGATCACGTCGCGCGCGGAGTTCGAGTTCGCTATTCGAATGCGCCAGCCGCCCGATTTGTTTGAACTGCGGCTGGATCGTCTCGTGCCCGTAATTGACCAACTCGAACGGAAAATTTCGAGGTTACGCACGCCCCTAATCATCACCGCACGACATCCGGCGGAAGGAGGCGCAAATAAATTGTCAACACCAGAGCGGCGCAATTTGCTCTCTCGGTTTTTGTCCCGGGCCCACGATATCGACATCGAATTGCGCTCCGCCGATGCGCTCGATTCACTCCTTCAGTTGGCTCGAAAGCAAAAGGTGCGGCGCATTCTTTCCGTTCATTACCTAAAAAGCACACCATCTCCCAGCCTCTTGCGAGCTAAAGCGCGCGTGGCCAAAATGCATGGTGCGGATATTTTCAAGGTGGCAACACGTACTGATACCCCGACCCAACTCGCGCGACTACTCGATTTCATCACAAAGAGAGATGTCGACCTTCCCTTAAGTGCGATGGGGATTGGTAAACTCGGCGCGGCTTCGCGCGTTCTCCTGGCATGTTGCGGGTCGGCTTTGGTTTATGCTTCGGTCGCCGCCGCGACCGACATCGAGGGACAAATGTCGCTCCAGCAGTTTCGCGCGCTCGGATTTGGACGGAGAATGACGAAGCCCGATGACGAATGACGAATTCAGAAGCGACATAGCAAGGAGCGGCGGTTTCCCTAACCCTAGGGCGCTTAAGGAAGCGCCCTTCCTTGATGTTTCGCGATGAAGCCCTTTCCAAAGTGGCGGCAAAGCCTTTTGATCGTCAGGTTTCGTCATTATTTTGTCATTCGTCGTTCGTGCTTCGTCATTGTTAGTGATGGACTGTTTACCCTTCCTGCGATGCCTATATCTTAAGATGCCGAGACTAGCACCATGCCTCCA
>WNGC01001679.1_pt1 | contig 14516 bp, 14 predicted proteins | sample 5400051 | NCBI WGS metagenome assembly WNGC01 (sample SAMN13153368, study PRJNA577476) | soil metagenome | isolation source: 20 cm soil or saprolite under grassland replicate 2 | place: USA:California | collected 2016-06-15 | reverse complement strand
ACGTCAGTAGTAGGAGACCGAGTGGCCGAGCCCAAACTAACCAAGCTCGAGCTTCAAATCATGGAGGTGCTGTGGAGTCAGGGCAAGGCCTCCATCCGCGAGATTCAGGAAACTTTCCCCGAAAAAGGCAGACCGGCCTATACAACGGTCCAGACAACCGTTTATCGCCTGGAAGCGAAGAATGCTGTGCGCCGCGTCAGGAAGGTGGGTAACTTTCACATTTTCGAAGCTGCGGTATCCCGCGATGCCGCGCAGCGGAAGTTGATCGACGACGTGCTGACGCTCTTCGGTGGGCGCACACAACCTGTAATGGCGCACCTGATTGAATCCGGGAAACTCACGCTCGAAGATGTAAAGGAAGCCGGGAAAATTCTCCGCAAGCTTGAGAGAAAGGACAAATCGAAATGATCCGGAACCATTTGTCTACGACGTGGGCAGCTCTCGCCCCAGCGCTGGGAAATCACGTATGGCAGTCGACGCTGTTCGCCATCATGGCCGGATTATTGACGTTGATCCTGCGGAAGAACCACGCGCGAGTTCGCTATTGGCTTTGGCTGTCAGCTTCGGTGAGATTTCTAATTCCATTTTCACTGCTGGTTGGCATCGGGAGCTATCTACCGTGGTCACACCATGCGGCAGGAACGAAAAGTAACTTTTATTTTGCAATGGAGGAGGTCAGCCACCCCTTTACTCAGCCAACAGTGTCTATGATTCCTCAGGGCAATGCCTCGACGGGTCTGATCCATCTGCTTCCTACGGTTCTGACAGCTTTGTGGCTCTTCGGATTCCTGGTCGTGATTTTCCAATGGTACTTCCGATGGCGCCGGATTTCCGCGGCCATCCGAAAAGCGGTGCCCTTACGAGAAGGACGCGAAGTGCAAGCCCTGCGCCGTCTGGAGCGTAAGGGAGGCATGTGGAAGCAGACCGAAATACTATTGTCGCGGACTTCTCTGGAACCGGGCATTTTCGGCATTATCCGGTCTGCTTTGCTGTGGGCGACAATCTGGCCGCCGCGCTCCACATGGTGGTGGAAGCCATCTTCTGGTTCCACCCGTTGGTGTGGTGGTTGGAGGCGCGGCTGATGGAGGAGCGCGAACGCGCCTGCGACGAAGAAGTCCTGGAATCGGGTAGCGACCGGCAGGTCTATGCGGAAAGTATTTTGAAGATCTGCGAATTCTGCGTGGGATCTCCGCTGGCTTTTGTGCCGGGAGTTACGGGCGCCGACCTCAAGAAACGGATCGCCCGTATCATGATTGGAGGTTTTGTGCGCAAACTGGATTTCAGCAGAAAGCTGTTGCTCAGCGCGCTCGCATTGGCGGCCATCGCTCTGCCAATACTATTTGGTTGGCTACGAGCAACACCAGCTCGGGCTGAGTCCCAGGCCCAAAGCACAGGCGCCATTGTCCCCGCGTTTGAAGCCGTTTCGATCAAACCAAACAATGGCACGCCTATGGCCGGGTTTTCCGTCGCTGCAAAACCTTTCGCCGGGATTATGTGGAAGGCCGACCGGTTCATGGCAACGAACTTCACGCTGCATAAACTCATTCAAAAGGCTTACGATGTGCAGGATGACCAAATCCTAGGAGGGCCAGACTGGATCAACTCTGAGGGATACGATATTGATGCGAAAGTGGAAAAATCTGTAGTTGATGAGTTGCAGAGGCTTGGCCCGGATCAACGCATTCTTCAGTCGAAGCATATGCTTCAGGAGCTTCTGGCGGAGCGCTTCAAGGTCATGCTGCACCACGAAACCAAAGAGGTTCCAGCATACGTGCTGGTCATCGCGAAAGATGGCGCCAAACTTCAGGAAGCGAAACCTGGAGACACTTACCCCGATGGATTCAAAGACCCTCACGGCCGCCCACTAGGTGCGCGCACCCTATTGCAGCCGGGACCGTGCAAGTTAGTAGGTCAAGGGGTCCCGATCGCGGACCTAGTGGGGGCTTTGTCGGAACGGCTGAGCCGGAGCGTTGTGAATGAGACGAATCTCAAGGGTAATTACGACTTCACGCTAGACTGTCACACGGCTTTCATGGAACGCGGTGGTTCGCTTTTGACAGTCTTACCGGAGCAGCTAGGCCTCGAATTGAAACCTCAAACAGCTCCGGTTGAGGTTCTCATCATCGACAATGCCGAAAGGCCTTCCGAGCCGCAGGCTCAAAACACGACGAACATTCCGCCTGTATTCGCCGTCGCTTCGGTCAAACCAAGCAAAGGTGGCGTAGGTGTGATCAGTGGGAGGTTATTGGAAAACCCCGATGGGTTCACGGCGACCAACTTGACTCTGCAGATGCTCATTCGACAGGTGTACGGAGTCGAAGATAATCAAATCTCGGGAGCACCGAACTGGCTCAACTCGGAAAGATACGATATTGAAGCGAAGATGGACAAATCTGTGCTTGATGCGCTGCAGGAGCTCAGCGAGGATCAGCGCCTGCGTCAGCGGAAGCACATGCTTCAGGAGTTTTTGGCGGATCGTTTCAGACTGAAGCTCCACCGCGAAACCCACCATCTTCGAGTGTATGAGCTGGTGATCGCGCAGAACGGTCCCAAACTTCAGGAGGCAATGCCTGGCGACATTTACCCCAACGGATTCAAAGGTCCTGACGGCCGTGTAGGAGCAGCCATGATGAGATTTGGAGTTGGCGAGTTGACAGGTCAAGCGGTTCCTGTCTCGCTCCTGGTGCGGCATTTGTCGCGGGAGTTATCGCAAGAATTCGGCGGCAGCATCATCGAGGATAAGACCGGCCTTAAGGGCAATTATGATTTCAAGTTGCAATGGACGCCAGGCGTGAGCCAAGCTCCGACTGGCGGCCAACAAGGAGCTGACAGCGGCCCCTCGGGCGATTCTTCGAGGCCTTCGCTTTTCGCGGCGCTCCAGAAGCAGCTTGGCCTGAACCTTGAATCCCAAAATGGCCCTGGGGAGGTTCTCTTCATCGATCATGTCGAGAAGCCGTCGGCAAAATAGCAACGGGCGGTGCTATTCGGTTGCTGAGCTTCGATGTCCGCTGTTTGCGTGTAGACTGCCGAGAGTTCAGAAACGTTCACCGTTCGCATCAAGGAAACGTTGTGGGAAGTTTGGAGACATGATAGACGGTACGCTTACGCTGCTCACAGCGCGTGCTCTCAAACTGGGCACGTGATCGTTGCACGCCTGTCCGGAGCCGTCGGTGCCACCCGGGAGGCTCTTATTGCCGCCTTTTGCCACCTCGACAAATCGCTGCTGTAAGACCTAACCACGCTACCCTGATAACGTGGCGTTCTCGCTCGCAACTTCCCAGAACGGACTTCCGGCCTGTTTGGAGAGATTCATTGACTACGCCAGTTAGTTGCTCAATTGCAACGCGCCTGTGAACCAGTTCCTGATGCCTGGACTTCTCGAAAATCTACGTCCTTGAGGCCGTAGTGTCCTTGAGGAGCACCAGCGAGTTTGGATCTCAACTCTGATTTAGTGTCACAAGAGAAATGCAAAAAAACTGCGCAGTCCTACAGTCTCCGAGAAGCTTATAATTTTGCGAGGGTTCTTCGGTGCAATTCTGTACGACTGGCGCTTTGCCGCAGAGGGCGGGAGGGCTACTAATTGGAGATCCTTTGGCAGGACCTACGTTACGGCATGCGCATGTTGCGCAAGAATCCAGGCTTCACTACCGTGGCCATCCTCACGCTCGCCTTGGGCATCGGCGTCAACACCGCGATCTTTACTGCCTTTGATGCCCTTGTCTTGCGTCCTCGTCAGGTGAAGGATCCCGACCGCTTGGCATCTGTTTCTCGCACCACCCCGGACGAACGTCAAGGCGGATTTTCTTACCCTGATTACGTCTATTATCGCGACCACAATAAGTCCTTTTCCGACCTCGCACTGTTTGCCTTCGGCACGGCGGTCACGTCCAGCGATCTGCCCGGAGCCCGTCCGGAGCCCGCGCCCCGATTGGTCGGAGCAGTCGGTTTTCACCTCCCGCAACTTCTTCAAGGCACCGCTCAGCCTATTGGCTGCTATTTCTACTCCGGCAACTACTTTCAAATGCTCGGCGCGGTGCCACTCATGGGCCGAATGCTTCTGCCTGAGGACGATCAGCCCAATGCCCCACCGGTTGTCCTGATGAGCGGAAATTTCTGGCAGCGACAATTTCACTCCGACCCGAAGGTGATTGGGTCCGTCCTCCACCTGAACGGAGTGGCCTTCACAGTCGTTGGCGTGACGCCGCTCGACTATCGTGCTACTGCCCCAGCCGTGCCCGATCTTTGGGCGCCAATCATCGCAAAAATAGCATTGGGCAAAACGACCCGCGAGGGATTACAGGATCGCCTCGTGATTGCCGGGCAGGCCGGAGGGCGTTTGAAGGAGGGAGTTTCGCTTTCCGACGCTCAAGCCGAACTTAGCGTTCTCGCAGGGCAGCTGCGGACCTTCTACCCTGAGACTGAGCGCAACGTGACTGTGCGCGTTGGCTCCTCTCGCAACAACCTCTCTGGGCTTGATCATGATAGCTGGGCCGTCGTCATCACCGCCATGACCGCCGTCGCTTTGCTCCTCCTCATTGCCTGTGCCAATGTGGCCAGCCTCTTTCTTGCCCGGGCTGTCACCCGCCGCAAAGAAATTGCCACGCGCCTCGCTCTCGGCGCGGGCCGCTGGCGGTTGCTACGCCAGTTGCTAACCGAGAGCATTCTGCTCGGAATTCTCGCCGGGGCGGTTGGCTTGCCCCTGGCGGGCTGGGCGCTTCACCTCTTGATCGTTGAGATCGCTTCAGTAATCCCGTCGTTCTGGGGCGCTATTGCTCTGGAGATCACTCCAGACATTCGCATTTTCGCCTACACCTTGTTTATTTCCTTCGCAGCAGGAGTCGCCCTTGGCCTCACTCCGGCCTTGCAAGCCTCAAAGGCCGACGTTAACTCCGCACTCAAAGAAGATGGCACTGCCTTCGGTCAACGATTGAGCGGTTTGTCGGTGCGCAGCCTGCTCGTCGCGAGCCAATTGGCCGCTTGCCTTGTCCTGTTGATCAGTTCAGCACTTCTTCTCCGCGGTTCGCAACGGGCCCTCGGCGTCGATCCCGGCTACGACAGTCAGCGTGTCCTCTATCTGGAAATCTACAATCCTGCGAACCTGCATTATTCCCAGGAGCGCTTGCTCCAACTCAATCGAGACTTAATTCAAGGGATCGTCAGCATCCCTGGCGTGCGCACCGTCGCGCAGGCCACTCGCGGCCCCATTGGTGACGTTCGCTTGGTGGCTGTTGCACCGATCGGCACAACGTTTCCCGCCTCCCATTCGGACGGGCGCGAACCGGCGAGCGCGGGCTACAGCTATGTCACGCCGAACTACTTTGAAACTCTAAGTATTCCCATTGTTCGAGGACGCACCTTCACGCCTCTCGAAGCGGAGGGAAAGGCGCCAATTGTAATCATAAGTGAGGCCACAGGTCGGCGGTTCTGGCCCAACGGAGATCCCATCGGCAAGCGATTGAAGATCGGATCAGAGCGGGGAACTGTGTCTTTGCCCGGTGAGAGCGATCCGTTCATCGCTAGCAGCGAAGTGGTCGGCATCGCTCGCGATGTCCGCAGCATGGATCCAAGCAGACTCGATGAATCGTATCTCTATCTACCGTTCTCTCAGAACCGTCAGTGGAGCAGCGTTTTGCTCGTGCGCACAGTGGGAAACACCGCGCCGCTTCTCCCGGTGCTCGGCAGCGAACTCCGCCGTGTGGACGCTAATCTCCCGGTCAGTGCCGCGACACTGAACACGATGGTCTCCATGGATCCCTACTTCGTGGTATCCCGCATCGGAGGTTTTCTCGCAAGCATTGTCAGCGCGCTCGGCTTGTTGCTTGCATGTATGGGCGTCTACGGTATGGTCGCTTACTCCGTCGCGCAACGCACCCGCGAGATCGGCATCCGCGTAGCTTTCGGCGCGGAACGTGGCCAAATCCTCCGTTTAATCCTCCGCGATGGAATGCGGTCCGTCCTCGTTGGGCTCGTCATTGGCCTTGCCACCGCTGTCGCTACCTCACGCGTGCTCGCTGCTATGCTCTTCGGGCTCAGTGCGCTCGACGCGTTTTCATTCGCTGGTGTTTCCCTGCTACTCTGCGCCGTTGCAACCCTCGCTTGCTGGCTCCCAGCCCGAAAGGCCATCCGTGTCGACCCTGTGGTTGCTTTGCGTCACGAATAGAATTTAGTCCGCGAGGTCTTCGAGATGCTGAGGGCTGGACAGGAGATGTTCGCCTCAGCCCTCGCCCTGATCCGCGTCCCCGAGTAGAAGTGGAGGTTCTTGAGCGCCGAGGGGAGCGGTAATACAGGCTGGCGGTCGAGGCAGAGTTCCTTAACCTGCCCGTCCCCGGGGTCGTCCCCGTCCCCCCACCCCTTTCCCCTACGAGCAAGGTCATGCTCGATAGCTCACGGAACTCATGCCCGCAGCCGAGCTCGTACAGATTCCGCACGCGCCCAGGCGGCGCGCTCGGGACAATTTTCGGCCTGACCGCCGACGTGAATGATTTGGAGGCCGCGCGGCTCGCCATCATGCGGCTCCGGCAAGCACCCGTCGTCTGTGCGTACTTAAGGTTGCCTGCGCCCGAATTTAGATACACGAAACCTCCCTTAAGGGGAGGTTTCGTGAAACAGAATATAGGCTAGCGAATTATTATTTCACCCCTGATTCCTCAGGGTTTGTGCCCCCCAAACTCCGCTCAACTAACTGTCATCCATGTAACGCATGTTACATGGCCTGTTTGTATCTTAGTCATTTCAAATGTGTTAGTAGCTTTGGCGAGGGACAGCCACTGTTCGTGCCCCACAATCGGAGCATGTTGCTGCTAATTCTCATTATTGCAACGCAGTTCGCCATGCTCACAGCTATTGCTGGAGACCTTTTTTTCTCCGCCGTTGGCATGACTATTCATTGTGTGGTCGCGGGGGGAGTCGGACCGCATCGCCTTCTCGGTAGCTACATCCTGCTCACTAGCGAAACGGACAAGGCGAGGCATTTTCATACGAGAACCGATGAAAAGGGCGAATATCTTTTTGGAGGCATTCCGGCTGGAAATTACACGGTGTCTATCTATGCGTGGTTTCCTAAAAGAAGTGAAGTTCCCTGCCAGAATTCCCTCGAACAAAAGACGGTGGACGGTGGCGACATCACGGTCGAATGGCAATGGAAGAGTCAGGCATTCATGGAAATCGTTAGACTCAAAGGCTTTTCCATCGAATTTGACCGGGAGAATGTCAAAGATTTCGATTTGGTGGCCAGGCAAAAGACGGCAACTCCCTGGTAAACGCGGTTCTCCTAGACTTGAAATCCTTCTCCAATGCTGGTCGGTCAAATGATGGACGGTTTCGCCATTTATAGTAGTTGCCGCCTCGCCCAGTGCTGGTTTCGCCTGCATGGAAAGGTAATTGAAACTGTATCAGCGACCAACACGCGCTGTCGAGCGACAGAAGGCTCGAGAAGCCTGTTGATTCCCGGGGTTTACCGCAAGCTGACCAGCATACCTGCCAGCAGGTCGGCTGCTGTGCACCAGGCCCGGATAGCTGGTAAATAGGGCCATTCCGCAGGGCTTTATTCGTACAGTCGAACGAGCGTACCGTGACTGGTTGTTCATACCCGTACCTCGGCATTCTGGACAGTTACTGGCTAGCCGGTAACACTGGAAAAAGAACGCCGCTTCGTTTTCTTCGAGGTCATTGCGATGAGGATGCACAACACGAGAATGCTGTCGAATTCGTTCGCCTGGCGCGCAATCTCTGCAACTGCGGCTTGCCTGGTCGCCGCCCTTCTTCTGTTTGCAAACCGGGTATTTTCGGAGCCGCAATCTAGCGGTGTGTCTGGCCTGGTGGTAACGCCAACCACCGTGGTGCTTCTTGTGGGTGATAGTTCTGCACTCCTGGCCGTAGACGAAACTGGGAGGCCTGTTTCCAGGGTGCGTTGGTCAATCAGCCCTTCGATTGCCGATTTGCACGAGGAAAATGGAGAAGTAACTGTTGTGGGCAAGCAAGCGGGGCTCGCGGTCCTGACAGCAGCGGCCAACAACCAAAGCGCTACGGCGGTCGTCTCTGTGGTTGGAGGAGAAAAGCTTGCGCCCGCGACCGTGCGCTGGTCGCTGCAACCGACGCCTGGTTTTCAGACGCTTCTGGTAATACAAGGCGTTCCCGCGGGAAGCGGCCCCGCCTTTTATTCCATTGAGTGGAACCGTTCGGCAAACGCGATCGTGCGTGCTGTAAGCGAATCTGGGCAGCAGATATGGATGACACATCTTGTTTCGAGCGCGAGTCCGTTGACGCTGAAACACACGCTGCCAGATCCGGGCCAAGTTTTCCAGAATGAGGCGCTAGTCAGCGACCATTCGAAGTTCATCATCGGCGAGAAAAGTGGCTTTGCCCAGAACAACGCGACCGATCCCAGTTCCTATGGTCTTCCCATGGATGGCAAGAGCATCTTGCTTCGTGCTTCAGGCGAAGATTCTGGTGGCATGATCCTTCTCGAACGCGGGCGCTTTCGCGATTCTCTTGTGGACTTGAGCCCCGCAGACGGCAGCGAGTTGTGGCGCTATCGTTCAGAAGGGCGCCTGGCCAAAAACTGGACGGCCAATGGGAACGGGGATGTTGGCATTGTCGAAGCACTAGCGAAGCCCGCATCTTCCGCCCTGTTAATTCTCAATGCCAAGACGGGACAGGTTCGTTTTCGTATACCGTTTCCAGTTTCATCCAGCACGATTGACGGGTATAGGTGCATCGACCCGCAGCGCAACATCCTGAAAAGTTTCAGACCGTCACTTTCAGGTTCGGTTTTTACCTCCGCCGAGAGCAACATCTATTTACAGGTAGAGACTCACATTGAGTCTTTACTGGTAGAGGCATGCAAAAACAAACAGTATTCGTTCGACGACACCCTTGCGCTGCTGCGAGTGACTCCCGAAGGTGAGACAGATTGGAAAACGTTTCAGCACATCCATGCTGATGGCGAGGGGAGCATGGTAGCGCAGCCTCGGGTGTTTGCAGGAGAGACGATTCCAGATGGTTTCGGCGGGGTTCTGGCAGCGTGGACTTACCTTTCGCCTGATAACAGCGGTGGTCATATACGCAGCGAAGCGCGCCTGAGCCGCATTGGTCCGTCCGGCCAGCGGGATTTCACGCTCCCGATGCCGTATTGGACAAAGGGCCTCAATTCACTTTTTGATACAAACATGATTCTGGGAGAAGGGAATTTTCTGTACGCGATCAACGGGCCGCAGCTTGTACGATTAGATACGCAAGCGGGCGAGGTGAATTGGGTGCGGCACCCGCCGACGGGGGACGTGAAGCTAGATCACGCCACTACGGGAGGAGGTCTGTTGATTTCCAATGCCGGCCGTCTGGTTTATTTTGATGCACGGGGAAACGGCGTGCCCATTGCTTGGACCGTTCCGGTGAGCAATCCAGAGGACATTGGGCTGACGCAGACGGACCTGTTTGAGCACAAGCCAATGGAGCCGCTGCAATTGCGAGAGGCACAATTCTGTTGGGCGGGAAACTTCATAGCCGTAGAAGACGGTGCTCCGTACGGTCACGGAATGCTGCTGTACTTCATAGCGAAGTGAACAAAGCAGACGCAGACATCTCGACTCAGTTGACCGTAGCGTCTGCAATCGCGCCCACGAGCTTCGCTCGAGACGCGTCCCGCCCGCTAGTCGGACTCACTGCCATCTGGTTAATGTAGAATGTGAAGTAATGGGACGGGACTTACGGGGAGTTAGGATTGGTTCGGGTCGCGAAATAAACCGCGCACCCAGAAAGTAAGCCTCGTCCAGTAGTACTGCGCGCGGTTAGAGATAGTGTCCGGCTTTGTTAGATCGGCACCGCCATTCCCCGTCTGCAATGCCCGTCTGTATCCCGCAGGCAGCTCGAAGATCGAAGGCTTGAGAGGCGCTTCGGAAATCTCCAGTAGTTCTACCTTGCTAATCGTCTTGTATCCCCTCTCGGTTATGAGCGAGTTTTCTTCGATCGGATATCCTCGGGGTGCCTTACCAAGCCACTTGATTTGCAATCGATCTTGGCGGCTGCCCGTGCTAACAGAGAGCCTAGCGAAGCCAAAGCCACTTGAAGCCTGCTCTTGACACCCGAGTCCTAGCAGGTCGATGTACCACCCGTCTGTTTCTTCTACACTTGCAGGCGTTGAAGCACCAGGACTAGGTTCGAATCGGATTTTGACTCTGACGTGGCGCGCCGTGTAATGCTCAAACTGTCGGCGCTCACCCGTATCAATGGAGTCGATTGTCATCATCACTTCAGTTCCAGACGTCTGAGTCAAGCTGACGGGACGTGCTTTCCTTAACCGCTCCGACCAATCCTCGATTTCGGAAGAAGCATAGATTTTGTCTCGTTCATTAAGGTTGAAAACCAGCTTTTCATCGCATCGCTGAATCACCGCCCAATTAATCGCATCGGCTCCGGCCATCTTCTCAATCACGGTCTCCGTCCGTTGCCGTGCACCTTTCAGGTAAAGCGTATTCACTTGCGACAGCCAGTCACCAGATGTGCGCCGCGTTTTGATAGCGAGATCAGAGAAATTCGGAGCGACGAATTTCGGAAATCCAATTGCTGCTGCAAGGATCAGGACAGAGCAGGTGCTAGAGCAGAACGTGACCAAGGTTCCCATTTTGGCGGTCCAACAACGGAAGCTTACTACATCTAGATTCCTGAGGCTTTCAGATTAAAACAGATGCTACGAAAACAAGGATACCACCGGCCGGGGGCTAGTGATGATACACCGTCAATGTGGATTCCGACGCAAACCCGACGGGGCACTTGTAGGCACGGCGCGGTTGGCGTCAGCCTCAGATGGAGCGGACGACTGTGTATCCTCGCTTGCGCATCAAGAGAGTGCGCAAGGATCAGGCATCAGTGGACTTCCTTGATCCGCGCGCTAAACGATTACGTTCAGCCAGAGGAGCGACGCGCGCAAATTTCCCATCCCGAAAGTCCCGGCTGTACCGAACATTTACGGGATAGCGTTGACGTCCCTCTACATTTTCAGCGATGTTTTCGCCGCCGATGCCAGAGGTCACCACACGATGGACATCTCCAACGGTCAACCCATAACGTGCCGCTTCGAGGCGATTGACCTCGACGTTGATGTAGAAACCCTCCGCGACACGTTCGGCAAATATGGAACGTAAGTCGGGAATGCTTCCCAGGAGGCCGAGCTCTGTCCTCAGTCCAAAGGTAGTGGCGGTCCGAGAAGTTCCATGTCACAAGCCATATATAAAGCAAGGTCGGTCGAGTAGGCGGTGCCTCCATGCTTATCGCGTTCAAAGAAGGCTTCCATTTTCCCTGCCGGCGCGTATGCGAGTATCAGTTTGCCGGGTGTATTGCCCACGCATGCGGAATCTCCCGGGGGCCAAGAATGGAGTCCCCCGATTTCAGACGGTGTCGCTGAGAGCCAACCTCTAAAAGATATTCACCTTGAATCACGTAGAACCACTCGTCTTCGTTATGGTGTAGATGGCGAGGGGGGCCACCTTTTTTGTGGTTGCTATGCTCCATCACGAAGAGCCCGCCTTGGCTGTCTTGTGTGGAAACTTTGAAAGTGGACGACCCGGTGGGAATTGGACGAATTTTAGCAAACCTGTCCTCGCCCGCAGGTACGAGAGCCCCGCTCGCCGGTGCTTCGACATGGGATGATTGTGTAAAGAGAGTGAGCGGAAGACTGGCAACGGCTAATCCGAGAAAGGAGCGACGTTCCATTTCTGGCATCGAGATCCTCCTGAGCAAGCGATATCGGAGTGTAGCACCTCGAAAGCAAGAGATTTTCTCTGAATGGCGTCACCTGGACGTGTGAGGCGGTTACCGGAGACGTGGAATATCTGCCCGGCCGCTTGATTTCATAAGAATGTCGGCTCCTTCCTCCCGAGCCTTGGTCGTCAGGCAACCAAAGTTTACTCGGGTTGAGGGGCGACATTCTTATGAAATCAAGTGAAAATTAGTCCAAAACCACTTTTCCCGATAAGGCGACCAAGCAAGTGGCATTACTTCCGAGTTCCCCCGTCAGCCGCCCACAATGCGCGACTTACCGTGGATACCACCTCCTGGACCCGTTATGATCAGGTAATGAAACGCTGGCTGCGATTCTTGCTCTGGGCGGTTGCGGCTCTGACCGGATTCGTCATCATCATTTTCGTTGCCTTTGTCTGGTTGTTCTTCGTCCCGCCACGGAGTTATCAGAAGGTCGGCGGAGGATGGTCTTCAGCAACCGAGATACCGCTCATAGCCGAGTCTGGAAGAAAGCCCAAATATCTCGTGCGTGGCGGGGTGTTCCTTCGCAAAACAGTGACTGAAGACGTTACCGGTTTTCATTACCTGGGAGATGACTGCATCGTGTATACGGTTGCAGGCTACGGACAGGACGAAATGTATGCTAGGTGCGGAGATCACGATCCGGTTTTTCTCGACCACGTGCCTGACCACCAAAAGATTTCAATGGTGTCGGACCCCCTTCAATTGAGCGGGACCACAATAGACGTGGTGGAAGTCAAACGCCGCGCGATTCAGGGCATTAGTAATCCAAGGTAATACTCCCTGCTGTCGGACTTGTTGCTGGCAACTCGGAACTAATCACCTAAGTCCCGTGTATAACGCGCCAATCAGAAAAGTGGAATTGGCGTGCATCCCATTGTCCGGTCATGCGACTAGTTAGGAGCTGGCCCAGCAAGTATTGTTGTTTGGTAGTATGAGAATAAATGAAACTGGCTGCGCTGCAAGAGACCACGTCAACGATTCGTTTCAGTGCCAAGTTGTTTCGGCCTAAGGCGACCGAGAAGACTGGATCGTGGACCCTTCTAACCCTGCCGAAGAGCGCGGGTGCGAAGCTTGCATCACGACGTATGACGATGGTTGAGGGAACTATCAATGGCTTCCCTTTTCGAGCCGCTCTCAAACCAAACGGCAAAGGGAGTCACCGGCTCACGGTTAAGAGAGCCATGCACGATGGTGCCAGGCGCAGACGGTGACGACACGGTAACCGTGGAGATTACGCGGGCCGGAGAAGAACCCGAGATCAGGGTGCCAATGGATCTACGCAAAGCCCTTGCAGCCGCACCGCTGGCGCAGGCAGGGTGGGAGGACATCACACCAATGGCGCGCCGGGACTGGATTTTCTCGATAACCTCAGCCAAGCAACCGGAAACGCGCAGGCGCCGGATCGAGAAAGCGTGCGACATGCTTGCCTCTGGAAAACGACGATTATGCTGTTTTCCCGGTATAAAGTGGATTATGAAAAAAAAAGCAAAATCATGCGGAATGTGGCTTCCCTTGCCGAACTCCAAGAGTCGTATTTCGCCGAGATCGACAAGTCCATCTGATTAACGCGGATCGCGTCCAAGTGGATTACGACACAAAACCTGGCCCGGCACCTTTCCGAGTAAGCTTCCCAGGAGTTTGCGCGCATCTCTCCACTTATTTCCCGCCTGCCAGGCTGCAGTAGACAACCCGAATCAACGATAACGAATCTCTCTAAACAGACAAACGACCGCGCATGCTCCCCCATCATGGTGCCCTGTTCCTGAGAGAGGCACTCAGAATGTTTTTTACCCGAGCAGAAACTCTTGCAACCGGCACGGCGCCGGGGTCCGGAATCCCACACGATGCGTTTCTTCCCAGGAAATAGACTTTCCACAGATCCACAGCCCACAGACTCGGGGCGCTTGAAACTAGAGTGGAACCTGGATTATGCTGCGATTTCTTGCTGAAGCGGTTGCGAAGGATCTTGATGGTATGCTTGATGCAGTCCTGCGATCCTTGACGTGCCGCCAACACGGCTCGTTGTGACACAATGTTCACACCTCAGCGCTGGGAGAGCGTCTGGTCCTACTGTCGCTTTCGATGACGCCCTCCTCCCGATCGATAGGAACTGGTCCTATTTTGAGAAGCTCACCCTGGTCCCGCAGACTGGACCTTATCTAACTGACCGAACTGGCCCCGACTTTCGTTACTAAGGAAGCTTGAAGAGGTGACGTCCGCGAATGAGTAGTAGAAGATCGATCCCCGACAGTGTCAGCGTTGGCAGGAGCCGTATCGTGCCGTACTACCGAGGCGAGGACTTCAGAATGCGCCGTGCGCGTCGTCTAAGCGCAAATCTGGAAGCCGGAGGCCAACGTTCGCCGGTGGTGTGGGCAGCGGGACTGACGCTAACGATAACCAATGAAGGACATCATTGGCAGATCGCGGACGGAGGTTTCCTGACCGAATGGTGGCCATCAGGAGCAAAACTCGTGATTGGCAAAAAATGGCACGACGGAATTCATTGTCATGACTACAAGCAAGCGCTGAAAGTTATCGAGGATTTCTACAGAAAGCAGCGACTCTTAATTAGCATCGCGGGCATGAAATTCGCAAGCAGCCTTGCAGCAGTTGATTAGGACCCGCTTTATTAAGGAAGGGTGGATCTGCCATGTCACAAGTTGATTCCAGCTCTGCGAAGAAGAGCACAGAACTAACGCTCATCGACAAGCTGTCGCGGCTGTCGTACCAGCAGACGCTCAAGCTGCTGGGAAGCGACG
>WNGC01005482.1_pt1 | contig 14522 bp, 7 predicted proteins | sample 5400051 | NCBI WGS metagenome assembly WNGC01 (sample SAMN13153368, study PRJNA577476) | soil metagenome | isolation source: 20 cm soil or saprolite under grassland replicate 2 | place: USA:California | collected 2016-06-15 | reverse complement strand
CGCCGTCACCGGATGGGATTTCTACACGGCGGCGATCGTGCTCATCGTCGTCACGGGGCTGTACACGATCTTCGGCGGACTGCGCGCCGTCGTCTACACCGAGGTGCTGCAGGCGATCGTGCTCATCCTCGGCTCCGTGACGCTGATGGCGATCGGCCTCTCGCGCGTCGGGGGGTTCTCGGGACTCGAGGCGAAAGTCCCCGCCGGCTTCTTCTCGATGTGGAAACCGTCCAATCACCCGGACTTCCCGTGGACCGGCATCGTGTTCGGCGCGCCGATCCTCGGCATCTGGTATTGGTGTACCGACCAGCACATCGTGCAGCGCGTGCTGGCGGCGAAGAGCATTACCCAGGCGCGCACCGGAACGATCTTCGCCGGTTATCTCAAGATTCTTCCCGTGTTCATTTTCGTCCTGCCCGGCGTGGTCGCAGCGGCGCTGTTCACCGACATCCACTCAAACCCCGACTCGGCGTATCCCACACTCGTGACGCGGCTCTTGCCGGACGGAGCCAAGGGGCTGGTGCTGGCGGGAATGCTCGCGGCGCTGATGAGCTCGCTCGCCTCGGCGTTCAACGCGTGCTCGACGCTCCTCACGTGGGACGTGTATCGGAAGATGCGGCCCACCGCGAGCGAGCAGCAGCTCGTGCGCGTCGGCCGGATTTCCGCGGCCGTGATGGTGTTCCTGGGACTGCTGTGGATTCGGCGTCCTGCGACTCGTGCTCGAGCTGACGAACAAGGCGTCGGGCGGGCTCGAGCCCGGCACGCTATGGCACTGGATCGCGACGATCAACTTCCTGCACTTCGCGGTGCTGCTGTTCGTCATCTGCACCGTCGTGCTATTCGTCGTGAGCCTGATGACGCCGCCGCCGGGCCCCGAGAAGACCGAAGGCCTGACCTACACCTACGGCAAGCCGGCCGTGGGCGAGCCCGCTGGCACACGCAGCTTTGAAATCGGGCTCTCGGTGGTGCTCGTCGCGACGATCGGGGTCTTGTGGTTCGTGTTCCGATGAGAACGGCGTTGGGGGAGGTTAGGGGAGGTTGGGGAGGTTGGTGGAGGCTTGTTTGGATCGCCACAGGACTCCTCGTGGCGGTCGGGTGCTCCAAGGCACCCTCCACAACCTCCAGAACCTCCTCCAACCTCCCCCAACCTGTCTTTTATGATCCGGCACATGACCTGGGCCAGCTGTTTCACGACGTCCAGCTGTCCGGGATCTTCGCGGACTCGAAGACGTTCGCCGATGCCCGGCCGCTCGTCGCCCCGAGTGAAATTGTCGCCCGCTACACCGACTCGATCGGCGTGAGGGCGAGGCCGGGAATGCTGAGGGATTTCGTGGCGCGGTACTTCGAGGTGCCCCGGCCGGTCGGCGAAGCGTTCCGGACGGACACCTCGCAGACCATGGAAGATCACATTCACGCACTCTGGCCAGTGCTGACGCGCCCGCCCGACACGGTTGCGGTGCGTTCGTCGCTCATTCCGCTCCCCAACCCCTACGTCGTTCCCGGCGGCCGCTTCCGCGAGGTCTACTACTGGGACTCGTACTTCACCATGCTCGGGCTCATCGCGAGCGGTCGGACGGATCTCGTGAAGAGCATGCTCGACAACTTCGCCTACCTGATCGGGACGGTCGGGCACATCCCGAACGGCAACCGGACCTACTACCTCAGCCGCACCCAGCCGCCGTTCTTCGCCGCCATGGTGGGGCGGTACGCTCAGGCGACGGATACCGCACGGGCGCTGGCGTACCTCGACGCGTTGGAGGTGGAGCACGCCTTCTGGATGAACGGAGCGGAGCGTCTCGCCCCGGGAGCGGGCCAGGCGTACCGCCGCGTCGTGCGGCTCTCGGACGGCGGGCCGATACTCAATCGGTATTGGGACGACCGGTCCGATCCCCGGCCGGAGTCCTACCGCCCGGACTACGAGGTGGGTCGGACGCTCGGAGCGGCGCACCGCGAGGGATTCTATCGAAACGTTCGGGCCACGGCGGAGAGCGGCTGGGACTTCTCGAGTCGCTGGATGCGCAACCCGAACGACCTGCGCACGCTGGAGACGACCGACCTGATCCCGGTCGACCTCAACAGTCTCCTCTATCACGCCGAGCGAACGATCGCCGCGCTCCGGGCGTTCCGCGGGCGGGCCGGGGACGCGGAGGTCGCGCGACAATTCGCGCAGGCGGCCGAGGACCGTCGTCGTGCCCTGCTCGCGGCGGCGTACGATCCGGGCAGCGGATTCTTCTACGACGTTCGCTGGCGCAACGGCGAGCGCGTGACGGACCGGCCTACGCTGGCGGCCGCGTACCCGCTGTACTTCGGGCTCGCGACTCCCGAGCAAGGTCGCGCGGTCGCAGCGCGCCTCGAGCGGGAGTTCTTGAAACCCGGCGGGTTCGTCACGACCCTCATCGCTTCGGGGCAGCAGTGGGACGCCCCCAACGGATGGGCGCCCCTGGAATGGTTGACGATCGAGGGCGTGCGTCGCCACGCTCGCACTGAGCTGGCCGACGTCGCCCGCGATCGGTGGCTCGGCCTGAACCGGCGCACCTATCACGCGACGGGCAAGATGACCGAGAAATACGACGTCGTCGACTTGCGGCGGCGGGCCGGCGGGGGAGAGTATCCGACGCAGGACGGGTTCGGGTGGACGAACGGGGTGGCGCTGGCGCTCGCTGCGCAGCACGCCCTCCCACGCCGGCGGGTCGAGACCGTCGCACCCACCACGCCATAGGGGGCGGCCCTCGCGGCGTTCTTCTCGGATGAGACGTAACGTGCGCCATCTCGCGGTCCTCAAGGTCTTGGGTTCGGGCATCATGCGACTCGGGCGCCAGCAACGCCTGATCGTCGACGCGGCGCTGCTCGGTGTCGCGGGCGCCGCCGCGGCTCAAGTCTTCACCTACCTGCTGCGCGGCGCGAGCTGGCTGTTCCTGGAGCGGCTGGCGGGCTACCGCCCCCCGGGTCTCCCGGACGAAGGGGGGGTGCTCCGGGAGGTCGTCGGACCCCACGGTCTGTGGCTGGTCCCGGTGGTCGTGGCGCTGGGCGGGCTGATCGTCGGATTGCTGGTGCAGCGGCTCGCACCCGAGACCGAAGGACACGGGACCGACACCGTCGTGCACGCCTTCCATCGTGCCGACGGTGTCCTGCGCGCGCGGGTCACGCCGATCAAGCTGCTCGGGTCCGCCATCACCATCGGCTCGGGCGGCTCCGCCGGCCGGGAGGGACCGATCGCGCTCGCCGCGGCGGGGATCGGCTCATGGTACGCCACGGTGACGGGACGGACCGGAGCGGAGCGGCGCCTGCTCCTCCTGGTGGGGATGGCCGCCGGCATCGCGGCGATCTTTCGATCCCCGGTGGGCGCCGCCCTCTTCGCCATCGAGGTCCTGTACGCCGACATGGAATTCGAGTCAGGGGCACTGCTCCTGGCGATGCTGGCATCGGTGGTGGCGTACGCGCTCAACGGGTTCTTCGTGGGGTGGCGACCCCTGCTCCAGGTCCCTGGGCACCTGACGCTGCCGCACCCGCTCGACAACGGCTGGTACCTGGTCCTCGGCGTCGGAGCGGGCGTGCTCGCGACGATCATACCGGTCGTGTTCTACGGCACGCGCGACGCGTTCCGTTGGCTCAAGCTCCCGCCGGAGTGGAAGCCGGCCCTCGGCGGGCTGCTGATGGGCGCGCTGGCGCTGGTCTGTCCGCAGCTGATCGGGGGCGGGTACGGGTGGATGCAGGAGGCCATCGATGGCCGGCTGGCCGTGATCACGCTCCTCACCCTCGTATTCGCCAAACCGCTCGCGATGAGTCTGACCATCTCGTCGGGCGGATCCGGCGGCGTGTTCGCGCCGACGCTGTTCGTCGGGGCGATGCTGGGCGGTCTGCTCGCCAGCCTGACTCACCAGCCCGCGGCGCCCTTCGTGATCGTCGGGACGGCGGCCGTGTTCGCCGGGGCTGCCCACGTCCCCGTGGCGAGCCTCATGATGGTCACCGAGATGACCGGGGGATACACCCTGCTCGTGCCGGCGGCCCTCGCCGTGATGGTCAGCTACCTGGTGCAGCGGCGCCTGACGGCGCGCTTCAAGTACCAGAGCCTGTACGAAGCACAGGTGCCGACGCGCGCCGATTCGCCGGCGCACCACTCGGAGCACCTGAGAATCGCGCTTCGCATCCTCAAGGAGCGCCGGGTGCTCGACCCGGCGGACGTGGGGCAGGTCGATCTGCTCTCGCTGCTGCGGGCCGGGATCCCCGTCGAGCTTCCCGGCGACCGCCGGCTCGTCATCGGCGTGCTGCGACCCGATAGTCCGCACCGGGGGAAGCCCCTGGGGACGGACCACGGCAAGTTCGGCGTCGACACACAGATCTTCACGATCATCCGGGGAGAGCACATGATGGCGCCGCGGCCCGACACGATGCTCGACGCGGGCGACCGGCTGATCCTGCTGACTACCAAGGGGGGGCTCGAGGGGCTGAAGCAGCACGTGGACAAGTGGTAGCGCTAGCTAGAACGCTTGATCCCACCGCACCGACAGCCGGATCGCCGAGCCGATCAGGCCGACCATGCTGTAGGTCTGGACGAAGTTACCCCACTGCTCGCGCGTCCGAGGGTCGATGTGCTCGGCCAGGAGACCGTGGCGGTTGCGGCAGGCGAGCACGTTCTCGAACAGGGTACGCGCCTCCTCGCGGCGACCGATCGCGGCGAGCGCGTTGATGTACCAGAACGTGCACACCAGGAACGCGTTGTCCGGCTTCCCGAAATCGTCCGCCTCGACATAACGGAACACGAAATCACCCCGGCGCAACTCCCGCTCGATGGCGCGCACCGTGCCGGCGAACCGGGGGTCGTCCTCGGGCAGGAAGCCAAGCTCGCCCAGGCGGAGCAGGCTCGCGTCGAGTGTCTTACCGTCCATGGTGGCCATGAAACTTCCCGTCTTGGGACTCCAGGACCGCTCGCAGATCACCTGGTGCATGTGAGCCGCCCGGGTCTGCCAATAGGCGGCGCGGTCGGCGAGGCCCAGGTGCGCGGCGATCCGGGCCAGCCGGTCGCAGCCGGCCCAGCACATCACACTCGACGACGTGTGCACGCGCGCGGCGCCCCGCAGCTCCCAGATGCCGGCGTCGGGTTGGTCGAACAGCCTGGCCGCGCGGTCGCCGAGCGCTTCGAGGCGGTGGAACAGGACCGCGTCTCCGCGCCGCATGACCCGGCGATCGAAGAACACGTGCGTCGCAGCGAGGATGGCCGAGCCGTAGACGTCGTGCTGGACCTGCTGGGACGCCTGGTTGCCGATCCGGACCGGCCCCAGGCCGCGGTAGCCGGGGAGGGAATCGATCTCCCGCTCGTCGGTGACCGCGTGCCCGGTGATGCCGTATGCCGGTTGCAGGTGTCCGGCGTCCCCATCGGCGACGATGTTCAGGATGTAGCTCAAGTACCGCTCCATCGTCTGCGTGTCGCTGAGCCGATTGAGGGCGTTGATCACGAAGTAGGCGTCGCGCAGCCAGCAGTACCGGTAGTCCCAGTTGCGCCCGCTTCCCGGCGCTTCGGGAATCGAGGTCGTCACCGCCGCGATGATCGCGCCGGTGTCTTCGAACACGTTGAGCTTCAGGGTGATCGCGGCGCGAATGACGGCGTCTTGCCACTCGAAGGGAATCGCGAGGGAGCGGACCCATTCCCGCCAGTAGGCGGCGGTCTCTTCCAGGAAATGTCCCCCCACGTCCGCCGCCGCCCCCTGCACGGTCTCGTCCGGCCCGAGCAGCAGCGTGACCGTGTCCTCCAGGAAGAACGGATTCTCCTCCGCGATGGCCGTGATGGAGGCATCCGTCGTCAGGCGCAGCACGAGGTTCGTGCCGACGTAGCGGATGTGGTTCGAGCCGCACGTCATGTCCGAACGATCGCGGCCGTGGTCGTGCGCGGGGCGGACCCGCAGGCGCACGCGCGGATTGCCGGCGATCCGCTTGATCCGTCGCACCAGCGTCATGGGACAGAACATGCGGCCGTTGTGTCGGAACCGTGGCGCGAAGTCCGTGATCTCGACCGAACCGCCGTGCCGGTCGTGTAATCGGGTGACGAGGATCGGCGTGTTGGCGAGGTACTCCTGCTCCTCTCTCGCCACCTCGCTCAGCTCCAGCGCGAGAAAGCCGAAGTCGCCTTCTCGCGTCCGCTCGCGCAGCAAGGTGCAAAACGCAGGATCGCCGTCGAAGCGTGGGAAGCAGGCCCAGACGATCTCTCCGGACGGATTCACCAACGCGCCGATCGTACCATTGCCGATCAGGCCGAGATCGAGGGAGGTCACCGGCCGACCGCGGCCGTCGCTCGGCCCTGCTGCAGCCACGCCTGCACGGCCCGCACGTCCCGCAGTCGCCAGCGGGCCGCCGTCCGGCCCGGCCCGACCTTGACCGAGTGCCCGTGCAGGCGATTGACCGTCGCGAAGCCGTATTCGTCGGTGCTGTCGTCACCCACGAACACCGGGGTGCGTCCGCGGAACGGCTCCTCCTGCATGAATTCCTGGACCGCCACGCCTTTGTCCTTTCCGGCCGGCTTCATTTCCACGATGCGCTTGCCCGCCTGCACGCAGTACTGCGCGCCGACTCGGGTCGCCAGGGAGCGCATCAGCCGGTGCGCGAACCCGCCCAGGCGGGGCGCCCGGCGGTAGTGCAGGGCCAGGGACAGGCCCTTGTCCTCGAGCACGAGCCCGGGATGTGAAGCCACGGCGGCCGCGAGCTCGCGGCGCACCCAATCGAGCTCCTGAGCCGGAAACGCGTGGCGGGACATCTGGCCGGCGGCGTCCCGGCGCTCGATGCCGTGTTGTCCGGCCGCCGGCAGCCGGAGGTCGGACGCCAGTCTGTCGATGTCGGCGATCGAGCGACCGCTGATCAGGGCGACCGCGCCGGCGGCGGCGCGATACAGCTGCTCGATGAGCTCCCGGCGGTCGGCGTCGAGGCTCGCACCGATTGGGGAATCCGAGAGGTCGACGAGGGTCCCGTCGATGTCGAAGAAATAGGCCCAGTCCGGTCGCGGCGCCGGCGGCGCAACGGCCCGGCGCGCCCCGCCGCGTCGCCGTTCGCCCGAGCGCTTCATTTGCGGCCCGCCTGGTAGGCGCCGGAATGGCGTCCCGCCTGCACGGGCGTCGTCGCTCGCTCGAGCAACCGGCCGTGGCGCCTCATGCCGGCGGCGTCGATCAACATGCGCCCCGCCCAGCGAAACACGTTGAACCCCTGAATCAGCCCCCGCATCAAACGGATGCGGGCGCGCTGCTCCGCGGCGGGCATCGCAAGCGCCATGTGGAGGGCGGCCGCGCATTGATCCGTGTCGTACGGGTTGACGATGATGGCCTCCGGTAGCTCGCGCGCCGCGCCGGTGAACTGGCTCAGGATCAGCACGCCGCGTTCGTCGTCCCGCGACGAGACGAACTCCTTCGCCACCAGATTCATGCCGTCGTGCAGGCTCGTGACCATGCACAACTCCGCCGCCCGGTAGTACTCGTAGATGGCGTCGGGCTGGTGATGCTCCACCTTGAGCACGATCGGCGGGTGCCCCACGTGGGCAAACCGTCCGTTGATGCGGGCCGCCATGGCCCGGACCCGTGCGTCGTACTCCTGGTATTGCTCGATGCGGGAGCGCGTGGGAGCGGCGATCTGGATGAACGTGAACTTGCCGGCCCACTCCGGCTGCATCTCGAGCAGGCGCTCGACCGCGCGCAGCCGTTCCTCGATGCCCTTGGTGTAGTCGAGGCGATCCACGCCCACGCCGATGGCGTGATTCGGCGGGAGATCGTGGCGGCGGCGCACGTCCAGACGGCATTGCTCGACTGGCTTGGCCACGAGCTCGGGCGTCGGCGGCCATTCGATCGAGATGGGATACCGTTTCACCGCGGTCACCTTGCCGCGGTACGACACCGTGAACGTCTCCCGATCCACCCGCGCCTCCAGCAGGCGGTCGACGGTGTCGACGAAGTTGTTGCAGTGAAACTGGGTGTGGAACCCGAGAATGCTCGAGCCGAGGAGGCCGTCGAGCAGCTCTTCCCGCCAGGGGCAGATCCCGAACGCCTCCGGGTTGGGCCAGGGAATGTGCCAGAAGGCGATGATCGTCGCCGCCGGCAGCGCCTCCTGAATCATCCTCGGAAGCAAGGCGAAGTGATAGTCGTGCACCAGCACGATCGGGTCGGGCGACTTCGCCTCCTCGACCACGGCGCGGCTGAAGGTGCGGTTCACGGTCACGTACTGCTCCCAGTCCGCCGTGCGGAAGGTGGGGCGCACGTGAGCGATGTGGCACAGCGGCCACAGGCCCTCGTTCGCGAACCCGTAGTAGTAGCCTGTTTCCTCCTCCGCGCTGAGCCAGACTCGGCGGAGCTGGTAGGCCGGGTCCTCGGGGGGGACGCCCACACGGTCGTGCCGGTCTACGACGTCGCGGTCGGCGGAACCGCCGCCGTGCGAGCAGGCGTGCATGATCGGCTCCAGGGCGGTGACCAGACCGCTCGCCGGACGCCAAATCGCGATGTCGTCGCCCTGACGGACGTGGATGTAGGGCTCGCGGTTGGAGACCACGATGACTTCCTGCCCGCGCAGCTCGCCGTGGAGGATCGCCCGGAGCGTGTCCGCCGTCCACGCCAGCTGCTCGTCGTCGCGTGACCGGTGCTCGGCTTCGAGGTCCGAGATCAGGGCACGCAAATCGCGGGCGATGGGTCGCAGCTCCGGCACCTCGGGCTTGTCCGACGGACGCAGCAATCCCTCCCCACGCAGCAGGGCCCGCAGCCCCTGCACCCATCCTCGCCAGCTCAGTTGCGCGATCGCGACAGTGATGAGCGAGACCATCGTGCCGAGACCGACGAAGAAGTAAAAGAGGTACTTGCGCGTCTCCGCGCTGCGCCGCGCCACAAAGCTCATGTCGTGTACCAGCACGAGGGTGCCGGCCGGGGCGCTGTCGACGGCGAGCGATCGGACCGACACGAGCAGCGGGCCGTCGGGGCTCTGGAGCAGCTGTCCGGCGGACCCCGAGTACTTATCGAGCTCGGCGCAGCGGATCTCGGATGGCAGCGTCGCGGTCGCGACGGGCTGGCCGCGGCCCAGCGGGCAGAACCCCAGGGCGTAGAGGCGCTCGTCCTGCAAGATCCGGGTGAAGAACTGCAGCAGCCGGATGCGGTTGCCCGCGCGGATCAGATCCTGCAGGGGCTCCTGGACGGTGGTGGCGATGAGCGAGGCACGGAGGTCCAAGTCCCGCTCGAACCACTGCAGGGTGAGCCTATCGACGAGCGGCACCACGGCGTAGGCCAGGGCGCCGAGCGCGAGGAACAAAGGAATGACAAAGCGGAGCGAAAGCCGCATGGTCGTAGTGGAAGATAATCGCGCGGTTGCGACCGAGCCGGCCGCCTGTTGCAGTGTCCCATCGCCAGTGACCAACGGGGAGCGTCCGCAACACGCGGCGCGCGGCTCGTGGCGGCGACGCGACTACGATTTTTCGCTACGGCCTGAAGCCTCTTCCCGGCGGCATGCGTCGGTGGCCCGCGGTCGTGTGACCGCGCGCACGCCCCCAAAATGGCATAGCACTTGCCGGCCGTCCACTTGTTCTGCCGAGTGCGGGCAGCATCGTCACCATGGAGGGGGGACGTGCCACGCTCAGAGATATCCCGGTCGCGGAAGGCGGCCGGCCCGCCGCTGCTGTTCGCTGCGCTGCTGTGCGCGTGGGAGCCGCTGCGCGCGCAGACGCCGGGCGCGAGCCTCGTCGCGCAGCGTGTCGATCAGCCCCCCAGGCTCGAGGACTTTCTCGGGCCGAATCCGCCCGCCGGCGGCGTTCGCGTGACCGATTTCCGCCAGCGCGAGCCGGGCGACGGCGTTCCGGCCAGCGTCCCGACGGCGGCGTACGTGAGCTACGACGACGCTAACCTGTACGTGGTCTTCGTCTGCCGCGACGATCCGACCAAGGTCCGTGCCGGGTTGACGAAGCGGGAGGAGATCACCGTAGACGACGGCGTCGCCGTGTACCTGGACACGTTCCGCGACCGCAAGCGCGCGTATCTGTTTCAGTCGAATCCGCTCGGCGTGCAGCTCGACGGTATCGTGACCGAGGGACAGGACGACGACTACAGCTTCGACGCCGTGTGGCAGTCGGAGGGCCGGCTGACGGCGGACGGGTACGTCGTGCGGATCGCAATCCCGTTCCGCAGCCTCCGGTTTGCGAAGACGCCGGTCCAGTCCTGGGGCATCGCGCTCGCCCGCTACGTCCGGCGGTCCAACGAGGAGGCCTTCTGGCCCCTGGTGACGAAGCGGCTCGCGGGGTTCGTCCCCCAGTTCGGAGTGCTTGAGCGGCTGCGGGACATCTCTCCGGGCCGCAATGTCCAGGCGATTCCCTACGGCGCGTTTACCGGGGCGCGCTTCCTCGATACCACGGCGCCGGCGTTCCGGACGGCCACGGACCGGCGTCTGGGCCTCGACCTGAAGACCGTGGTCCGGGACGCCGTGACGCTGGACGGCACCGTCAACCCCGACTTCAGCCAGGTGGAGTCGGACGAGCCGCAGGTGACGATCAACGAGCGGTTCGAGGTGTTCTTCCCGGAGAAGCGGCCCTTCTTCATCGAGAACGCGGGCTACTTCCAGACGCCCGTGAACCTGTTCTTCTCTCGCCGCATCACCGATCCCGGCGCCGGGGCCCGTCTCACGACCAAATCGGGTCGCTGGGCGCTGGGGGCGATCGGGATGAACGACCGGGCGCCCGAAGAGTTCGTGGAGTCGGGCCTGCCCCGCCGGCCGCAGGCCGGGATCGGCGTGGTTCGAGCCCAGCGAGAGATCGGGCGAGAGTCGGCGGTCGGACTGCTCGTGAGCGATCGGCAGCTCGCGGGTGGCGCGAATCGCGTCGCCTCCGCCGACGCGCGTTTGGCGTTGAGCAAGACCTGGATCTTCACCACCCAAGTGGTCACGACCTACGCGCGGGACTCAGGCTCCCCCGGCGCGTCGGGGACGGGTCTCTTCGCCGAGCTGTTGCGCGACGCGCGCAACGTCGATTACTCCGTGCAATACCTCGACTTGAGCTCCGCGTTCGCTGCGCCGCTGGGCTTCGTGCCCCGTGTGGGCGTCCGCGAAATGGTGCACCAGTTGGAGCTGGTGCGGCGACCGGACGGTCCTATCGTGAAAATCGGTCCCACGTTCACGACGGCGTTCACCTGGGATCGGAACGGCGGGCTGCTCGATCGGTCCCTCAAGGCGTCCTGGGAGGTGAAGCTCGTCGGCGAAACCAAGCTGCAGGTCTCGCACGAGCGCGCGTTCGAGCTGTTCCAGGACCTGCCATTCGACCTCCACCAGACAAAGCTGTCGCTGGACAGTGAGTGGTTGAAGTGGCTCGCCTGGTCGCTGTCCTACAAACAGGGGACGGACGTGAACCACAAGCCACCCTCGGGGGTGGCGCCATTCGTGGCAGGATCGGGCGAGGGCGAGGTCACGCTCACGTTTCGTCCGACGCCGCAGCTGCGTCTCGACCACACCTATCTGTACAGCCGGCTCACGACCCGACCCGGAGCGGCCCCCGCGGCAGGACCGCCGGTTCGCGTGTTCACCGACCGGATCCTGCGGGAGAAGCTCAACTACCAGTTCAGTCGCGCGCTGTCCCTGCGCACCATCGTGGACTACGAGGGCGTGGACCGGGACTCGACGTTGTCGCGCGTCGCGCCGGAGCGACGCTGGAGCATGGATGTGCTCCTCACCTACCTGGTCAACCCGGGTACGGCGTTGTACGTGGGCTATCGCGACGGGTACGAGAATCTCGCCCTGCAGCCGGGCAGCCCGCCGACTCTGTATCGCACGGACGAGCCCACGGTCTCCGTTGGGCGCCAGGTGTTCTTGAAAATGAGCTATCTGCTGCGGTTCTGACGTGCACGGGGTGTGAGTCGGGAGACAGCGGATAGCGGAGGGGTGTCGTGCTGCGAATCGCGATTGTGATGGGACGCTCGTTTACGGACGAGCGGGGCATGCCCGACGTGGTACGCCTGCTCGGCGAGCTGGGCGCCACGGCGAGACCGCTGCATCTGGGCGACGACCTGATCGACGTCGCACGGGTGCGTCTGGATTACGACCTGTACGTGCTCAAGAACCGGAAGGACCTGGGCATGAGCGTCGCGGCGGAACTGCACCGCGCCGGCGCCGCGCTCCTCAATCCCTATCCCGTCTCGGCGCTGCTGCGCGAACGGATCGTGACGTTCCGCGTGCTCCGGGCGGCCGGGGTCCCGGTTCCCGAGACCTTCGTCGCATCCCACGCCAGCCAGCTGTTGCCCGCGCTCGATCGGGGTCCGCTGATCATCCGGCCGCACCGCCGTGCCCGGCCGCGGGGCAGCGAGGTGGTCTCGAACGCCGCCGAGCTCGCGGCGCTGGGGCCCCTGGAGGAGCCGGTGTTCGCCCAGCGCTACCACGCGCCGGACGGGCCGATGTACCGCAAGATCTACTCGATCGGGAGCGAGCGCTTCGGCATGCTCCGCATCCGGCCCGCGCGCACGCCCGAGGAGCAGCGGGGCCACCCGTTCACCCTCACGCCCGAGCTCGAGAACATCGCCCGACGCTGCGGAGCGGCATTCGGACTCGATCTCTTCGGGGTCGACGTCGTGGAGAGCGAAGGCCGCACGTATGTCGTCGACATCTCGAGCTTCCCGGGCTTCAAGGGCGTGCCACACGCCGCCCGGCGCCTCGCACGATACATCTACGGGGCCGCCGAGCGCGCCGTGCGCGGCGAGCCGATCGTTCCCGGCGACTCGCTGTCCACCCGTCTGGCCGGACACTATGCATTCCGGGGCACGACGTTGGATCTAGTGCTGCAGGCGCTCAACACGACGCCGGCGACGGTCGAGGAGCTGGACGAGATCCAGAAGCTGGTCGACGAGATCAGGCTGCGGGTGGAGGCGCCGAAGCCGCCGCCTCCTCGCGTGCAGCCGGTGCGTCCCCCGGTCGATACGCTGGCCGCCCGCGAGCCATCGGCTCCCCGGGTCGCCATGTACTCGCAAGGGATGGTCGGCTTCGGTCACATTCGCCGCAATGCGTCGATCGCCCAGGCGTTGCGCGGGTCCGCGCTGCCGCCGGCGATCGTGATGATCGCGGAAGCGTGGCAGGCCGGTGCCCTCCCGATGCCGGAAGGCGTGGACTGTGTCACGCTGCCGGCACTCCGGCGAGAGCCTGACGGCGCCTACAACCCCCGTTTCCTGCTCGACGTCTCCGACCGGGACCTCATCGCGCTCCGCGCCCGGGTCATCCGCAGCGCGATGCAGGTGTTCGAGCCGGACGTGCTGATCGTGGATCACCTGCCGCTGGGTGTCGCGAACGAGCTCACCGGTACGCTCGAGCGCCTGCGCAAGCGGGGGAACACGCGCTGCGTCCTCGGGATGCGCGAGGTGCTGTACGACCCCGAGACGGTGCAGCGCACCTGGTCCGACCGGGTGAACCTGGACGCCATCCGGGAGCACTACGACGCGATCTGGATATACGGGGATCCCGCGGTGTACGACCCGATCCGGGAGTACCGCCTGCCCGAGTACGTCGCGGCACGGGCGCGCTACACGGGATACCTCGACCAGCGCCCGCGCCTCGAGTTCGCCCAGGCGCAGGCAGGCCCGCTGCTCGCGACCTTGCCCCCCCCTCCCAGTCGGCTGGCGTTGTGCGTCGTCGGAGGCGGGCACGACGGCGTTGCCCTGGCCGAGGCGTTTCTCGAAGCCGACCTGCCGCCCGATACCACCGGTGTCCTCGTGACCGGGCCGCTGATGCCGGGCGAACAGCGGCAGGGCGTCTACCAGCGCGCCCAGGGGCGCTCGCGCTTCCATGTGCTCGAGTTCGTGCCGGATCCTACACCGCTGATCGAGCGGGCCGACCGGGTCATCGCCATGGGAGGGTACAACACGATCTGCGAAGTGCTCTCGTTCGAGAAGCACGCGTTGATCGTGCCGCGTGTGAGGCCCGAGCCGGAGCAGTGGATCCGCGCCGAGCGTCTGCGCGACATGGGCCTCGTCGACGTGCTGCATCCCGACCAGCTGGACCCGGCGGCGCTTGCCGCGTGGCTGGCGCGCGACCTCGGCCCGCCGCCCGCCAGCCGCAGCCGCATCGATCTCGGAGGCCTCACGCGCATCCCGGGCCTGCTGGCGGAGCTGCTGGGCGTTCCCGCGGGCCCGCCGCAGCTGGCCGCCTCGGCGGCTGCGGGGGGGGGCTGACGTGACGCGATCCGGGGCGCCACACACACCGAGCGTCCTGCTGTACGCGCAGGATCACCAGGGGCTGGGCCACATCACCCGGACGCTGACCATCGCGCGGCGCGTGCTCGCGGCCTATCCTACCTTCGTCGCGTACATCGCGACCAAGTCGCCCCTCGCCGCCAATTTCACCCTTCCCGAGCGGTGCGACTACATCAAGTTGCCCACGCTCCTGACGGCGGAGGGCGTGGAGCGGTCCCCGGCGGAGGAGGAGGCGGCAAAGCAACGCTTCCGGACCATCCGCGGTCAGATCCTGCGCGCCGCCGCCCTGGGATTGGCCCCGGACCTGGTCCTGGTCGATCACGAGCCGCTCGGCGCCAAGGGTGAGTTTCGCGACGG
>WNGC01001818.1_pt1 | contig 14526 bp, 17 predicted proteins | sample 5400051 | NCBI WGS metagenome assembly WNGC01 (sample SAMN13153368, study PRJNA577476) | soil metagenome | isolation source: 20 cm soil or saprolite under grassland replicate 2 | place: USA:California | collected 2016-06-15 | reverse complement strand
CTGTCTTCCCCTAGAATCTTAGGTCGGCGCTTAGCTGGACGTAGGGTGCCGGATCGGTTCTCTCGCTCACGCCAACGCGGAAGAAATCGAAATCGCGGACAATAGTGCAACCGGCGGCGGCCGTAATTTTGAGATGCTTGATTCCGGAATAGCTGACCTGCAAGCCAGCGCGGGTTTCGTGGTATTGCACCACTGCGTTGTGCTCGCGCAATTTATGCAGCGGCGTAAACACATCGTCGGTGCGGAAACTTTCGTAAGCCAGATTTGCGGCGATGCGGAATTGCCAATCGTCATTGAGATTGTAGACCAGGGCCGGCTTCGGGAAAACACCTTCAAGCCGCAAGCTGTCGGTGAAAAGCCAGATCAAGCCGCCGCCGGGAGCGATAATCGGATCCTGATAGAGCGCACCGCCGAGACCGATGACGCCGAAGATCTTGTCTTTTTTGAGCGGGAAAGAGACGAAAATTTTCCATGGGATATCGAAGGCATCGCTCGTGATGCGATTTTGAAAATAAATGCCAGGATCGAGCTCGAGGCCGGCGCCAGCGTGATCCTTAACCACGTATTCAATTGCCAAATGTCCGTAGACCGCCTGGAGGTGATCGGGCAGTCCATTATCAGTGCCGCCAAAATCGTAGCGCTCGTATTCAAAGCCAGTGCGGAAATACCACTTGCCGGTAATGAGAAAACGATGGTCGTAGCTGAAATCGTTATAAAGTGAATCACCCTCGCCCAGGCGCGGCTCGTTTTTGAAATCGCTGCGAAAAGTGTAAACCCCGTCGTAAGAAAAGAGATCGAGCGAGTTTTTTTCTTCATCCTGCTGCGGTTGCGCGGCTTGTTGCACCTGCGGCTCGGTTCCGGCGAAGAGGCCGCCGCCTCCGGCAAGAACCGCAAGGATCCCCGAAACAAGTGAGGCTAGCAAATTTCGTCGGACGTGAATGTAATACATAGGAAATCAGAACAAGGAGACATGAGTGAATCGGATGTGCGAGTCGGGGTTCATGTATAGGATTCAGCGCGAGTGAGCAAGTGGGGATTGTCGGAAAGCTAATGTTTAGCGTCTTGTCGGGTAATGTATGTCAGCGGCCCAGTCGTCGCTCGCCTAGCGAGTTGAAGCATATTCGATGCTCGGATGCCAAATTGGATTTTGGCGGGTTCACCGCATTTTTAGGGAAATTTCCGTTACCCAAGGGTTGATGGAACCGAAATTGCATATATTATATTGCTCCCGTTTTTTGTGTTTTACGCCTCCCTTCCCCCTCAGAGCGGCGCGACCATGGCCATGGTCAATCCGTTAGCAGGTGCCGACCATCAAATTGCCGGCTGGTTCCACGCGCATCTTAGCCAGGCCCTGGTGAATCTGCTGCGCGTTTTTAGTGAGCCCGGCTCAGCCCAATGGATCGGCGTCGTATTGTTCCTTGCGGTGGTGTTCTTGGTTTGGAAACGTGCCTGGCCCGCTCTTGTGACAATCGTCGTGGCCGTCCCCGGCGGCATGCTCCTAAACGAGTTGCTCAAGCTCGCGGTCCATCGGCATCGGCCGTTTCTAGATGGTTGGTTCGTCGATTGGTCGGGCTACAGTTTCGCCAGCGGGCATACCATCGGAGCCACTTTGCTTTATGGTCAATTGCTTTTGTTTCTGCTGCCACTGATGAAATCGAAGCACTGGCAAAGATTGAGCATCCTTTCCGCGGCGATGCTGGTGATGCTGGTGGGATTCAGCCGCATTGCTCTGGGCGCGCATTATCTCAGTGACGTCATCGCGGCGATTTTTCTCGGTGTTCTTTGGCTGATGATCTGCGCGCTCCTGTTAAGGCCGATGCGACGGAGCGTGGTGGTGCCGGCGGCTGTTGCGGTGGAAGAGCCGCGGCCAACGACCGCGGTTACAGTGTTCGATCGCACGGTTGATTCCGCTCTCAAATTGTAGGGCAGGCGCTTCCGCCGCCGTTCTTAATTAGGCAACCGAGGACGGTTGCCCTACAAGATCGCGAGTCGCAAGCTTGCGTTTTTCGGACGCGCATCTCACGTTCGTCGATTCTGCGCTGAGACGATGAAGACCACGAAGATCAAAGTCATCATTTACTTGCTCGGTTTTGGGGGCGCGGCGCTATTTACCATCCTGCTGGTTCGGCAAGGGGTGATGTCGGTGGGCAGTGCCGTCGCGACCGCCGGTTGGGCCATTGCCGGTATCGCAGCCTTTCATTTTGTACCGATTCTTCTCGATACTCTTGCCTGGCGCGTCCTTTTTCCGAAGGCCGTTCGCCCGGGCTGGCAAAGTTTGTTTTGGATGCGCTGGATCGGGGAATCGATCAGTAACCTCATTCCATCCGCGGCGGTTGGCGGCGATATCGTGCGTGCGCGCCTTGCCACCATCACCGGTACTCCCATGGCGGCAGCAGCGGCCAGCGTGATTGTCGACGTCACGCTTGGCGTCGTTACCCAGATCTTCTTCACGCTGCTTGGGCTTGTCCTGCTTGTCGAGGCCACCGGCCGAACCAGTCTTGTCGGTCCAACTTTAATAGGGGCCCTTCTCGGGATCGCTGCCATCGCCGGGTTCTACATTGCGCAGCGCCTCGGCATGTTTCGCTTCGTCAGCGTCATCATCGCACGTCTCGTTAAGTCGCCGGAATGGAGTTCGCTCGTGCAAAGGGGCGAAACGCTCGACCACACGGTGAGCGAATTTTATGGGCGGCGCCGGGGCGTTTTCGCATGCTGCGCCTGGACAATGGTTTCGCTCATCGCCAGTTCCGGCGAAATTTTTATCGCACTCCACGCGCTGGGCGCGCGGCCCACGTTCCTGAATGCACTCATTCTCCAAAGCATGGCCATGACGGTTAAATCCGCGGCCTTCGCCGTTCCCGGTCAGCTGGGAGTGCAGGAAAGCGGCTACCTTGTTGTGGGCAACCTTCTCGGCATTCCGGGAGAAACCGCCTTTGCCATATCTTTGCTCGCACGTTTCCGCGATTTGATCGTCGGCATTCCCGGTCTCGTTCTCTGGCAGCTAATCGAAGGTCGCCGTCTTTTGCGCGCGGAATCGATCGCGAGCGAGCGATGATGTTCCAGTTTGCCGATGGCACGACGCAAAGCCTGAAAACGCCGGTTTATTTTTGCCCTTCCGGTAAAATTGGTCCGCACATTCCACCAGATCAAGGCCGGGCCGGTCGGAACGACGAGACGTTTTTTTAATTCGCGCATAACAGCGGCATCTCCGTAGGCGCGCAGAAAACAGATCGCTAACCTGATCCATTGACGGCTCGAAACGCGGCTCACTAGATCGAGCAGGAAAACGAGCAGGTCATCGGCGTGGCGCGCGGTCGCAGGCAGAGATTTCTCGTGTCTAATCTCAAAATCGATCAGTCGGGCGCGCCCGGTTTTCTCGTTGTAAATCACATTGGTCATCGAGGCGTCCCCATGCGACCAGGCACTGCCGAACTCCTCGTTTTTGAAATGATGCGCGCGCCGATATTCGCTACCGGCCGCTGTCAACATTCGCGGCCTGAGCGTTCCCCGATTCATGTGATCCCACAGGTTGTCGCCGGGCAATTTGTCCAGCGTTATGGTGCGACTGCCCCTGACCTTCGCGCGAAAACGGTCGCCGTTGAGCATTTGAAAACATCGCGCTTCCCACCGCCGCCATTCCCGCGCGTTGCTCAGGTAGCGAATTGGAATGTCGGCCGCGCGAAAGTAAAAGTTGATCAAAGCGGCACCACGCTCGCCGTAAACATTCCGACGTTTAATCACGACCCGCCGATTGCGTCGCGCCTTTTCCGTAATCGAATTAATTTTGAGCGATTCGACAAACGAAGTCGCGGCGTGCGCCAGACCCTTCGGAACGAGGAGATCCATCAGAGATTTTCCATTTCTGAAATCGAACATGGCCGTGGCTCCCCTTGACTCCTGTGTTCTTTGAGATTCGAACGCCGACCGGCGTTCAATCGTCTCAATCCGGCAACGAAATCGTTTCGCCAGGTCTCATGATGCGAAGTTCCGCTTTGACCTCTCGCTTTTTCAGCTCGCGCTCGAATTCCTCGGGGGTGCCGGTCAGCACCGGAAAGGTGCCGTAGTGGATTGGCACCACGCTGCGCGGATTCACCGCTTTAACCGCGTCGGCGGCACGGACCGGCCCCATGGTAAAATGATCGCCGATGCATACCAGCATCATATCGATCTGGTTATAGTCGGAGACGCGTGCGATGTCGGAGAAGAATGCGGTGTCGCCGGTGTGATAAATGGTCGGGCCGTTGCGAATGGTGACGACGAGTCCGCTGGGGTTTCCTGCGTAAATTGGCGGTGACATCGCATCCTTTATCACGCCAGATCCATGCCATGCCGGCACAAAACAAACCGTCGCATCACCATCGAGTAGAGTGAGTTGCCCACCGAAAGCGCCGGTTGTGTCGTTGTCGGCCTGTTCCGCTGGATAGCCGAGAGCGAGTTTCATCGCCTCGGCGAGATCGTAAGTGGACACGAGCTTTGCGCCCGTGCGCTTTCCGATTTCGACCGCGTTGCCAACATGATCACCGTGGCCGTGGGTCAACAAAATCAAATCCACGCGTTTCAATGCGGCCAATTCGTCGTTGCCCTTGTCGAAGCTTGGATTGGTCAGCCAGGGATCGATCAGCAGAACGTTGCCGGCCGGCGTGACAAGTTTAAATGCGGCGTGTCCGTAGAAGGTGAGTTGAGTATTCGCCATACCGAAGATGAAACCGAAAAGGCGTGGCCCAGCAAGAGGAATGACGAGAGCGAAAATGACCAATGACGAAGCAGGAGGGGAATGAAGAAATCGAATGCTTACCGCCCGGGCATTTTTACCTTCGTCATCAATTCGCTATTCGTCATTCGTGCTTCGTCATTTTAATATTCCCGAATGAATCACGAGGAAGCGCACTATCATCTTTCCGCCAGCGATAAACGGTTGGCGGCGCTTATTGCACGCTCGCATCGCTACAACATTGAGCCGAATCTAAAGGTGCGTCCGTTCGATGCATTGGCTGAGTCGATTGCCTACCAGCAATTGAGCGGCAAGGCGGCGGCGACGATTTGGAAACGGGTGCGCGCCGTTTTCCCGAAACGAAAATTTCTCGACCCAAAACTTGTGCTGGGAACGCGGGATGAAAAATTACGTGCCGCCGGTTTGTCGCGCAGCAAAGTCGCGGCCTTAAAAGATCTCGCCGCCAAAACAATCGAAGGCACCGTGCCAACGGGCCGTGCCTTGGCCAAGATGACCGACGACGAGATTATCGAGCGTTTGATTCAGGTGCGCGGGATCGGGCGCTGGACCGCGGAAATGCTTTTGCTCTTCGATCTGGGAAGGCCCGATGTCTGGCCGGTGCACGATTACGGAGTGCGCAAAGGCTTCGCGAAAATCTTCGGTAAAAGAAAACTGCCGACGCCGAAACAGATGGACAAGCATGGGCGAAAGTTTGCACCGTATCGTTCCGCGCTGGCCTGGTATTGTTGGCGGGCGCTGGATGACGCGGAGAAGAAGTTAAGAAGTTAAAAAAAGCGGCATCCTTTCTAACGTTTTAATGTTGTAATGCTTTTAATGCACCGCGAAGCCACACTTCGGCGCTTGATACCAGCGCCGCAACACCGTAAAACCCGACGTTATGGCTACTTTTCATATCAACCGTGGCGGCACGAATCTGGGAACATTTTCGGAAGATGAAGTGCGCGGCGGATTGCGCAGCGGAAAATTCTTCGGTACGGATCTTGGCTGGCGCGAAGGGATGGCAACCTGGGAGCCGCTTGCGCAAATTTCCGAATTCGCCCAAGAAGCCGGATCTGGCGGCGCGGCCAGCCCACAACCGCAATTTACCGGTGCCAGCACGATTACCCCGACGGTACCGATCGCGCCGCGCTCCGGCCTTCCGTGGGATGATCGGCAGCAACGCGGAATTTTGCGCGCCTTTTTCGATACCTTAATCATGGTTTTGACTAAACCTGCCGAAGCATTCGCGGTTATGAAGCGCGAAGGCGGCCTCGGAGAACCGCTCATTTACGCCATCATCGGCGGAAGCGTGGGCGGCGTGATCTATTTTCTTTACAACTTTTTGCTGGGCTCGGCCCATTTGCTCGGCAGCCACGAAAACCCGATGATGCAGATGATGGGCGGCGGGGTCCGTCCGCTGTTCTTTATTATTCTTGTTCCATTGTTCGTCACCATCGGGGCGTTTGTTTCCTCCGGGATCTTTCATCTCTGCCTGATGATTGTTGGCGGCGCGAAGCAACCTTTCGAAACGACCTTCCGCGTCGTCTGTTTCGCCGGCGGCTCGGCTAACCCGCTCCTGGTCATCCCTATTTGTGGCGGACTTATCGCAGGAATCTGGAAAATCGTCCTCTATTGTATTGGGTTCGCCCACGCCCACGAGACCGACACTGGCCGCGCGGTCCTGGCAGTGGTCCTTCCGGTAATCGTTTGTTGCGGCAGTGCAATTGTCCTCGGAATGATGCTGGGACTCGGTGCATTTGGATTCCCGCATCATTAATTAACGAGACCATGCAGATACTTCGCCGGCCACTTGCTCCAGGCGAGACCAATCACGAACTGCTTTGGCTAACTGTTTCCTCAGGCGGGCTGGCCTTGGCGGCAACGTGGCTCGCTTTAAAATTACCGTGGCCAATCTGTTTGTTTCATGCGCTCACCGGCCACCCCTGTCTGACCTGCGGTGCGACAAGATCGGCGGTGGCATTTTTTCATGCGCACTTTTTCGTGGCGTTGCAATGGAACCCGCTCGCCTTCCTTTTTTATTGTGCGTTGTCGATCTTCAACCTTTATGCGCTGGCCGTGATCGTCACGCGAGCGCCGCGGGTGCGAATAGTGGAACTGACCGCGGGCGAGCGAAAATTTATCCGCGGCGCTATCATCGCCCTATTCGCCTTGAATTGGGTTTATCTTTTGATCGCTAATCTGAGCCTCTGAGTTCGACGTTGGGCGTTGGGTGTTCGATGTTCGAGGCTCGGTTTAGCGTTGGTAGTAGACCCGGCCATGCACCTCGCTGAAGCCAGGTGTTAATGAAATGGGAAATATGGGATATATGAGGGCGACGCTAAACCCGTACTCTCCCTCAGGGAGAGGATTGAGGTGAGGGCATTCGAGGGCTTCGTCCCACATCGTCTTCCGGCGCGCCGCGATGTTTCGCGATGAAATCGCTTGGATTCAGCCAGCCGTCGGTTTTTTCGCGGTAACCGGGACCGATAAATGGGGTAATGAATTCGCGCATTTCAAAATGGAGGTGCGCAAAATACTGACCGTTGGCCGTTCCAACGGTGGCGATTTGCTGGCCGCGCCGCACGTCGTCCCCCGCATCCACCAATATCTCATCGCAATGGCCGTAATATGATTGCACGTAGCGGCGCGCGCCGTTTTCCTCGATCGCATGCAAGACAATAATGACGTTGCCCCAGCCAGGTCCACCATCGCGCGCCAGCAAAACGCGGCCATCAGCAACGGCGTAAATTGGATCGCCTAGATCGGAATTTTCTCCGCCGATGCCGTTGAGATCGTCGCCGAGATGATGATTTTGGGTGAATCGTTGCGCGTTATAGGCCAGCGCACCGTGCTCGCTGCCGAGCGGAAAATCGAAGCGCTTCGCGGCTGGAAGTGAGGCCAGTTCGAAAGGCGAAGGAATTTGAAATGCGGGATCGAGATGGGTTGGGCGGGTCAATTCCGGCCACAGACGCCAGGTCAACATGGCAAGGGCGGAGATGACAAAAAGCGCGGTGTAAAATGCGGTGCGCTTCATTCCTTCAATCAAAGATCGTCATCCCGAGCGTAAGTCGAGGGATCCCGTTGAAGTTACCTTTAAGGTTCCGCCGCGGGATCCCTCGATTGCGCTCGGGATGACCGGTGCGAGAGCACGAGAGTAATCGGAATTGGCAATCGGCATTCGCAAATCTATTTTCGGACCATGCGGATACTCGTCACCGGGGGCGCCGGATTCATCGGGTCGCATCTTGTCGAAAAGTTACTCGAACTCGGTTACGGCGTCGCGATTCTTGATGACTTCAACGATTTTTATGATCCGCAAATCAAGCGCGCCAACATTGCTGCGGTCAAAAACCACGCGCCGGTTTTTCAGGTCGATTTGCGGAACAACAACGCCGTGCGCGATCTCCTTCATCGCGAGAAATTCGATGCCATCGTGCACCTGGCGGCGCGAGCCGGGGTTCGCCCATCAATCGCTCAGCCGCAACTTTATTACGACACCAACGTAACCGGCACCCTGCATTTGCTCGACGCGGCCCGGGCCGCCGGAATCGAGCGCCTCATTTTTGGGTCGAGTTCGTCCGTCTACGGAATCTGCAAAAGGGTCCCGTTTTCAGAAGATTTTCATCTTACTCAAACCATCAGTCCCTATGCGGCGACCAAAATCGCGGGCGAATTCCTTTGCTCCACTTTTTCGCACCTCTACCAAATGCACATGATCGCATTGCGTTTTTTCACCGTCTACGGGGCGCGGCAACGACCCGATCTGGCGATCCATCAATTCGCCCGCAAAATTCTGGCGAACGAACCGATCGACCAATTCGGCGATGGTACAACGCGACGCGATTACACTTATATCGACGACATTATTCAGGGCGTGGTTGCAGCATTAAAATACGACGGCGCGATGTGGGACATTTTTAATCTTGGCGAAAACGAGACGGTGCAATTGAAGGATTTGATCGAAGCGATCGAAGCGGCCGTTGGCAGAAAAGCAAAGATCAATCAGTTGCCGGAACAACCGGGCGACGTGCCGCTAACCTGCGCCGATATTTCCAAAGCCCGTCGGCTTCTCGGTTATAACCCGACGACAAAGCTGCGTGATGGTTTGCCCAAGTTCGTGGAATGGTTTCGCGCCCAGCAACAATGACGCTGCCATTTGAGGAGCGCGCCTGTTTTGCCGCTGGCCAGGCCAAAACCGGCACAACCCTCCTCATCGCACTGCTCGATGGCCATCCGCAGCTGCTCGTTTTGCCGGAGGAAACAGCCTATTTTCCAACCGCCCTCAACAAGTACGGCAAACACGGACGCCGGGCACAGTTTGATTATCTGACCAAGGAAGCGCTTTCCCGCGTCCTTTTCGGCGGACCACCGGAATGGGAAAAAATGGATTACGGCCATTTCCCGGTAGCGAAGTTCCGCGAGCGATTTGAAATGGCGGCGTTCGATTCAAAAAATTCGGTCAAAGATTTACTCGTCTTGATGATGGAGACGTACGCGGAGATGCTCCGCATTCCGCTCGATTCGATTGTGCGCTGGGTGGAAAAAACGCCGGCGAATCGCCGTTTTATTCCACAGATTCTCGAGCGGTTTCCGCAGGCAAAACTTCTGATCACCATGCGCGATCCACGCGCGATTCTGGCGGCGCAAATTGCCTTGGAAAAAACGCGAAAAACCCGCGAATTCTCCGTTTACTACTGCGTTTCCCACTGGTTGCAGGCCGCGCAGCTGGCCTTGCGCGCGGAACGAAAAGAAATTTCCGGAATCGTCACCCGCTACGAGGATCTGGTCGCGGATCCAGTCCCGCCGATGCAACGCGTCTGCGACTTCCTCGAAATCACCTTTGATCGCGCTGTCGTATTGACCCCGACAAAAGCCGGCAAATTTTGGCCGGGAAATTCTGCAACCGAGCGTGAGTTCATCAAGGTGAGCGGGGAGCGCGCGGCCAGTTGGCAAAACGAATTATCGGCGGACGAAATTGGCTGGGTGGAATGGCATTGTCGCGAGTTGATGCCCCACTTTGGCTACGTTCCGCGCATGTCGCACGGGAGACTGTTGCGCCATTGGGCACGCCCGATCCGGGAGGAGCGACCGAAGCAGTATTTCAAGTCGCGTTATTACTCGGTGCGCGACAAATTGTTTGGACCGCGTAATAAGTAAGCGGCGCTTGCAATCGCCCTCGGGCCATCGATAGTGCAGGCGTTAACGGTGCCGGCAGGCTTTGATCTTCCGCATCCGACGACTCAGAATTTGGAACTTATGATGCGAACGCTCGCATGTCCCCTGTCTCGTTGGCTGATTGTAGCGCGATGTCAATTAAGGCTGCACCGGCAATATGAGGCGGAGTTTCCGGCGGCGATTGCTCATCCACTAGAATGGATCTCGCGAAGTTCGCGCGCTGCTGGCCGTGCATCCCCTGATGCGCTCCGTCTGACCAATCATCAGAAATTCAATAAGGACACACATGAAATCTTATACATCCGGGAAGAGTTCGCGCGGGCGCGGGCGTTCCCGCCGCCGAGGCGGCGATGGCCAGGGGCGTCGATATTCCGACGCCAAAGTGGCGCCACAGAAGAAAGGATTCTGGTCAAGAATCGCGGATTTTTTCGCGCCTCCCGACAAGGGCGCGATCAAAACAGAACAACGCAACGGATCGCACTCGCGCTCACAGGCGCGCACGCCACGTAAGCCGGAATCGGTCGAAGTCACTTCGCCACGGCTTTATGTCGGTAATTTGTCGTTCGATGCCACGGAGAGCGATCTCTTTGATCTCTTCAACGGGGTCGGCCACGTGCAGAATGCGGAAGTCGTGAGCTATAAACATAATCAGCGCTCCAAGGGCTTCGCTTTTGTGCAAATGCAAACCGTGGACGAAGCGAAGCGAGCGGTGACCGAGCTGCATGACAAGGAATTCCTCGGCCGCAAGCTGGTCGTGAGCGGAGCGAAATCGAGCGAACATTCGCGGACCTAATTGTCGATTCGGATTGAACCGGGAGACGCGGCCCAAGCCCGTCTCCCGATTTTTTTGATGGCGTCGCACCGTCGGCGCCAAATTTTGGGAAACGGGCAGCGCGTGTCCCTCCAGCGGGCTTTCGGAGTTGCCCTGCAATTCTATATGGTCTGGAAAATTGTAGGGCGGCTGTGCCAGCCGCCGGTCTAACGTAGACGGCTTCTCTCACAGAAACGCCCCTACAATTTATTGCGTGAAGGATACTTTCTTCGTCGTTGGTCCCACGGCCGTCGGAAAAACGGCGCTGGCAATCGAACTGGCGGAGAAATTCGATGCCGAGATTGTCAATGCCGACGCATTTCAAGTTTATCGTGGCTTGGATGTTTTGACCGCCAAACCTGACGCGGAAGCACAGCGCCGTGTGCGCCATCATCTCCTGGGACAAATCCCGTTATCTGAGACAATGTCGGCAGCAATATTTCGCGAGCTGGCGTGCGGCGCCTTAGCCGATATTCATTTACGCAAGAAAAACGCGATCGTTGTCGGTGGAAGCGGACTTTATCTGAAGGGGATTACGCATGGGTTCGATCAAGTTCCGCCGCCTGATCCGAAGCTGCGCGACGAATTGTCCGCTTTACCGTTGAAAGAATTAGCGGAGCGGCTTCAAAAACTTAGTCCGAAATTGGCCGCCCGCACCGATTTGCGAAACCCGCGACGCCTTGTTCGCGCGATGGAGATCGCGTCTGCCAGTATGGTTGTCCCGAAGGCAAGCATTCTAGCCGCGGACGTTGTCCGCGGGCTACGGTCGGCGACCGCGGCTACCGCTTGCGGCGTTCTCCTTCTGCGCGACCGCGCCGATCTCTACCAACGAATTAATGATAGAGTAAACGCGATGTTTCGCGCTGGTGTGGAAAAAGAAGTTCGCGTCCTGCCAGAAGTCGGACCGACCGCAGACAGCGCTCTGGGATTAGAAGAAATTCGTGCTTTGATCGCGGGTCAGATTTCACGTGAAGAATGCATCGGGAAGATCCAGCAAGCGACGCGCCGCTACGCTAAGCGGCAGTTGACCTGGTTTCGTCATCAAACTAGTTTTCCGCCGCTGAATTTGACACCGTTTTCACATCGGGAAGCCGTCCGCGCGATCACGCAAATGTTTCATCGCGCCCAGGAATGATCGAGACCAAACCGAAGAAGCTAGCGGAGCGCGCGTTGCTGATTGGGCTCGAGCAAGATGGCGTTTCCAAATGGGATCTGCGCGACTCCATGGAAGAATTGCGCGAGCTGGCCAACTCGGCCGGCGCAGAAGTGGTCGATACCGTGACCCAGAAGCTGCCGAAGCCGACTGCGCCATTTTACATCGGCAAAGGAAAAGCGGAGGCGATCAAAGAGTCGGTGCAAAGCCAGGGAGTAACGTCGGTAATTTTTAACGACGAACTTTCCCCGGCGCAGGGGCGTAATCTGGAAAATCTGTTGTCGCGCAAGGTCCTGGATCGGACCCAGCTCATTCTCGATATTTTCGCGCAACGGGCGCGGAGTCGCGAAGGCCGGTTGCAAATCGAACTGGCGCAGTTGCGGTATCTTTTGCCACGGCTAACGAGAATGTGGCATCACCTTTCGCGGCAGACCGGCGGAATTGGGACGCGGGGACCGGGCGAAACCCAATTGGAGGTCGATCGGCGCCGGGTCCAGGATCGGATCGCGCGGCTCGAGCGCGAGCTGGAAGGCGTGCGCAAAGTGCGCAGCGTGCAGCGGCAGGGCCGCAAGCGCCATCAATGGCCAGTCGCAGCTGTCGTTGGTTACACCAACGCCGGAAAATCCACGCTGTTGAACTTGATGACCGGAGCTGACGTCCTCGCAGTCGATAAACTTTTCGCCACTCTCGATCCTACGACGCGCAGTTTCACTCTCCCCAATAAACAGCGCGTTCTGCTTACCGATACCGTGGGATTTTTGCGCAACCTGCCGCATACCCTGATTGAATCCTTCAAAGCCACGCTGGAGGAAGTGAGCGAAGCCGATCTGCTCATTCACGTGGTTGATTTGAGTCATCCGCGGGTGGACGAGCAAATGGCAGCGGTTGATAGCGTCGTCAAAGAGCTCGATGCTTTCGGCAAACAGACGCTGATTGTTTTCAACAAGATCGATCTCCTGGAAAATCCGGACCTGGCCTCGACCTACTGCCGACGATTTCCCGGCAGTGTTGCTGGCGGTTACGCTCGCATTTTCGGATACCGTTGAGCGAATCAAACTTGATCGCGGAACTTCATCGCGTCGGACACGTCCTCGAGCTGCGATATGATAATGACTATGCAGTGATAACCGCGCACGTTCCGCCGCATCTCGAACAGAAACTAACGGGTTTCATCGCGAGATAGTGCACAGTCGAACGTGGTGGGTGCCTTAACCGAGAGGCCTTTTTTGTGAATCGTTGGCTTCAGAAATGGGTTGCGCGTTTCGGGCTCGAATCGCGGCCGCGCTTGCGCCGATTTCTCATCGGCACGATTGGCTTCAGCGTTGTATTGATCGGGCTGGTGATGATTGTTTTGCCTGGACCCGCAATTATCATCGTCCCATTTGGCTTCGCTATTCTGGCCAGCGAATTCGCCTGGGCGCGCCGCGTTTGGCGGCGCGGCACCATTCTGGTTTCGCGCATCCGCGGCAAACCCGTTCCGCGGGAGCCAGTCGAAACGCGATGACATGCCGCCGAATTGTTTGGCCCTGCCGCGGAACACAGACTTTTCAGTCTGTGCGCCCAGCGGAGTTTTACTCCGCTGATATGATGGTACCGCGCGAGCAGCGGGTTGGAAACCCGCTGGGCGCACAGGCAGGAATGCCTATGTTCCACCTGTCAGCAAACCGCAATGAAACTTATTCAGATGGGGTCTTCGAAGATTAACATTGCGAGCTCGATTTCGGGAATCCGTTGCAGCTTTTGATTGCAACCATTTTAAGCGCGCAATGTACCGATAAGCGGGTAAACATGGTTACGCCTGCGCTGTTCAAGAAATATCCCGACGCGCGGGCGTTCGCCAAGGCAAGGCCAGCTACATTCGAAAGTGAAATTCGCTCGACCGGTTTTTTTCGAAGCAAAACCAAAAGTATCCTGGGTGCATGCCAGGCCATTGTCTTCAAGCACGCGGGGAAAGTTCCTGATTCGATGGAGGAATTGTGTGCTCTCCCCGGTGTTGGGCGAAAAACGGCGAATGTCGTACTCGGGAATGCTTTTGGGAAAAACGAAGGAATCGTGGTCGACACTCACGTTATTCGTTTGTCGCAGCGCTTTAAACTAACGAAAAACGGGGATGCAGAAAAAATCGAGCGCGATTTGATGAAAATTGTGCCGCAGCGCGATTGGACGCTGTGGAGTCACTGGCTCATCTGGCACGGGCGTCGCCGCTGTTTCGCGCGCAAGCCGGATTGCGCGAATTGTGAAGTGTTCGCGCTCTGCCCGAGCGGAAGGATTTTCCTGCGCACCGGTGAAGCCAAGAAGGCTTGAGTTCGCATGTGTTTTCCTTGCGACTTGGAGTCGCTCCTCCCAGGTTAGGTTAGTGGTTCCTCGAGCGGCTCTCACATCGACCGCGACATTGTAGGGCAACCGCCCCCGGTTGCCTGATTAAGAACGGCAGGCGGGAGCGCCTGCCCTACAAAATTCTGAAAACCACCGTTTTTGCTGTAGCCGTGATCGCCGCCCGCGGCTCTTCGACTTTAAATCTCTTCGGTTGGATCCATTGCGGGCTCCCGCTGCGCCGCTTTGTCGCGCACGCGGGTGAATTGCTCCTCGAGTTTCTTCAGCTCGTCATCCGATAATTTTTCCAGATCAACCAGCCGATTGCGCGCGCCCTGGACGGCGCGGATCAATTCATCAAGCTTT
>WNGC01001789.1_pt1 | contig 14526 bp, 13 predicted proteins | sample 5400051 | NCBI WGS metagenome assembly WNGC01 (sample SAMN13153368, study PRJNA577476) | soil metagenome | isolation source: 20 cm soil or saprolite under grassland replicate 2 | place: USA:California | collected 2016-06-15 | reverse complement strand
GCTACCCGGCTTGCAAAAGAGAAAAACAGGTGGGAAGCTCACGGAAGCTCTAAAGATTTCCGCCAACCGGCCGATCCCTCGTTCGAGTGATGCCTCGTCTCGGCCATATCAAGCTCGCAACCGCGATCGCGGCAGGTGCCCTCGTGCTCGCTCCGTCGGCGCACGCCGCCGGACGTCCGGCCGTCGCGGCGCTGCAGGTGACGCTTCGGCACCACCACGTCTACCGGGGCCCGGTCGACGGGATCGTCGGGGGGGCGACGACCGCAGCCGTGATGCGCTTCCAGCGCCTCCACGGGCTGACGCCGGACGGCGTTGCCGGGCCGAAGACCCGGCGTGCATTCGGCCGGTTTGCGAAGCACGTGCTGGGTTCGCGCATCCTCGCGCGCGGAATGACCGGCTGGGACGTCGCCGAGCTCCAGTTCGCGCTCGCGTGGCACGGCTTTCCGAATGCCGCGATCGACGGCGGCTTCGGCCGCCACGTCAAGCATGCCCTGATCAAGTTCCAGCGCTGGGCGCACCTGGCGCCGGACGGCATCGCCGGTCCCGGCACTTTCCGCGCCCTGAGGGCACCGTTGCCGCGCTGCCCAATCCCCCTCGCCTGGCCGCTGCAGGCAGCGGTCGGCAGCCCGTTCGGCCCCCGGGGCATCGCCTTCCACCCGGGCATCGACCTGCCGGGGGCGACGGGGACGCCGGTCGGCGCGGCCGCGCCGGGACATGTGATCTTCGCCGCGCACGATCCGAGCGGCTACGGCAACCTGGTCGAAGTCGATCACGGTGGCGGCGTGGTCTCGATGTACGCGCACCTCTCAGGCTTCTCGGTCCGCATCGGCCAGTCGATCGCGACGGGAACGCGAGTCGGCCGGATCGGCTCGAGCGGCGAGTCGACCGGCCCGCACTTGCACTTCGAGGTTCGAGTCCGCGGGGCCGCGGTCGACCCCGTCCCAGCCTTCGGCTAAGGCGCTCGCTTGCGACGCCGAGCTGGAGGACGTCCCGGCTTCGCCGGGGCGTCCGTCTCATTCCGGTTGGCACACGACCGCCGGTGTCTCTCCGAGGTGGGTCGGTTAAAGGCCGGTCGCTGAGCTACGCTCAGCCAAGATGAGCGAGAAGCGCTACCTGCTGACGCCCGGGCCGACGCCCGTGCCACCGGAGGTGCTGGCAGCGATCTCGCAGCCGGTCGTCCACCATCGCGGGCCCGACTTCAAGCCGGTCTACGAGCGCACGCTCGCGCGCCTGCGAGAAGTCTTCCTGACCGAACGCGACGTGCTGCTCTTCGCCGCGGCCGGAACCGGTGCGATGGAGTCCGCGGTCGCGAACCTGTGCTCTCCGGGCGAGCGGGTGCTCGTCGTCTCCGCCGGCCACTTCGGCGAGCGCTGGCGCGCGATCGCAGCGGCCTATGGCCCCGAGGTGGAGACACTCGAATACGCGTGGGGCGAGATTCCGGCCGCAGAGGACGTCGCCGCCCGTCTGCAGGAGCTCGGCGGCGCCAAGGCGGTCTTCCTTACGCACTCGGAGACCTCGACCGGCGTCGTCTGCGATCTCCAGGCGCTCGCGGGCGCTGTCAACGACCACGGAGCGATCAGCGTTGTCGACGCCGTCTCGAGCCTCGGCGCCGTCCCGCTCGAGACCGACGCCTGGGGCGTCGACGTCGTCGTCTCCGGCTCGCAGAAGGCACTGATGACGCCGCCGGGGCTGGCGATGGTCTCCGTCTCGGAGCGAGCATGGGCCGGCCGCGGGGAGTCGCCGCGCTTCTACTTCGACTGGGAGCGGACGCGAAAAGGACAGTCCACGCTCGACGCCCCGTTCACGCCGCCAGTCTCGCTCGTCGCGGGGCTCGATGTCGCGCTCGGAATCCTGCTCGACCAGGGCCTAGAGGCCGTCTTCGACCGGCACATCCGACTCGGGCGCGCCTGCCGCGAGGGCGCGAAGGCGATGGGGCTCGAGCTCTTCTCGCCCGACGATGATCGCTCGGCGGTCGTGACGGCAATTCGCGCGCCCGACGGGATCGACGCGACGGAGCTCGTCCGCGGCCTGCGCGACCGGTTCGGGATCACGATCGCGAACGGCCAGTCCACCCTCAAGGGGAAGATCTTTCGGATCGGCCACATCGGCTACTTCGACGTCTTCGACATCACGACCGCGCTCGCCGCGGTCGAGCTCGTGCTCGCGGACCTCGGCGCCGAGATCGAGCGCGGCGCCGCCGTGACCAGGGCGCTCGAGGCGTTCGAAGAGCGCGCCCGCGTGTGAAGCGCGTTCTGATCGCCGAGCCGATCGCCGAGGCGGGCGTCGAGCTCCTGCGCGAGCACTACGAGGTCGACGTCGGGCTGAACGGCGATCTCGCCGAGCAGATCGGCGCCTACGACGCAATCGTGATCCGCTCGGCGACGAAGCTGACCGCCGACGTGCTCGAGCGGGCGGACCGCCTGAAGGTGATCGGCCGCGCCGGAGTGGGCGTCGACAACGTCGACGTCGAGACGGCCACCCGACGCGGAATCGTGGTGGCGAACGCGCCGGAGTCGACCGTCGTCTCCGCCGCGGAGCACACCATCGGCCTGCTGCTCGCACTCTCGCGCAACATTCCGCAGGCGTACGCGGCGCTGAAGCAGGGACGCTGGGAGCGCGGGCGCTACGGCGGCATCGAGCTCGAGGGCAAGACGCTCGGCGTGCTCGGCTTCGGTCGGATCGGCCAGCAGGTGGCAAGGCGCGCGCTCGGGCTGGGGATGCGCATCGTCGCCTACGACCCCTTCGTCGCGAAGGAGCGCTTCCGCGAGCTGGGCGCCGAGCGTGTCGAGACGCCCGAAGACGTTTACGGGGCGGCCGACTTCGTGACCCTGCACCTGCCGCTGACCGACGAGACGCGGGGTTCGCTCGGGAAGGAGGCGTTCGCGCAGATGAAGGACGGCGTGCGTGTGATCAACGCCGCCCGCGGGGAGCTGCTCGACGAGGCCGCGCTGCTCGAGGCCTTGCGCTCGGGGAAGGTCGCGGCAGCCGCACTCGACGTCTTCTCGGCGGAGCCGTACACGGGGCCGCTGCTCGAGCTCGACAACGTCATTGTCACCCCGCACCTGGCAGCCTCGACGGAGGAGGCGCAGGACCGCGCCGGCCTGATCGTCGCCGAGCAGGTCGCCGCCGCGCTCGAGGGCGCGCTCATTACGAACGCGGTCAACATTCCGGCAATCCGCGCCGAGGACATGGAGGCCCTCGGCCCGTTCGTCCCGCTGGCCGCGAAGCTCGGCCGGCTGGCGCTGGAGCTCGCGGACGGCCGGGCGGACGAGCTGACGCTCGCTTACTACGGCGGCTTATCGGGTTACGACACGCGGCTGCTGACGGTCGCGGCGCTGAATGGGGCTTTCCAGGGCCGCTCGGATACGCCGGTCAACTACGTCAACGCGCCCCTGATCGCGGCCGAACGAGGCATCGAAGTTCGCGAGGAGCGCCGTCGCGCCAGCCGCGACTTCACCAACCTCGTGCGCGTGGTCGTCCGTTCGAATGGGGACGAGGTGCGCGTCGCCGGGACGACGATCGGGAAAGACAACCGCCACTGGCTGGTCAGCGCGCTCGGCTTCGAGCTCGAGATGGAGCTCGCGCCGCTCCTGGTCTTCTTCCGTTACGACGACGTTCCAGGGGTGATCGGGCGGCTGGGATCGCTGTTCGGTGAGGCCGGGGTGAACATCGCCAACATGGCGGTCTCGCGCTCGCGCCGAGGGGGCAAGGCGCTGATGGCGCTCTCAATCGATTCGCCGCCGCCGGCCGGCCTGGTCGACGACGTGCTCGCGGAGGGCTTCGTCGACGACGCCCATTTCATCTCGCTGGCTTGACTACGCCGATTCGGCGCGAGGATCGAGCCTCTGAACGATCCGGGCGACGACGGCGTCGACCTTCTTCACGACCGCGTAGCCACGCCGGCGCCTGACGATCCTCTCGACGTCGGGCTCGATGTGATCGGGATCGAGAACGAACGTGGTCGCGTCCTCGCGCACCTGCTCGTACTCCTCGAGCGGCACCTCGAGCCGTTCGGAGCAGGCCGGGTCACCGCACTCGCAGAGAAACTCGGCGTCGGTGACGTCGCCATTGTCGAAGCGCACCGACGTTTCGGCGATCCGTTCGTTGACGCTTCTGAACAGCGCTTCGGTCTTCGCGATCCGTTCCTCGCGTGCTTGCATCCCCCGGGCTCCTTTCGTCTCCAGCGAGCACAACGAATGGAGGGGCTAATCAGTTGCGCGACGTGGGTCGCGGGGCCAGCTTGTCGCGGTCCCGAGTTAAGCGGCCGCGCGAGTGAATCGCACCGCCTCTTTGGCGGCATCGCAAGCGATGCCTCGGACCAGTTGCGGTGACTACGCTTCAGGCTGTGGCGAAACGTTCCTGGCCGGAGGAGGTCGAGCGGGTCGCCGCGTATCTGCGCGAGTCGGGGGCCGAGTCCCGGATCGAGGAGTTCTCGGACGGGACGCCGACCGCCGAGGACGCCGCGAAAGCAGTCGGCTGCGACCTCGCACAGATCGTCAAGTCGCTCGTCTTCGACTGCGACGGCCGGTCGATTCTCGTCCTCGTTCCGGGCGACCGTCGCGCCGACAGGGCCAAGGTCTCCGCCGCTGCCGGCTGCTCGAAGGCTCGAATCGCAGGCGCCCAGCAGGTGCGGGAGGCGACGGGCTACGAGCCGGGCGCCGTGGCGCCGTTCCCGCTCACGCAGGTGAAGGCCGTCTTCCTGGATCGCTCTCTGCTCGGGCACCCGATTGTTTGGATCGGCGCCGGATCGACGAGACACATGGCGGCGCTGGCACCGACGGAGCTGATGCGCCTCTCCAGAGCTGAGCCGATGGACGCCGTCGAGACTCACACATAACATTTGGTCAAAGGAGGTCGTGCATGCGTGAGACCGAGAAGATCTGGATGAACGGCGAGCTGGTCGCGTGGGACGATGCACGGATCCACGTCGGCACCCACGGGCTCCACTACGGCTCGGGAGTGTTCGAGGGAATCCGGGCGTACGAGACGCCGAACGGCACCGCCGTCTTCCGGCTGACCGATCACCTCAAGCGGCTCGAGAACTCCGCGAAGCTGCTGGGGATGGACCTCTCCTTCTCGGTCGAGGACCTGCGCGCGGCCGCGCACGAGTTGATCGCCGTGAACGGTCTCCCCGAGTGCTACCTACGCCCGATCGCCTTCTTCGGCTACGGCGAGCTCGGCGTCTCTGCGATCGGGAACCCGGTCGACGTCGTGATCATGAGCTGGCCCTGGGGCGCCTACCTCGGTGAGGACGGCCTCAAAAAGGGCATCCGCGCCAAGATCTCGAGCTGGCAGCGGATCGGCCCGAACGTGATCCCACACGTCGCCAAGGCGACCGGCGTCTATCTGAACTCGATGCTTGCGGTCACGGAGGCCAACCGGGCCGGCTACGACGAGGCGATCCTGCTGACAGCGGAGGGCTTCGTCGCCGACGGCTCAGGCGAGAACGTCTTCATCGTCAAGGACGGCGTGATCTACACGCCCGACCTCTCCACCTCGATCTTGCCCGGGATCACGCGCGACACGGTGATCCAGATCGCGCAGGACATCGGCTACAGCGTCGTCGAGAAGAGCCTGATCCGCTCGGATCTCTACCTCGCCGACGAGGCCTTCATGTGCGGCACCGCCGCTGAGGTGACTCCGCTGCGGGAGGTCGACGACGTCGAGCTCGGCGTCGGCGCGGTCACGCTCGAGCTCCAGTCTGCGTACATCGACACCGTTCGAGGCCGCAGCGAGCGGTGGGCGCAGTGGCTCGAATACGCCGAGCGCACCCCGGCCGAAGCTTAAATCCGAAAAATGCTGACGCATTTTCCGGATAGCTAGTTTGTCCCTTCGCTCCGCTCGGGAGACTCGCGAGCCGGCTCCGCCGGCTCGAAAGGAGGTACCACTCGCTCGGCCGTGGATGGGCGAGCGGGAGGAGGAGCTCGTGCTCGAGGTGCTCCGCTCCGGGCGCCTCTCGCTGGGCCCGACGATCGACCGCTTCGAGGAGCTGGTCGCCGAGCGCGTGGGCGCGCCCTACGCGGCGGCGGTCTCGAGCGGCACCGCGGGGCTGCACCTGCTCTGCCACATCGCCGGCCTCGGCCCCGGAGACGAGGCGATCACCTCGCCCGTCTCATTCGTCGCCTCGGCCAACTGCTTCATCTTCGAGGGCGCGACGCCGGTCTTCGCCGACGTCGATCCGCGGACGCTGAACCTCGATCCGGCTGCGGTCGAGGCGGCGATCACGGAGCGGACGAAGGCTGTTGTCGCCGTCGACATGTTCGGCTACCCCTGCGAGCTCGACGAGCTGCGCGCGCTCTGCGAGCGCAACGGGCTGACCTTGATCGAGGATTCAGCGGAGGCGCTGGGAGCCGAGTACAAGGGCACGCCGCTCGGTGGACACGGGCCGCCGGCCGTCTTCGGCTTCTATCCGAACAAGCAGATCGCGACGGGCGAAGGCGGCGTCGTCGTCACGCATTCCGAGGAGCAGTGGCAGCTGCTCCGTAGCCTGCGAAACCAGGGCCGAACCTACGACACCGGCGCCTGGTTCGACCATGTGCGGCTCGGCTGGAACTACCGTTGGACGGATATCCAGGCAGCGATCGGAATCGCCCAGCTGGAGAAGCTCGACCGGATCCTCGAGTTGCGGACGGCGGCGGCGGCACGCTACGGGGAGCTGCTCGCGGGCATCGACGGCGTCGAGACGCCGCTCGCCGACGACTCCAATCACACCCGCTCCTGGTTCGTCTACGTCGTCAAGCTCGCCCCGGAAGTGGATCGCGACGCGGTCATGGCGGAGCTCCGCGCAGAAGGGATCGGGACGGCGGAGTATGTCCCCTGCGTCCACCTGCAGCCGTTCATGCGCGAGCAATACGGCTTCCACGAGGGCATGTTCCCGGTCGCGGAGGACGCGTGTTCCCGGACGCTCGCACTTCCGTTCTTCACACAGATCGAGGCCGAGGACCAGCAGCGCGTCGTCGAGGCGCTTCGGGCGTCGCTCTAGCCGCGGCGCCGTCTTGACGAAATCCACATAAGCCCTGCGTACAGTCGGACAGCCATGGATCGACGCCGTCTCAAAGCTCGAGTCACCCCTTGGGGCGTTCTTGTCTGCCTGGTCGCGGTCCTCTCGACGGGGGCGGCCCAGTCTTTCGCGGCGGCCTCGCAGGCGGACACGGTCCTCTCCGTCCAGGGGCGGATCTCCCTCCTCGCGGCCGACGGCAATCACGCGGCGGTGACGACGACCGTGAAGCGCGCCTGTGCGCGGCGAATCGTCGTCTGGAGCGCTCCCGGCCGCAGGTCGGTGAGCATGAAACCCGGAATTCTCGGCTGCGCAGGGGATGGCGTCACCCAGCTCGCGGTCGGCGGCGGCCGCGTCGCCTGGATCGAGCAAGGCGGCGGCAACAGCCTGGAAATGGCGGTCATGGCAGCCGGTCTCACCGGTGGCGCCAGGAAGCAGTTCGAGTTCGCGACCAACGGCGATCGGGCCAGCGGCGATCCCAGCGGCCAATGGGTGGGGCAGCTCCTTGGCGGCGGCTCGCTCCTTGCCTACAACCGCTGGACACAAGTCTGCGATCGGCCCGAGGTCGAGGCGTGCGGCCACAAGGATCCGCAGCTTCGGTTGACGGACCAGGAGCTGATCCGGATCGCAGCGGGGCGCAGCGCCGTCGTCTTGCGAGGCCCGGCGGCCTACCCGCTCGTCTCGGTCGGCGGCGGGTGGATGGCGGTCGCAGGCGCCGATGCGCTGACAATCCGTTCGGCGAGCGGCGGGCAGGTCGCGACCGTTCCGACCCTGGTTGGAAATGGGCGTCCGGTCGCGCTCGCCAAGGCGAGGCTTGCGATCGAGACGACGTCCACGCTTGACCTCTACGACCCGGCGACGGGTGCCCGCGGAAAGTCGTTCTCGCTCGGACCGGCCGCGGCGCTGCCGCTCGCAGGCGTGACCTCGAAGCTCGCGCTGCTACGCGGGCCGCACCGGCTCGTGCTGGTTCGCCTGAGCGACGGCAAGCGGATCTCGTTCCCGCTGCGCGGAGCGGCGGCGACGCTCGTCGGGGCGAGGCTGACCGACGCCGGGCTCTTCTACGCCTACAACGTCCGCGGCTCGGGCCGGATCGTCTTCGAGCCGACGGGCAGGCTGCTCGCCCGCTTCTAAACCCCGGGCGGCGATACTACCGCCGTGGCGGACGGCAACCGGATGATCTTCCTGGGCTTCGGGAAGTACGCCCGAGCGGACAAGATCTACGCGATCGAGCCGATCCGTGACGATCGGCGCGGGCACGGCCGGCGCACGCTCGTCTGGGTCGAAGGCGTCACCGAGCCGATCGTCGCCTCCCGGACCGAGCGGACGATCCTCCACGAGATGGGCCAGTCCTCCGGTGGCACGCCGCTGCTCGACCAAGCGCTCGATCTGGCGGAACGCGTTGCCGAGCAGACGCAGCAAGGCCGCGTCGACGTCAACGACCTCGGCCGCCGGGCGCGGAAGCTGCTCGAGTCGACCGCGAAGCCCGGCGAAACCGAGCCGCTCTTCTAGCCGAGCCTGAGCGGGCCGGAGCCACCTTACGAGCAAGAGCCGGTCGGCTCCGCGCCGCCGCGGGCCGGGGGCTTCCTGCGCCGGGTCACGATCGACCTCAGCCCGCTGCGCGAGTCGCCGCCGTTTCGCCGGCTCTTCTTCGGCCAGACGATCTCCTGGTTCGCCGGCGAGATCACCTGGATCGCGGTGCCGATCCAGCTGTTCGAGCTGACCCACTCGACTCTGCAGGTCGCACTGCTCTACCTGACGACGCTCGGCCCGCTGCTGATCGCGCCCATCGTCGGCGGCGCCGTCGCCGACGCGGTCGACCGGCGGACGATGCTCCTGATCGCAGAAGGCGGTTTTGCGCTCGTCTCGGTTGGACTCGCAATCAATGCGTCGCTTCCCGATCCGCATGTCTGGGCGCTCTACGTGCTCGACTTCGCCGGCACCGCGGTCTTCAGCTTCGGCACACCGGCCCTGCGCTCGCTGCTGCCTCGGATCGTCCGCGAGGAGAAGATCGTCGCCGCATCGTCGCTCGACAGCCTCGCGTCGAACTTCAACGCCGTCGCCGGCCCCGCGGCCGGCGGGCTCGTGATCGCCGCGCTCGGCTTCACCGGCACGTACCTGCTGGACGTCGCGAGCTTTTCAGCCTCGCTCGTGAGCATCTGGCTCTTGCCGAAGCTGCCGGCGGCGCACGACGCCGAGGCCCCGAGTCTGCGCTCGATCGTCGAAGGCTTTCGTTTCGTCCGCAGCCAGCCGGCCATTCTCGGGATCTTCCTCGTCGACACGAACGCGATGATCTTCGGCATGCCGATGGCCCTCTTTCCCGCCCTCGGCGAGCACTTCGGCGGCGGCTCGAAGACCGTCGGCTTCCTCTACGCCGCTCCCTACGCCGGCGCGTTGCTCGCCTCGATCTTTTCCGGACCGCTCGCACACGTCCGGCGTCAGGGGTTGGGTGTGATCGTCGCCGCGGCCGCCTGGGGGGCCGCGCTCGTCGGGTTCGGCTTCGCCACCGCGCTTTGGCTCGCGCTCGCGCTGCTCGCTGTTGCGGGCGCCGCCGACTTCGTCAGCGCAGTTCTCCGCAGCACAATCGTCCTCGTCGCGACGCCAGACGCGCTGCGAGGCCGGATCACCGGGATCGAGTTCACCCAGGTCGCCGCGGCGCCGACGCTCGGCAACGTCGAGGCGGGCGTGGTGGCGTCGCTGACGAGCCTCCGCTTCTCGATCGTCTCGGGCGGCCTCGCGTGCATTGCGGGCTGCGGCCTGCTCGCGCTCGCGATACCGGCGCTGCTGCGTTACGACGCCAAGGCGGCGAAAGCATGATCAGGCGCGAGTTCTTCGCGCGCTCCGTGCACGAAGTGGCAGCGGAGCTGATCGGAGCGACGTTTCTCGTCGACGGCGTCGGCGGCAAGATCGTTGAGCTCGAGGCTTACCACCACGAAGACCCGGCGGCGCACGGCTACCGCGGCCGGACCGCCCGTAACGCCTCGATGTTCGGGCCGCCCGGCCACGCCTACGTCTACCGCTCGTACGGGGTCCACTGGTGCGTCAACTTCGTGTGCGAAGCCGAGGGCGTCGCCGACGCCGTCCTCATCCGCGCGCTCGAGCCGACCCAGGGGCTCGAGGAGATGCGGCGGCGGCGGGGACTCGAAGACGAGCGTCTCCTCTGCGCGGGTCCGGGGCGCCTCTGCCAGGCGCTCGCGATCACCGGCGAGCACGACGGGCTGCCGCTCGACCGCCCGCCCTTTCGGCTCGAGCCTCGAACCGAGCCGCCCGAAATAGCCCGCGGACCGCGGATCGGAATTACCCGCGCCGCCGACTTGCCGTGGCGCTACGGCCTCGCGGGCTCGCGCTTCCTCAGCCGCCCTTTACGGCCAGCGTGATCCCCATTCCTGGGGCCGAGGCGCGTGCCGCACGCGGCGACTGAGCGATGATCCGCGCCGAGCCGGGAGCGTCGCTTGGGGAGATGGTCACTTCGAGCTTGAGCCGCTTGAGCCGAGCCTTTGCCCGGTCGACCGTCATCCCGACCACGTTCGGCACGAGACCTTCGAGCGCCTTGGAGAGCACGATCGTCACCCGGTCGCCCGAGGAGAGGTGTCGCCCCCCGGCCGGAAACTGCTTGACGACGACCCCGACCCGCTGCCGGGGCTGGGCCGGCCGGTAGACGACCGTCGCGGCGAGCGGCTGCCCGGCGAGCACCGTCTTCGCCCGGCCCACCGGCTCTCCGACCACGTTGGGGACGTCGACTTCGTTCGGCAGGCAGTTCGCAGTGTGCGTCGGCCCCGAGTCACCGAAGTACTCGATCGACTCCGTGTCGCGGCAGTAGCCGTTGTCGAGCTGGAGCCTGCCGTCGCGGTAGGTGACGTTCTTCGGCGAGGCGTACGGGATCGACGCCGGCGCGAAGCTCTCGGGGGCGTCGTGCAGGTAGGGGAGGGCGCGCTCCATGAAGCTCTTCCAGATCAGCGCGGGGAACGTGCCGCCGGCGACAGGCTTGCCATGGAACTGGTAGCTCATCGACCGCACATCGTTCGGGTAGCCGACCCAGACGGCTGTCACGAGCTGCGGCGTGTAGCCGACGAACCAGGCGTCGCCGTAGTTCTCCGTCGTGCCCGTCTTGCCGGCCGCGGGACGTCCGCCCGCGAGCGCGGCTGCTTTGCCGGTCCCGTACTTGATCACGTTCTGAAGCAGCGAGGTGACCAGCGCTGCGTTCTCCTCCGACAGGGTCTGGACGGGCCGGGCCGTGTTGTCGTCGATCGGCCGGCCCTTCTCGGTCGCCACTTTCGTGATCACGCGCGGCTCGTTGCCGAAGCGTCTGCCGTCGATCCGCTTGCCGCCGTTGGCGAAGGCTGAGAACGCGCGCGCCATCTCGAGCGGGTTGACGCCCTGGGCGCCCAGCCCGATCGAGAAGTAGGGCTGCAGCCTGCTCTTGATCCCCAGCGACTTGGCCGTGTTGGCGATGTTTTGGGGGCCGACGAGCTTCGTCAGCTGCGCGAAGACGGCGTTGTCCGAGTACGCGGTCGCCTGTTGGATCGTGATCGAGCCGAGGTACTCGTCCTCGTAGTTGTGCACCTCCCAGAGCCGCCCGCCGGCGTTGATCGTCACCGGCTTCGAGACGAAGGTCGTGCTGGGCGCGACGCCCTCCTTCAGCGCGGTCGCAAGCACGAACGGCTTGAATGAGGAGCCCGCCTGCCGCTCGCCCTGGACGGCGAGATTGAACTGGCTCTTGCGGAAGTTGTTGCCGCCGAACATGGCGAGGATGCGGCCGTCCCGAGGGTCGATCGACACGAGCGCGGCCGTCGGACCCGTGGGACTCGTCAGCCAATGCCCGATCGAGTTCCGGGCCATCTTCTGGAGCTTCAGGTCGATCGTCGTGTAGACCTTCAGCCCGCCGCCGAAGACCCGCCCGGACCCGTAACGGTCGACGAGCTGCTGCTTGACGTAGTTGGCGAAGTACTGCGCGGGGCCTTGGTCGCCCGGGAGACGGATCGCCTGCGGACTCGGCATCGGCCGTCGCGTCGCGTTGCCGTAGACGGCTCGGCTGATGTCGCCCTGGTCGAACATCTCCTTCAGCACCAGGTTCCGACGGGCCCGGGCGCCTTTCTGATTGGTCGCTGGGTCGAACGCGGCCGGGTCCTCGGGGATGCCCGCGAGCAGCGCCGCCTCCCAAAGCGTCAGCTTGCCCGGGCCGGCGCCGTGGTGGAAGTACGTCTGCGCCGCCTGCTCGACGCCGTAGGCCCCGTTGCCGAAGTAGATCGTGTTCAGGTAGGCGGTCAGGATCCGGTCCTTCGACCAGCGCTGCTCGAGCTGCCACGCGAGCGCCGCCTCCCTCAGCTTGCGCGCGATCGACCGCTGGTTGTTCGTGTACGTGTTCTTGACGAACTGCTGCGTGATCGTCGACCCGCCCTGCACGGCTCCGCCGCCGCGCATGTCCGCCCAGAGCGCGCGCATGATCCCGCGTACGTCGACGCCGCGGTGCTCGTAGAAGCGCTTGTCCTCGATCGCGACGATCGCCTGCTTCATCAGCGGCGAGATCTGGTCGGAGCGGAGCAGGATCCGGCTCTGCGAGCCGCGGAGGACGGAGAGCACGCGGCCGTTGTTCGCGTAGATGAAGCCGTCCGTCTGGTTGTGGATCCGGCTCGGGTCGAGCGCCGGGATCTCGCCGGCGATCGCGGTCACGAGACCGACGCTGAAGGAGGCCAAGCCCAGCACCGCTAGGAGGGCCAGCAGTGCGAAGAGGCGAAGCTTCCGGATCCGGCGGCGGCCCTTGGGCCGCGCCACGGCGGAACGTCGTCGGCGCAACAGAACTGCGCGATTGTAACGGCACTAAAGTCCTGACCTATGGGTGTCGCGGAGCTGACTCGGAACGCGGTGGACGTCTTGCCGGCAGGCGAGCTCGAGCGGAAACTCGAGCAAGGACGACCCTTGCGGGTGAAGTTCGGAATCGGCCACAAAGGTGTCCTCATCGTCGGCGACTACACGACTCGAATCGGCGATCCGTCCGGCCGCTCGGCGGAGCGGCCCCTGCTCTCGGACGAAGAGATCGACACGAACGCGCAGACGTATCTCGAGCAGGCGGCGCTGATCATCGACACCGCGCCCGAGAAGCTCGAGGTCCGCTTCAACGGCGAGTGGCTCGGGAAGCTCGACTTCGCCGAGATCCTTCGGCTGACCCGAACCACGACCGTCGCCCGCCTGCTCGAGCGGGACGACTTCGCCAAGCGGATGGCGGCACAGGCTCCGATCTCGATCTCGGAGCTTCTCTATCCGTTGATGCAGGCCTACGACTCGGTGGCGATCGAGGCGGACGTCGAGCTCGGAGGAACCGACCAGCTCTACAACCTGCTAGCGGGCCGAGACGTGATGGAGGCCTACGGACTCGATCCCCAGGTCGCGCTCACGACGCCGCTGCTGCTCGGAACCGACGGCGAGAAGATGAGCGCTTCGAGGAACAACTACATCGGTCTCAGGGAGCCTCCGGAAGAGCAGTTCGGCAAGGCGATGCGGATCTCCGACGAGACGCTCCCCGAGTACTACAGGCTCGTGATGGAGTCCGACCTCGACCCTGCCACGCTCGAGCCGATGGAGGCGAAGCTCGAGCTGGCCAGGTTCATCGTCAGGCGCTCGCACGGCGAGGAGGGCGTCCGGCGCGGGGAGAACCACTTCACGCGCGTCGTGCGCGAGGGGCGCGCGCCCGACGAGGCGGAGATCCCGACCGCGAGCGTCGACGGCGGCTCCGTCTACCTGCCGCAGCTGCTAAGCGATCAGTTCGGCCAGTCGAACAGTCACTGGCGGCGCGTGATCGAGCAGGGCGGGGTGAGAATCGACGGCGAGCCGGTGCGCGAGCTCGAGTTGCCGGCGGAGCGGCTCGCGGGCTCCGTCATCCAGGCCGGGAAGCGCCAATTTCTGAAGGTCTCCGCGTCTTGACACCCCGCGGCGGGATGCTGCTATCATTCCGCGGCTGCCCTCGCGGCGGTGTAACAAGGTCCCTATAACTCGACGAACGGAGCGCCTCCAAGAGGATTCGGATACGACCTGGATCTGTAGCACTGGAGGCCTCTGGCGCGAGTCGGAGGCTTTTTTACGCCGTCGAGAAGTTAGCGCCGGTCTTTGAAAACTCAGCAGCGAGCGTTTACGTCGAGACCTCTCGCGTGCGTGGTCACACCTGCGTGCTCGAGAGGAATCAAGCAATAACCCGTCTGCCCCGGTTCGGTCGGGGTAGACCTTTGAGCTCAAGCTCGAAGAGAAGCTTGGCCAGCCTACGGCTCCTGGGATCCACAATCTGTGGGTTCCACCGTTGGAATGGCCAAACCAACTTCACGGAGAGTTTGATCCTGGCTCAGGACGAACGCTGGCGGCGCGCTTAACACATGCAAGTCGAGCGAGAACCAGGGCTTCGGCTCTGGGGACAGCGGCGAACGGGTGAGTAACACGTGGGTAATCCACCCTCGGCACCGGAATAGCCCGGGGAAACCCGGATTAATGCCGGATGGCCCGTCGACCCTTCGGGGCTGACGGAAAAGGTAGCTTCGGCCTCCGGC
>WNGC01004825.1_pt1 | contig 14544 bp, 6 predicted proteins | sample 5400051 | NCBI WGS metagenome assembly WNGC01 (sample SAMN13153368, study PRJNA577476) | soil metagenome | isolation source: 20 cm soil or saprolite under grassland replicate 2 | place: USA:California | collected 2016-06-15 | reverse complement strand
CGAGCTCCTCGCCGCCGAAGAGCGCCACGACGAGCGTCCGTGGGGCCCCGCCGGCGGATGCCCACGCGCGGGCGAGGCCGACGACCATGGCGGTGCCCGAGGCGTTGTCGTCGGCGCCGGGGTAGAGGACGCCGTCCTGGGACCCGAGGTGGTCGTAGTGGGCGCCGATCACGACGGCCTCGTCGGCGAGCGCCGGATCCGTGCCCGGAAGGATGCCGACGACGTTCGCCGCGCGGCGCTCGTCGGCCGCCAGATCCACGCGGAGGCTCAGGCGGTCGCCGGTCTTGAGGGCCCGCGCCGCCTCGGGCGTGAGCGTCCCGGAGATGAGCCCGACCCGGGCGGACGTCGCCTGGAGCGAGGGCAGCGCGTCGGCGACCAGGAGCAGCGCCGCGGCGCCGTGCTGGCGCGCGGTGATGAGCTTGTCGAGCCGTGAGACGCGCCCGGCGCCGGGCGCCGGGGGCGTCCCGTCGCGCGCGATCACGATGCGGCCGCGGACGTCGAGGCCCGCGTAGTCGCCCGCGCTCCGCTCGTCGCCGGCCGCCCCCCAGCCCGCGAAGACGACCTCGCCGGTGACGGCGCCCGTGAGGGAGCCGCCGTGCGGTGTCCACTCCCGGCCGACGTCGAAGCGGCGCGCGGCCGGCCCGCCGAGCGCGAGCTCGTTCGCGGGGCCGAGCCGGATGCCCGTCTCGACGACGAACCACTGAAAGAACGTCCCGCGCTCGCCGCCGGGACGGAGCCCCGCGGCCTCGAGCCACTCGGCGATGCGCCGCGCGGCCCGCTCGCCGCCGGGGGTGCCGGCGCGCCGGCCCTCCATCTCGGGCGCGGCGAGGGCGTCGACGTCGCGCGCCAGGGTCTCCGGGGTCGGCGGGAGGACGAGAGCGCGGGCGGCGCCGGCGGCAGCGCCGAGGAGCAGGAACGCGACCAGCAGGGGGAACACCGAGCCGCGACCGGTCACGGCCGGTATTTTACTCCCAGAACGATTGCGGGAACGCTACACCCTGATGGCGACCACGCGGCCGCTCGTCATCCTGACGAGGTCGGCGGGCGTGAGCCTGAAGATCGAGCTCGGGTGGCCTGCGGCCGCCCAGATCTCCTCCCACTTCATGAGGTCCTCGTCGATCAGCGTCGGGACGAGCTCCGCGTGGCCGACGGGCGCCACGCCGCCGATCGCGAACCCGGTGCGGGCGCGCACGAACGCGGCGTCGGCCTTCGCGATCGGCTCGGCGAGCAGCTCGCCCACCTTCACCTCGTCCACGCGGTTCGCGCCGCTCGCCGCGACGAGGATCGCGCGCTCCGTCCGCTGCCCCCGGAAGACCAGCGACTTGACGATCTGGTCCACCCGGCAGCCGAGGGCGCGAGCCGCGTCGGTGGCCGTCCGCGCCGACTCGGCCAGCTCGACAACGCGGTGGCCGCCGCCCAGCGCGTCGAGCGCCGCCTGCACGCGCCTGACGCTCGGGCTGGCGAGGACGTCGCGCTCGCCGCTCGTGTCACCGCCGGGCTCGCGCCGGGACGTCGCGCTCACCCGGCACCGCCGGCGAGCGCGGCGCGGCAGTCGCGCAGCTGTCCCAGATGCTCGAGGTCGTGGTCCACGACGTGGGTCGCGTACTGGGCGAGCGTGACCGGGCCGAAGTAGCCCGAGAGGCCGAGCCGCGCGACGGCGCCGTCCGGCAGCGCCGCGAGGAACGCGAGCGTCCGCGCGCGGGCGGCGGCGAATTCCTCGAGGTCGCGCTCGAAGCTGCCCTCGCGGTGGTCGCGCGAGCGCGCCCAGACGTCGGGGTCGAACGACTCGAACTGCGGCCGCTCCTCCTCGAGGATGCGGCGGAGACGGGGGAGGAAAAGGTCGCGCTCGAGGTCGCGCAGGTGCGCCATCACCTCTTTCATGGACCACTCGCCCTCCCCGGGGCGCTGGCGCAGCTGCTCGGCGCTGAGCCCCCGCGCGATCTCGCCCACGCGCGCCGGCGTCGTGCGGAGCTCCGCGACCAGGGGGCCGACCGCGAGCGGCAGCCGCGCCTCGCAGCGCTTCGGCGGGAGGGAGAGCGCCTGCCGCGCGGCGTGGATCTGCTGAAGGTGCTCGGTGTCGTGCGCCGCCATCGTGCGCGCGTAGCTCTCGATTGTGAGCGCGCCGCGGCTCGGGCTCACGCCCTCGCGGCGCCAGCCCGCGTCGTCGAGCCCGCCGAGGATGTCGACCGCCTGCCCCCGGGCCTTGGCGAAGACGTCGAGCAGCGTCGCGAGGTCGGACGCGTCGCCCGCCGCGTGTCGCCGCGTGTCGAACGACGGTCGCGTCTCGGCGACGATGCGCCGCAGGCGCGGCACGAAGGTGTCGCGGTCGCCCTCGACCAGGTGGCGGACGACCTCCGCGATGGACCACTGGCCCGGCGCCGGTGGCGTCGTCGCCTGCGCGGGCGTCGCGTCGGCGGTGAGGTGGCGCAGCAGGCCGGGGGTCGCCCGCAGCGACGCGACCACGATCGCGCGGTCGGTCATCGTGGCGGGGCCGGTCATTGTAGCGGGGTCCGCGAGGCCGGCGCACACCGCGGGTGGCCTGCCACGGGTGCGCGGGGCTTCATCGCTGGATGACGATCTGGTCGAACGCCTCCGCATAGGCGTAGCCCTTCGGCTTGCCGAGCTCGGCGGAGCGCTCGCGCACGCGTCGCTCGACGGCGGCGAAGTCGGCGAACTGGCTCGCGTGGCACGCGAGCGCCTTGAGCTTGAGGTCCATGAAGTCCCCGATGTCCACGACGAGCTGCGGGTTCTCCCACTGCATCAGGTAGACCTGGCGGACCTTGTGGGGCTCGTACTCGGGCAGGAGCTCGGGGAAGGCCATGTGGTCGCGCGCGAGGGGATAGACGCAGTCGAGCGCGACGCCCGCGGCGATGCGGTGATCGCGGTGGGAGCCGCCGAGGTTGTAGGTGCGCCGCGGGTTCTGCGCGATGAGCAGGTCGGGCTTCCACTTCCGGATCTGTCGCGTGACGTCGCGCCGTAAGGCGCGGGTGTCCTCCACCTCGCAGTCGGGGTAGCCGAGGAACTCGGCCCGCGCGACGCCGAGCGTGCGCGCGGCGTTCCGTTGCTCCTCCTCGCGGATCTTCGCCAGCCGCTCGGGGGTCATCGTGCGGTCGCTCGAGCCCTTGTTGCCGTTGGTGACGATCACGTACGTCACCTCGCGGCCTTCCTTGACCAGCTTCGCGACCGTGCCGCCCGCTCCGAACTCCGAGTCGTCCGGATGCGCCGTGACCACCATCACCCGCTCGATCCTGTCGCTCACGCGTCTCTCCTTTGAACGTTTAGAGCCCGCGCACCAGCATACCGATTCCGGGCGCGTCGCGCGACCGGGCTATAATCGCGCGATGCCCAAGGCCGTCGGGCGCCGCCTCGGAACCGTCGTCCTGGTCGGCCTCGTCGCGAGCGTGCTCCTCCTGACCCAGCTCCCCGCCGATCCCGGCGCGCTCAGGCTCGGCGGCGTCGGCGCCCTCTGGTGGCTCGCGGTGGTCGTGGCGCCGCTCGCGGGGACGCTGAGCGTCGCGGCGCTCGCGCCGAGCCGGGCGGACGGCGGGCCCGGGCTCGTCGCGCTCGCCGCGTGGGCGGGCCCCGCCGTCCTCGTCGCGGTCGCCGCGCGCGTCTTCGCCGGCTCGGCGGACGCGCCCCTCGTCGTGCTCCTGGTGCTCCTGGCGCCGCTCGCGGCCCTGCTCTCGCCCCGTCGCGCCGCCGCGGCCGAGGCGAATCGGGTCGCCGCGCTCGCGACGCTCGCGGCCGCGGCCCTGGTGCTGTGGGGCAGCTTCGCGGCGCTCGCGAACGTCGCCGAGATCCTGAGGGTGCGGCGCTGGCAGGCGGCGGTCCTCGCCGCGGCGCTGGCGCTGCTCGCCGGCGAGTGGCGGCCGCGCCGGGCGCGCGCGCGGCCCGTGCTCGTCGGCGTGCTCCTCGTGATCGGCGCGGCGGGCTTCACGCTCCCCGTGGTCGTCGTCGGAACCACCGCCGGGGCCGCGCCCTGGCGGGCCTGGAGCGAGGCCGCGTCGCGCCCCGCCTTCACGTTCGACGAGCGGAGCGCCTGGGTGACGGACGGGCGCGCCCTCGCCTACCCGGAGGTCTTCGACTTCAGCGAGGCCCACCGCGTTACCGCGCTGGCGCCCGGCGCCTACCGGATCGTCGAGCCCGTGGGCCCGGCGCGCGTCATGCGCGAGTGGCGGCTCGAGGTCGGCGACGCGCTCACGCTGCGCCCCGGCGACCAGCTCTTCCTCGAGGCCGGCGCGCGGGTCCGCTTCGAGCCGGGCAAGCGCGTCCCGGGCGCTCCGGCCTCGGGTGCCACGTGGGCCGATCCCCCGGACCGGCGGTCGCCACAGACGGCCGCGCGGACCCTGGGCGCGGCGCTGACGCTCGCGGGCGGCGCGCTCGTCCTCATGCGCGCGTCGGTGCCGCGGGCGCACGGCGGCGCCTGGACCGCGCGGGCGCTGCTCTTCGTCGTCGTGCTCGCCGCGGTCGCGTGGGGCGTCTACGCGGCGCGCGCCGCGCCCGATCTGGCGCTCGGCGCGCCGGGGCGGGCGGGGCTCTTCGAGCTTCCGGCGCGTGTGGTGCCGGCGCCCGCCGGGCCCGCCCTCGCCACCCTGGCGGTGCTCGGGCTCCTCCTGCTGTTCCTGGCCGGCGTGTTCGCGCTCCGGGCCCTCGTCGCGTCGCTGGCCACCGGCTCTTCGGAGCAGGGCGTGTCGCTCGTCTGGGCGGGGCTCGTCCTGGCCGCGGCGGCGGCGAGCGTCTGGTCCGCCGACGCCTGGCGCGTGTTCCTGGCCGGCTGCGGCCTCGCCGCCGCGGCGGCCGCGTCCCCGCGGCTCGCGCGGGTCGGCGCCCCCGCCGGGCTCGCCGGCTCGCTCGTCGGCGCCGCGGCGTTCCTCGTCCTCTGGGCGGGCGCCCCGTGGCTCCCGGACTGGGCGGCCGCCGCGGGGTCCTATCCGGCGCTCCTCGCCGCGCCGCTCGCCCTCGCCACGAGCCGCGCCTGGCGGGTTGCCGGGACCACGCGGGGCTGACACAATAGACGCTCGACATGGCGAGCGACAGGATCGTCGTCAGGGGCGCCCGCGAGCACAATCTCAAGAACATCGACCTCGAGATCCCCCGCGACCAGCTCGTCGTGATCACCGGGCTCTCCGGCTCCGGCAAGTCATCGCTGGCGTTCGACACGATCTACGCCGAGGGCCAGCGCCGCTACGTCGAGTCGCTCTCGGCCTACGCGCGCCAGTTCCTGGAGCAGATGGAGAAGCCCGAGGTGGACTCGATCGAGGGGCTGTCCCCCGCGATCTCGATCGAGCAGAAGACGACGTCCAAGAACCCGCGCTCGACCGTCGGCACCGTCACCGAGATCTACGACTACTTCCGCGTGCTCTTCGCCCGGGTCGGGGTGCCGCACTGCCCGTCCTGCGACCGGGTGATCTCGGCGCAGACGGTGCAGCAGATGGTGGACCGCGTGCTCGCCCAGGCGCCGGGGACGCGGCTCCTCCTGCTGGCGCCCGTCGTGCGCGGGCGCAAGGGCGAGTACAAGAAGCTCTTCTTCGACCTCCAGCGCCAGGGGTATACGCGCGTCCGCGTCAACGGCGTGGTCCGCGAGCTCGGCGAGGAGATCGAGCTCGACAAGAAGCGCAAGCACACGATCGAGGTCGTCGTCGACCGGCTCGTCGTGCGCGACACGCTCGGCCCGCGGCTCGCCGACTCGCTCGAGACGGCGCTGCGGCTCGCGGACGGCATCGTCCAGGTGGAGCCAGTGAGCGAGGGAGGCAAGGCCGGTGAGCCCATGCTGTTCTCCGAGCGGCTCGCGTGCGCCGAGTGCGGCATCTCGCTGCCCGAGGTGTCGCCCCGGATGTTCTCGTTCAACAGCCCGTACGGCGCCTGCGCCGAGTGCGGCGGCATCGGCTCGCGCGACGAGATCGACCCGGAGCGCCTCGTGCCGAGCCCCGGGCGCACGCTGAAGGAGGGGGCGCTCGCGCCGTGGGCGGGCCGCGAGTCGTCCTACTTCCGACAGACGCTCCAGGTCCTCGCGAAACGCCACCGGTTCTCGCTCGACACGCCGTGGCGCGAGCTGCGGAAGGGCGTGCGGCAGGTGATCCTCCACGGCGAGAAGGACGGGGGCTTCGAGGGCGTCGTGGCCACGCTCGAGCGCCGCTACCGCGAGACGACCTCGGAGGATGCGCGCGCGGAGATCCAGCAGTTCATGGCCGAGCGCCCGTGCCCCGCCTGCGGCGGCTCGCGCCTGCGGCGGGAGTCGCTCGGCTTCAAGCTCGCCGGCCGCTCGATCGCCGACGTCGTGCGCCTCACCATCAAGGAGGCGGCCGCCTTCTTCGACGGCCTCCGGCTCGCCGAGCGCGAGGCCGCGATCGCCCGGCGCGTGCTCAAGGAGATCCGGGAGCGGCTCGGCTTCCTGATCAACGTCGGCCTCGACTACCTGACCCTCGAGCGTCCGGCCGGGACCCTCTCGGGCGGAGAGGGCCAGCGCATCCGGCTGGCGACGCAGATCGGCTCGAGCCTCGTCGGCGTGCTCTACATCCTCGACGAGCCGTCGATCGGCCTGCACCAGCGGGACAACCGGCGCCTCCTCGACACGCTCAAGCGCCTGCGCGACCTCGGCAACACCGTGCTCGTCGTGGAGCACGACGAGGAGACGATCCGCGCCGCCGACTACGTCGTGGACCTCGGGCCCGGCGCGGGCGAGCTGGGCGGCCACCTCGTCGCCGTCGGCACGCCCGACGAGATCATGGCGAACCCGGCCTCGCTGACCGGGCGTTACCTGGCGCGCGCCCTCGAGATCCCGGTGCCGACGACCCGGCGCAAGGGGAGCGGCCACGCCGTGACGATCCACAACCCGCGCGAGCACAACCTGAAGGGCATGCCGGTGAAGATCCCGCTCGGCACGTTCACGTGCGTGACGGGCGTGTCGGGCTCGGGCAAGTCGACGCTCGTCAACGACATCCTCTACCGCGCGCTCGCCCAGATGCTCCACCGGGCGCAGGACCGTCCCGGCGCGCACGACCGGGTCGAGGGCGCCCAGCGCGTGGACAAGGTCGTCGACATCGACCAGTCGCCGATCGGCCGGACGCCGCGCTCGAACCCGGCGACGTACACGGGCGTCTTCACCTTCATCCGCACGCTCTTCGCCCGCACCGCCGAGGCGCGCATGCGCGGCTACCAGCCCGGCCGCTTCTCGTTCAACGTCAAGGGCGGGCGGTGCGAGGCTTGCCAGGGCGACGGCCTCGTGAAGATCGAGATGCACTTCCTGCCCGACGTCTACGTGACCTGCGACGTCTGCAAGGGCCGCCGCTACAACCGCGAGACCCTCGACGTCCGCTACAAGGGCATGTCGATCGCCGAGGTCCTGGACATGACGGTGCGCGAGGCGCTCGTGTTCTTCGACGCGGTGCCGGTCATCAAGGCGAAGCTCCAGACGCTTGATGATGTGGGGCTCGACTACATCCGCTTGGGCCAGTCCGCCACTACGCTTTCAGGTGGTGAGGCACAACGGGTAAAACTGGCGACGGAGCTGTCCCGGCGCGCCACGGGGCGAACGCTCTACATCCTCGACGAGCCGACGACGGGCCTGCACTTCGCGGACATCCAGCGGCTCCTCGACGTCCTGAACAAGCTGGTGGACCAGGGCAACACCGTCGTGATCATCGAGCACAACCTCGACGTCATCAAGACCGCCGACTGGATCATCGACCTCGGGCCCGAGGGCGGTGACGAGGGCGGGCGCGTCGTGGCCACGGGCACCCCCGAGGACCTCACGCGCCACGCCGAGCGCTCCTACACGGGCCGGTTCCTCCGCCCGCTGCTGAAGGCGGGGTAGCCTCTGTGCGGCGGACCAAGATCGTCTGCACGCTCGGCCCGGCCAGCAGCGGCGCGGACGCCCTCGATCGGCTCGTCGCTGCGGGCATGGACGTCGCGCGCATCAACTTCTCGCACGGCAGCCCCGCCGAGCACGCGGCGACCATCCGGCTGCTCCGCGAGCGCGAGCCGCGCTGGGGCCGGCCCATGGCGATCCTCCAGGACCTCCAGGGGACGTTCACGCTGTGCGCGCGTCCCGTGGAGGGCACGGCCGAGCGCGCCTCGCTGAACCACCCCGAGTACCTCGCGAACGTCCGGCCCGGCGACGAGATCTGGATGGACGACGGGATGCTCCAGCTCCGCGTCGAGCGCGCCGCGCCGGAGGGGGTCGTCTGCCGCGTGGTCGTGGGCGGGCGCGTCAGCGACCACAAGGGCATCTCGCTCCCGCGCGTCGCGCTCCCGACGTCGTGCCTGACGGACAAGGACCGCGCGGATCTCCGCTTCGGCGTCGAGCACGGCGTCGACTTCGTGGCCGTGTCGTTCGTCCGCTCGGCGGCCGACGTCGCCGAGGTCCGTGACTACCTCACGACGCTCGGCGCGCGGGTCCCGCTCGTCGCCAAGCTCGAGCGCCACGAGGGGATCGCCAACCTTCCCGGCATCCTCGAAGCGGTCGACGCGGTGATGGTCGCGCGCGGGGACCTGGGCGTGGACGTGCCGCTGGAGGACGTGCCGCTGATCCAGAAGGAGATCATCCGGCAGGCGCGCGCGGCCAGCGTGCCGGTGATCGTCGCCACCCAGATGCTCGAGTCGATGGTGACGCACGTCCGTCCGACGCGCGCGGAGGTCTCGGACGTGGCGACGGCGATCTTCGACGGCGCGGACGCCATCATGCTCTCGGCGGAGACGGCCACGGGCCACTACCCGGCCGAGGCGGTCGAGGTGATGGCCCGCATCGCCGAGCGCGCCGAGCGGGCGGTGCTCGGGGACGCGACGCGCCACCGGCGCCGCGAGCGCGTGGGCGTCGGCTTCTCCGAGGCGATCTCCGACGCGGCCTCCGCGGCGGCGCACGCGCTCGGCGCCCGGGCGATCGTCGCGTTCACCCAGTCGGGTTTCTCGGCGCGCCTCATCTCGCAGGCGCGCCCGGACGTGCCGATCATCGCGCTCACGCCGTTCGTCGAGGTTCAGCGGCGGCTCGCGCTGTCGTGGGGCGTGTCGTCGCGCCTCATCCGGAAGGTCGACACCACCGACGAGATGATCGACCAGATCGAGGCGACGCTCGTGGGGGACGGCTCGGTCGTCCCGGGCGACGTGCTCGTGATGATCTCCGGCTCGCCCATGTGGGTCGCGGGCACGACGAACCTCCTGAAGCTCCACCGGGTGGGCGAGCGCCGCTGAGGAGCCCGGCCATCCGGCGCGCGCTCCTCCGGCGGCTCGCCCTCCTCGCGGGCCTCGCCCTCGCCTGGGTCGGCGTGGCGACCGTCTGGCAGTCCCACACGGCGGCGCGCGACGAGGCGGTCGCCGCCTCCGCCCTGGCCTCGGTCCGCGCGGTGCCCCGCCGAGCCCGTCGCGCGGCTCGGCGTCGTGGGCGACTCCGTCTACGTCCTCGGGCTCGCGCCGCTCCCGGTCGGCACGGTCGTCGTCGGCCGGCGGCTCGAGTCCCTCGAGCCCGCCCTCGGGCGCCTGCCCTCGGGCGCCGCGGTCGTCGTCGTGGGCGGCGACCGCGCGCTGGCGTCGACCCGGCCGGGGCTGCCCGGCGCGGGCTGGGCGGCCGCGACGCGCGCCGGGGCGACCGCGCTGCTGGGCGAGACGTGGCTCGTGCGTCCGCTCGACGCGGCGAGCGGGGTGTGGGCGCTCGTCCCCGACGACGGCCGGACGGCCGCGGAGCGCCGCTTCTGGTACTGGTGGGCGGTCTCGCTGCTCGCCGTGGGTGGCGGCGTGCTGGCCTCGGCCCTCGTCCGGAGCGGCAGCCGCCCGCACGGCGGCGGTCCGGCGAGCGACGACGGACGCCGCCGGCAGCTCGAGGCGCTCTCCGCGGTCGCGCAGGCGATGGGCAGCGGCGAGAACCTCGCGCTCACCGCCCAGCGCACGCTCGACGTCGTCTGCCGCATCGCGCGGATCGAGGTCGCCGGCGTCTTCCGCGTCGACTCGGCCGCGCAAACCCTGACGCTCCTCGCCCACCGCGGTTGGGCACCGGCCGAGGCGGCACGGATGCGCGTCCGGCCGCTCGCGTCGAGCCACGTGGGCGAAGCCGCGCGCACGGGCCGCCACGTCGTGACCGACCTGAGGCACTCGCAGATGCTCCCGCCGGAGCTGCGCGCGCAGGCGCGGGCCGGCGGCCACCACACGCAGCTCGCGCTGCCGATCGCCGTGAACGGGCGCACCTGGGGCGTGCTGGCGCTGATCTCGCGGGTGCCGCGGCCGTGGGCCCCCGGCGAGCTGACGCTCCTGCAGGCCGTCGCCCACCAGGTCGGCCTCGCCGTCGCCCGGGCCGCGCTCGTCACCGAGGCGCGCGAGAAGAGCCGGCGGCTCGAGACGCTGACGCGGCTCGCGCAGACACTCACCGCCACGCTCTCGCTCGACGAGATCTTCCAGCGTCTCGTGGGCGCCGCCGTCGAGCTGTTCGACTCGAGCGTGGCGCGCCTCTGGCTCGTCGACGAGGACGGCGCGCACGTCTCCCTGGCGGCGGCAGCGGGGACGGCGTCCCCGGTCGAGGGGATCCGGCGCTTCCGCGTCGGCGAGGGCCTGGTCGGCGCCGCCCTCACCACCAAGCGCCCGGTGACCGTGGCGGACGTCCTCGGCGATCCCAGGACGCGGAACACCGAGCGGATCCGTGCCGAGGGCACGGTGGCGGTCGCGATCGTGCCGCTCCTGCTCGGCGAGCGCGTCCTCGGCGCCCTGTCGATCGGCCTGCGCGAGGCGCACGCGTACACGGCGGAGGAGGTGAGCGTCCTCGGGTCGCTCGCGCTCCACGCGGTGAACGCCATCCACAACGCGCGCCTCTTCGTGGAGGAGCGCACGCGGCGCTCCTATCTCGCGGCGCTCTTCGAGATCAACACGAAGATCGAGGGCCTGGCGCCTACGGAGACGCTCCTCGCGTCGATCGCCGAAGAGGCCGCGCGGCTGCTCTCGGTCGACAACGCGGGGTTCCGCCTGCTCGACGGCGACGAGCTCGTTCTGGCCGGGCTCGCGGGCACGGCGGCCGAGACGATGGTGCTGCCGCGCCTCAAGGTCGGCGAGAGCCTGAGCGGCCAGGTCGTCGCGAGCGGCCGCCCGCTCAACTGCGAGCTGGCGGACGTGCCCGACGTCGTCCACGAGCACCTCGCCGCCAGCCGGCGCCTCGGCTACACCACGTTCCTCGGCGTCCCGCTCCGGGTGGGCGAGCGGGCCGTCGGCGTCCTCAGCTTCCGCGGGCGACGCCCCTTCACGCGGCGCGACCAGGAGCTCGCCGAGGCCTTCGCCGGCCAGGCGGCGATCGCCCTCGAGCACGCGCGGCTCTACCGAGAGACGGAGCGGCAGGCCGAGCGGATGACCGCGCTCGCCGGCCTCGGGCGCCTCCTCTCCGAGACGCTCGACTTCGACCGCGTCGCGCAGCGCGTGGCCGACAGCGTCTGCACGCTGCTCCGCGCCCGGTCCTCCTGCCTCTACCGGCTCGACCCGGCGACCGGCGGCCTCGCGGCGGTGACCGTGTCGGGCGGCGCCGGCGCCTCCTTCCACTGGAGCCCAGCGCTCGCGCCGGGGACCGGGATCGCCGGGCTCGCGGTCAGCGAGCGCCGGGCTGTCGCCACCGACGACGCCCTCGCGGACCCACGGATCACCTACACCGAGGACGTGCGCGCCCGGCTGACGGGCGAGACGCACCGCGCGCTGCTCGCCGTCCCGCTGCTCGTCCAGGACCGCCTGCTCGGCGCCCTCGTCGTCAGCGACCGCGCGGGGCGCCGCTTCGACGAGCCGGAGACCGGCCTCGCCCAGGCGTTCGCCGACCAGGCGGCGCTGGCCCTCGAGAACGCCCGGCTCTACCACGAGGCGCGCGAGCACGCCGACCGCCTCGCCGCCCTGGAGGAGGTGAACCGCCTCGTCTCCTCGTCGCTCAAGGTGGAGGAGGTGCTGCACAACATCGCCGCGGCGGTGGCGCGGTTCTTCGACGCGCCCTCCGTGACCGTGTGGGTGCTCGACGAGGCGGCCCGCCGCCTGACGCGCTCGCTCGTGTACGGCGCGCCCGAGACCGCCGCGCAGCTGCGCTCGGAGCTGGCGCTCGGGGAGGGCGCGCTCGGCTGGGTCGCGCTCCATCGCGAGCCGATGCTCTGGGTGGACGTCGAGACGGATCCGCGCGTCGTCGACGGCCCGTATCTGGCCCGGGAGGGTCTCCGCTTCATCACCGGGTACCCGATCGCGCTCGGCGAGCGCGTCCTGGGCGCGTTCGCCGTCCACCGCGCGACGCCGACGCCGATCACGCCCGAGACCGCGTCGCTCCTCGGGTCGCTCGCGGCGCAGGCGGCCGTCGCCCTCGACAACGCGCGGCTCTACGGCGCGACGGAGCGGCGCCTCGAGGAGACGCGCGCGCTCCTCGAGGTGGTCGAGATCCTGAGCTCGACGCTCGACTCCAAGCGCCTCCTCCAGCGCGCGACGATGAAGATCGCGCAGGTGTGCCGCGTGGACCGCTGCGCGCTGATGCTGTGGGAGGACGGGCGGGTACGGCCGCTCATGGCGCAGTTCGCGGACGGACGGCGGGCCCCGGAGCAGTGGGCCGCCTTCCAGGCGGTGGTGACGCGCCCCGTCTTCGACGTGCCGGCGAACGCGCGCGCCCGCGACACGCGCCGGCCCGTCGTCGTGAACGACGCGTCGCAGGACACGCTGCTGCCGCAGGAGTGGATCGAGACGTTCGGGCTCAAGTCCTACCTCGTCGTGCCCATGCTCCGGCAGCAGCAGGTGATCGGCGTCATGACGCTCGACTACGGCGACCGGCCGACGGCGTTCGAGCCGTGGCAGGTGGACCTCGCGATGACGATCGCGGGGGAGCTCGCGCTGTCGCTCGAGAACACGCGGCTCTACACCGAGGCCCAGGAGCGGCTGCGCGAGACCACGACGCTCCTGGCCGTCGGCGAGGTCCTCTCGCGTCCCGGCCCCGTCGTCGAGCGCCTGCGCGAGGTGGCGCGCGAGGTCGCCCGCGCGAGCGGCGCGGACATGGTCGGCGCCTACCTCCTCGACGCCAAGCGCGAGGCGCTCGTGCCGCTCGGCGGCTACCACGTGCCGCGCGAATTGCTCGAGGGGCTCCTGGCCCGGCCGATCGTGCTCGCGCGGAACCCCGAGCTCCTGCCGGCCTGGCGGGCGGGGCGGGCGACCTGGAGCGCCGACCCGCACGCCGACGCGCGCTTCGACCGGGACTGGATCGGCGCGCTGCCGCCCCACTCGGTGCTCTTCGCCTCCGCCACGGCGCACGGCGAGCCGATCGGCGCGCTGTTCGTCGTCTGGTGGCGCGCCGGCCGTCGGTTCCAGCCCGCCGAGATCCGGCTGGTCGAGGGCGTCGCCGCGCAGGTCGGCCTCGCGATGGAGAACGCGGAGCTGGCGCGACAGACCCAGCAGAAGCTCGGAGAGACCGAGATGCTCCTGTCGGTGAGCCGGGCACTCTCCTCGACGCTCGACCTCGAGGCGCTGCTGCGCCACTTCCTCCGGACCGTCACGCAGGCACTCGGAGCGGACTCCGCGGGCGTCTGGCTGCGCGCGGGCGACGGCGAGTGGCTCGAGCCGGTCGCCGGCTACCACCTCCCGCCCGAGCGCCTCCCGGCCCTCCGTGAGGTGCGCCTCTCGCTCGAGCGTGACGCCTTCTACGCGGAGGCGGCGCGGACGCGGCGCCCCGTGGCGTCGTCGCACGTCGAGGCTGATCCGCGCGGGCCGGCGATCATGCGGGAGGTGATGCCGCACCGGAGCCAGCTCTTCGTGCCGATCGTCGTCAAGGACCGCGTGATCGGCGGCTTCGGCCTCATCTGGCGCGAGCGCCCACGCGAGTTCGCCGACGGGGAGGTGGCGCTCATGGAGGCGATCGCCAACCAGGCGGGCGTCACGATCGAGAACGCGCGCCTGTTCGAGGAGAACCGGCGCCAGGTCGAGGAGCTGTCGGTGCTCCACGCGTTGTCGCGCGCGGTCACCGGCCAGCTCGACCGCGCGGCGCTCGTGGAGGCGATCCACGCCCAGGTCGCGCGCGTGCTGGACGTCGGTAACATGCTCGTCGTCCTCCACGACGAGGAGCGGCGCGAGCTCGAGGTCGCGCTCCGCCTCGTGGACGGGGCGCGCGACACCCGGGCGCCGCTCCGGTACCCGGACCGCGCGGTGGGTCTCGTGTCGATCGTGCTCGCGACGGGGCGCGCGATCCGGACGGACGATTACGCCGCCGAGTGCGCCCTCCACGGCGTCGAGCCCCTCCAGGCCTCGATCGAGCTCCGCCGCTGGCTCGGCGTGCCCATGCGGGCGGGCGACCGCCCGATCGGCGTGCTGGTGCTGCGCGGCGGCGCGCGCGCGTTCACGGAGGCGGACGAGCGGCTCCTCACCAACATCGCCCACCTGGCGGCGCTCGCGCTCCGGAGCGCCCGGCTCTTCGACGAGCGCGCCCGCGCCTACGGCGAGCTGGCCGCGGCGCAGGACCAGCTCGTGCGGACGGAGAAGCTCCGCGCGCTGGGCGAGATGGCCTCGGGCGTGGCCCACGACTTCAACAACCTGCTCGCCTCCATCCTCGGCCGGGCCCAGCTCGTCTTCCAGCGG
>WNGC01002975.1_pt1 | contig 14558 bp, 20 predicted proteins | sample 5400051 | NCBI WGS metagenome assembly WNGC01 (sample SAMN13153368, study PRJNA577476) | soil metagenome | isolation source: 20 cm soil or saprolite under grassland replicate 2 | place: USA:California | collected 2016-06-15 | reverse complement strand
CGAGCTCCCACAGGGAGAGGTACGTGAGGTATGCCGAGAACGCGACGGCAGCTATCGAGAGCGCGTAGGCGCCCACCCACCGCCGCGGCGTGAGCCCGACGAGTGCGAGTCCGATCAGCACGGCGTATAGGACCACGCCCCAGGCAGCGGTCGGCGCGCCGAGGAACGTCGCGTACCGGCTCGCCTGGACCACGTCGCAGCCGCTACCGCGCTCGCAGAAAGCCGCCGCGGCGCCCGTCCACTTGGTCCACGCGAGATACGCGGAGACCGCGAGGCCGCCGGCGGCGATCCCCACCACTGGCCAGTCCGGACCTGGCCCGGGCTTGCTTACGGCGCCGCGCGGCAACCTAAAGGAGCTCCTGCCTGAGGCGTCGTCGCGGTCAGCACGCGGGAGGAGGGCACCACGACCAATCTACGGCGACCCTTCTCGTCCGTCAAGCAATGGGAGCCTCGCGATTCGAGGCCCAGGTTGCCGTAGAAGGACGCCGAGGAGTACCTTGGCGGCGTGGGAGGCGCACAAATGATCCGCCGCATCCTCCATGCCACGGATTTTTCGCCGGCGTCGCACGCGGCCTTCAAGAAGGCCGTGGAGCTGGCGAAGCAGAATCGTGCCGAACTGGTGGTGCTGCACGTGATGAGCCCGGTCGTGTACACGACGGGCGAGGGCTACATGTCGCCCAAGATGTACGACGAGCTCGCCGCCTCGACCCGGGCCTGGGCGAATGGGCAGCTCGGCAGGCAGCTCCGGAAGGCGAAGGCCGCGGGCGTGCGCGCGCGGGGCCTGCTGCTGGAAGGGCTCGCGCACGAGCAGATCGTTCGCGCGGCCAAGTCCCACCGCGCCGAGCTCGTGGTGATCGGGACGCACGGGCGCTCGGGTCTCGCGAAGTTCTTCGTCGGGAGCGTCGCCGGCCGGGTCGTGTCGGCCGCGCGCTGCCCCGTGCTCACGGTCCGAGGGAAATAGGGAAAGGAGCTCCACATGAAACGACTCACGTCGGCGCTGGCGCTGCTGGGCGTGCTCGCTGCGTCCTTCGTCCCCGCGGTCGCGCAAGGGCCCAGGAGCGGACCCGGGTCCGGACCCGAGGAAGAGCGGATGGCGCGGATGCAGACGATGATGGGCGACATGCAGGAACGGATGAAACAGATGCAGGAGCAGATGAAGGGCATGATGCAGCAGCATCGCGCCGAGATGCAGAAGCACTGCCCGGGCGCCGCGACGCCCGATTCGCCGAAGCACGGGGGTTAGCCCGGTGCCCAGCATCGAACGGAAGGCGCTCGCAAGCTACCTCGCGGGCGTCTTCCACGTCCCCGTCGAGATCCTGGCCCTCGCACCGCTCAAGGGCGAGGGCGGCGGCGACCCGAAGGGCCTGGGCTACGGCGTGCCCCTGGAGGTCCAGTGCCTCGTCGGCGGCGCGCCGCGCGCGCTCGTCGCGCCCGCGCCCTTCGACCTCGAGCGGCTGCCGGCGACGTTCCGGAGGGCCGCGTGAGCTGGGCGCTCTGGATTACGGGCCTGCCGGGCAGCGGCAAGTCCGTGCTCGCCCGCGGCACGGCGGCGCGGCTCCGGGCGCGCGGCGTGCCGGTCGTCGTGCTCGAGCTCGACGCGATCAGGAAGGTCGTCACGCCCGTGCCGACGTACGGCGTGGCCGAGCGCGACGTCGTCTACCGGGCGCTCGTCTATATGGCCAGGGCACTCGTGGACGCGGGCGTGCCGGCGATCATTGATGCGACGGGGCACCGCCGCCTCTGGCGCGACCTCGCGCGTGACGCCATCTCGCGCTTCGCCGAGGTTCACCTCGTCTGCGCGCTCGACGTCTGCCGCGCCCGCGAGCGCGCGCGGACCGCGGGCCACGCGCCGCGCGGGATCTACGCGCAGGCCGGCCGGCCCGGCGCCGCGGTGCCCGGCGTCGACGTCGCCTATGAGCCTACCCGCGCCCCGGAGCTGACGATCGACACCGCGGTCGAGGATGAGGCGGCCGCCGTCGAGCGATCTGGATCACGGGCCTTCCAGGCAGCGGCAAGACGACGCTCGCGTGGAGCGCCGCCGAGGCGCTCGAGGGTGAGGGCATTCCCGTCCGGGTGCTCGAGCTCGCGGAGCTCCGTCACGCGCTGCTCGTCGATCGCCCGGAATCGGCCGCGCTGCGCGACGTCGTCCACCGGGCGCTCGTCTACACGGCGAAGCTCCTCACCGAGCAGGGCGTCGCGGTCATCGTGGATGCGACGGCGCCGCGCCGCGCGTGGCGCGAGCTGGCGCGCGAGCTGATCGGGCACTTCGCCGAGGTCCAGCTCGTCTGCCCGTCGGGACTCTGCGGCACGCGCGAGCGCGCGACCCGCTGGGGTCTCGCCGGAGGCGCGCGTGTTCGTGGCTCGGCGCCCCTCGCAGCGGCGCCCGAGATCGCGTTCGACTACGAGCGCTCGCTCTGCCCCGACCTGATCCTGTACACCGACGTCCAGGACGTCGGGAGCTCGGTGGAGGACGTGCTCCACCTTGCCCACCATCTCCGCCGGAGGGAAGTCCCATGACGAGAGTCCGCGACCTCATGACCATTTCCTGCGTGACCGCACCGCCCACGATGCCGGTGGTCGAGGCGCGTCAGCTGATGCTCGCGAAGCGGATCCGCCACCTGCTGGTCACCGACGGGCCCACGCTCGTCGGTATCGTGACGGACCGCGACATCCGGCTGAACCTGCCCTCGCCGGCGACGAGCCTGTCGGTCTGGGAGATCAACTACCTGCTCGCCCGGATGACCGTGGACTCCGTGATGTCGAAGGACGTCGTCACCACCGAGTCCGACCGGGAGGCCTGGGAGGCCGCCCAGGTCCTCCTCGACCGCAAGATCGGCGCGCTCCCGGTGGTGGACCGGGGGCAGCTCGTCGGGATCATCACGGAGACCGACCTGCTGCGCGCGTTCGTCAACGCCGGGTGAGGGTGGCTCCGGTGTCGCCCCGCGTCCTCGTCGTCGATGACGAGGCGGACCTCGTCGCGAGTTACGAGCGGCTGCTTCGCCGCCGGGGCTACGGCGATCGCCGGCGGCCGTGGATCGTGCTGGCGTTTATCCTGATTGCGGTCGCGTACGGGCCGACGCTCCTGCGGCTCGCGACAATGACGCAACTCAACGCACCGGGCATGCGGGTCTGGTGAGGGACAGGCCCTCCACACGAGGGGTCGCCGTGCCCCAGCGGCCTGCCGGGGTCGTCGGCTAACCGCTCGGATTCACGTCACTCCGTTCTGGCAGTGGCCTTGCACCAGCCATTGCAGCATGAGCAGATCACCGAGGTAGAGTCGTCTGATGAGCGCCAGTGGGATCGCTTCCGCCGGCACCTCGAGCGCGATGCGACGGACCCTGGGGGACGCGCAAGGTGAGGGGGCATCATGAAGATCCTGCACCCGACTGATTTTTCCGAGTGCGCGGTAGAGGCCGAGCGCCAGGCGGTCCGGCTCGTCGAGCAGCTGAACGGCGAGCTCGTCCTCGTTCACGTGGTCGCCGAGGCTCTGCTGTACGGCGAGGGGCTCCTCAACATCCACGAGACGCGCCTGATCTACGACGCGCAGCGGAAGCGGGCCGAAGACACGCTCGAGGCGCGGTGCGGCACACTCAGGCTGTCGGGGATCAAGGCGCACTGGCGGGTCGAAGTCGGTGTGCCCTTCGAGGAGATCGTGAAGGCCGCGGATGAGGAGCACGCGGATATGATCGTCATGGGCACGCATGGCCGCGGCGGCTTCAATCGCCTCCTCCTCGGCAGTGTCGTGGGCCGCGTGATTCACTTGGCGCCCTGCCCGGTCCTCACAGTGCGGCGCAAGAAGGCAGGCGCCGTTTGATCGCTGCACTCGGCACGAGCGCGGGTCCCCACAGCGGAGTGACGCCGCGCGGAAAGGCGATCGGCATGATCCGAGTCCTTGCATCGCTCGCGTGTGCCGCGCTGCTGGTTCCGGGCGTGGCCTCGGCGGCGGACACGCGCGTTCCTGATAGCGCCGCGCACCACGTGGCTCAGGCGAAGCGTCCCGCCCCCTCGCCGGCGCGTCCGAGTGTCTCGAAGACGAGCCCGGCCGCCGAATACACGCCCACGGTCCGCTTCCGACTCAGGACGGAGCTGGCGGAGGGGAAGCTGGCGTTCGTCGGCGTCGGCGGTGACATCGAGGGCGTCGTGAATCCCACGCTCACAGTGATGGAAGGCGACATCATCCAGGTCGGTCTCATCAACGGTGACGGCATCGAGCACGACGTCGTGTTCCCGGACTTCAAGGCCGGGGGCGCCAAGGCGCCGGTCGCGGCCGCGCGCCCGTCCGTGAGCATCGCACGGGACCCGGCCGATCTCCCGGCACCGCTGCCGGCGGGACCGTCGCGGACGATCGCGGTCGATCTCGAAGCGGTCGAGCTCGTTGGGCGCCTCGCGAACGAGACGACCTACACGTACTGGACCTTCAACGGCAAGGTGCCCGGCCCCTTCCTGCGCGTCGGGGTCGGCGACACCGTCGAGCTGCGCTTCAAGAACCGTCCGGACAGCCGGATGATCCACTCGGTCGACCTCCACGCGGTCACCGGGCCTGGCGGCGGTGCGGTGATGACCCAGACGCCGCCTGGCGAGACCAAGTCGTTCAGGTTCAAGGCGCTCAACCCGGGGCTCTACGTCTACCACTGCGCGACGCCGATGGTGGCCAACCACATCTCGAGCGGGATGTACGGCCTGATTCTCGTGGAGCCGCCCGGCGGCCTGCCGAAGGTGGACCACGAGTTCTACGTCATGCAGGGCGAGATCTACACGGATCGTGGCTTCGGTCAGCGCGGGCACGACGAGTTCAGCGTCGAAAAGCTACTCGCCGAACGCGCGGAGTACTTCGTCTTCAACGGCGCCGTGGGCGCGCTCACCGCCGAGCATCCGATGAAGGCGAAGGTGGGCGAGACCGTCCGCATCTTCTTCGGCGTCGGCGGCCCGAATGCGACCTCGTCCTTCCACGTGATCGGCGAGATCTTCGACCGCGTGTACGACCAGGCGGCGATTACTTCACCGCCGGCCACCAACGTGCAGACGACGGTGGTGCCGGTCGGCGGCGCAACGATCGTCGAGTTCAAGCTCGAGGTCCCGGGGCGATACATCCTTGTCGACCACGCGCTGTCCAGGCTCGAGCGGGGTCTTGCCGGATTCTTGATCGTCGAAGGCCCGGAGAACCCCGAGGTGTTTCGCGGTGAGGACGGCGCTGCGGCCGGTGCGCAGGGGCACTAGACTCCGGGGGCTGGATCACGCCGGGTGCTAGCGGGGCGGGGACGGGACCGCGGGCATCCGCACCCGCCACCACATGTTCGCGACGAAGAGCGCGGCGCCCGCGAGCTGGCCGAGACCGCCGAGCGCGATGAGGACGCGGAGCGCGGGGGCGCCGGTGAGGCCGCTGCCGAGCTCCGCGAGGGCGCGCAGCGCCGTCGCGACGGTCATCACCCAGTACACGGTTTCGGCGAGCTCGGGACGGTAGCGCGTGTCGTCGCGGGCCGGGCGCGGGAACATCCACGTCGCCACGCCCATGACGACCATGAGCATGAAGCCCACGAGCAGCAGGTGGGCATGGGCCGTGATCAAGAGGCGGGGCGGATAGCTCCCCAAGAGGAACTCGCCGACACTCGCATAGCCGCCGAGGAGGAGCCCCGCCACGAGGAAGACGAAGCTCGTCTTGATGTAGCGACGGACCAGCGGCGGCACGGGATTATCTGTGGGGCGACAGACCGAGCGCCACGATCGCCGGTGCCAGCAGCGTGTTGACCCGCGCGACCCAGGAGGCGCGGAGGCGCGCGGCGGGATCGGCCTCCAGTCTAGCCGCCCTTGGCCATGAGCAGGCCCTCCTTGTCACGCCCGAAATCATAGCCTAGGGGTGGCCGTGTGCGCCGGGCATGCGGGTCTGATGAGGGACAGGCGCTCCACACGAGGGGTCGCCGTGCCCCAGCCGCGGCCCGGCGTCGTCGGTTAAATGCTCGGATTCACATGACGCCGTTCTGGCAGTCGCCTTGCAACCTGTTCATTGCGCGATAACTGCGCGCCTGGAGCTCCGACGCCGACGGAAGGAGGCACACGATGTTGCACATCATCGAGTCTAAGAAGCCGTTCACGGAGCTGGCCCGTGACCTCGAGAACGCGGTTCCCAACCACAAGTTCGGCGTGCTCGGGGTCCACGACCTCAAGGCCAAGATGGCGGAGAAGGGTGTGGCGTTCGCCCCCGAGTGCCGCGTCTTCGAGGTTTGCAATCCGCATCAGGCGCAGAAGGTGCTCGAGACGAATCTCGAGATCTCGACTGCGCTGCCGTGCCGCATCTCGGTCTACGAAGAGCGCGGACGCGCGAAGCTCGCGACCATCATGCCGACGGCACTGGTCGAGCTCTACGGGACTCCGGCGCTCCGCGGCGTCGCCGAGGAAGTGGAGACTGCGCTCGTCGCCATCATGCAGGAAGCGGCAGGCTAGGAGGTGGCTATATGACCACAGAGCGCTGGGTCCGGCTGATCGCAGGCACCCTGGTCACGCTGTCGGCGGTCCTGAGCTGGGTTCACAGCCCCTACTGGCTCCTCTTCACGCTCGTCCTGGGGCTCAGCCCGGCCCAGTCCGCGCTGACCCAGTGGTGTCCCATGGAGAAGATCCTCCGCAAGTGCGGGGCCGCATAGCGCCGCACGCTTCTCGGCCGACCACTCCAAACGCATCAGCCGCGACCCACTCGCCTCAGAGCGACACGTTCGCCCAAAGCCAGAGGCGAGCGCGCGTCGAAGAACCACGTGAATTCTCACGCCGGGACTCCCGTAGCACCGCCCTCGTCACGTCATCTCGTAGCGCAGCGGCGCCAGAAGGGAGGCGCACGTGGCTAGGCAGACGACCCGGTTCGGCCGTGGCCGGCGAGCCAGCGCCACGATCATACTCATGTCGTCAACTGCGCCCGAGATCGTCGTGCGGTAGCAGCCCGCAGGAACCCGCGCTTTTATAAGCGTCCTCACGGTGACTGCGCGCTGCGGGCGGGGCACCTGAAGACATCCGGCCGCGAAATCGTGTGCCACCGCGGCGACGCCGGGTTTCGGTTCCCATCGTCGATCGACCATGTGTAGTACGCGCCGATCATGTCTCTGGCGCATCAGGCAGGCGGAGAGGCTGGGACGCAGTGGGACGCGACCTACGCCGTTTTGCAGCGTTTTGCACGATCGCATCCCGTAAATTCTCAAGACATTTGAGGTCTCGGTCTACGAATCCCTTACCCTCCACCAGTTAAACTTCGCACCGGGTACCACGGACAGGCGGCGGTAGGGAGCGTCGTGACCTCTCCCGCTTCCTCGCCAGAGCCAGCCGAATCATCGCGTGCGCGGTGCCGGCGATCAGCACGTCGGGAGCGAACGTGTCCAGGAGAGCTGTTCGAGCAGCTCCTGGACTCCGGCCGCCGGCAGCGCTACGGCGCCAAGAGGCCACCGCACATGGCGAGTTCGCTCGGCGGCATGGTCGGTCCCGTGGTGGACGGGTTCGGCTCGTGGAGCTGGACCGTCCCGCCGCCAGGTCCACCCCCGCCGAGCGGGCTCGTGGGGACGACGTACCCGTTGGACAGCCGTATACCGAACTCGTCTTTGGTGGGGTCTGCGTTGTCGATCAGGCGCACACGGAACCGCACGGGCTGCGGGTCGGGCGTGTTGGTTCTGGCCTGACCACAGATATCGCGGATGTTCGAGAGGGGTTCTGGGGTCAAATACCCCGTGATCTGGGTGCTGTCCACGTGCAAGCGGATGCCGTGATCGATAAAGTTCACGTGACCCCAGAAGGCGCCCTTCTTGCATCCCCCGTGGGCGCCGAAGTTCGCCATCGCGTCGGACGTCGTGAGGACGAAGCCGCCGCTGGTGACGAAATCGCAGGGCACCGGCACGGCGCCACCACCGGGCGCTGGTACGGAGGAGCCCACGGCCATCGCGCCCAATAGCACCAGCGCCGCCGCCAGAGTAGCCGCGCGCGCGTGCTTGAGCGCTCCTCCCAGGAGCTGCTGCGTCTTCTCCCTCACCAACCCTGCGCGATGAGCTTGCTGAGACATGTGCACCCTCCTTTGGGCGAAGCGGCGTTGCGTTCGAGACGCGCGGCGGCCAAGTGGCCGTGGCGACACTGGTACAGGCGGAAGGTGCGCAGGAGTATCGGGTAAACCACGGAGCGAGGTCAGGGAACTCCCTTGAGGAGTTCGCCGACCTCGAGAACGTCGTGTGACCGGTCTGCGGGACTAGCGAAGAAGCTTCGGGGTAGGAAGCTTTGGGGTAGGAACGCTCGGGGCAGGAAGGCTCGGCAGAACAGCGCTCGGAGGCGGAACGCTCGGCGCAGGAAGGCTCGGCAGAACAGCGCTTGGAGGCGGAACGCTCGGGGCAGGAAGGCTCGGCAGAACAGCGCTCGTATCGATCGGCAAGCTCACGCCGCCCACCGTCGTGCTGCCGCCCAGGAGAGTCGAGGGAGCTGGAACGCTGATGCTACCTGTGCCGACCGTCGCGCTCGCGGCGCCTCCCGTCCCGACGCCGACGCTGACCGCGGCCCCGCCGAGTTGTAGCGCTTCCAGGCGGGCGAGATCCGCGGCGACCGAGACTGCGGCCTCGCGGCCGCCGCGCGGGGCGTCGCGCGGGATGGCGGTGAACTGAGCGTAAAGCCCCGCTGCTGCGTCCGCCGTGATCCGTTGGGGCGCCGCCAGCGATCCCGAGCCCTCCACGGTGATGCGCTCGAGCGCACCGATCCGCACCGAAGCCCCGACGGGCCGACCCGCCGAGTCAAGCCTCGTCACTTCCACCGAGCCCCGGAGGATGGTCACCGCCGAACGGACGCCAGCGCGGGTCGGCGACACCTCGGCGATGACCACGGTGCCGCGGATCACGGCCAGGGCGTTCGGGAGCCGGATCTCGACGGCCTCACCCGGCTTCATCCTGTCCTTGCTGACCGCGACCGCGATCCCTCCGCGGGCGAGGCCGATCGTTGAGACGGCGGGGGCTTCGGTGATCGTCAAGACGGAACGCTCCCGCGCGGTGACGGTGGCTTTGCCGCCCAGCAGGACGCGGAGGAACGAACGCTCGCCGGTCGTGATCCGGTCGTGAAGGAAGACGTCGTCCCGGAGCCTGAGGGTCAGGGGTTGCGGGGAGACCCCGCGCGCGACCGTCGCCGCGCCCACGACGGTAGCCACGGTGCCGACGCGCGCCGGCTGGGCCCACGCGGCTGTCGCGCAGGCGGCGATCACGAGGAGCAGACCCGGGACCGCGGGCTTCGGCATCACTGGAAATCCGGTTCTGACTGCTGTTCTAGTGCCGGACCAACGCCCACCCGAGGTTATCGAGGTCCCCGTTGACTTCGGCGCGGCGCCGGTCCGCGTGGCGCCTCTCGGCGCCCAGGGGTACGTGCCCGGGCTGACGACGCTCCCCCAGCCGACGGTCGAAGATCACGTCCATGGTCTCCCCGAACAGATGCCGGAGATACTTGTACCGGGCCGATTCCGTGCGCGAGACGACTATGCTCACACTCGCCACGAGTGCCCCCTCACCACGCCCTCGGACTCGCCCATTTGGCTCGGAGGGCCTCGACACCGCCGGCGCGAGACTGCGCCGAAACCCAGAATCATCCGCACTAGGCCGATGACTCATCAGTTAGGGCATTCCCACGTTTTCCGGAATCAGGGAAATCCTGTCAAATGTGAGAGGGAAAAGCCTGACATCGGGCCAGCCTGATGCCCGCCTGATATAGTCCTGGCCATGCCGCGGCACGACTTGGCGATCCTCGGTGGCAGCGTCGTGGTCCCTTACCTCGGCACCCTCCGCTGCGACGTCGGCGTGCGCGGTGGCCGCATCGTCGCGCTGGCCGACGCGATCGCGCCCGCCGAAGCGGCCGAGGTCCTCGACGCCCGCGGCCTGCTGGTGCTCCCCGGCGCGGTGGACTCGCACTTCCACATCGGCATCTACCGCGATCTCGCGCACGACGCCGAGAGCGAGACGCGCTCCGCGCTCGCCGGCGGCGTGACGAGCGTCATCAGCTACTTCCGGACGGGCCAGCACTACCTGAACAAGACCGGCCCGTACCGCGCGATCTTTCCCGAGGTCGTGGCGGCGACCGAGGGCCATGCTTACAGCGATTTCGGGTACCACATCGGCATCATGACGAGCGCGCAGCTCGACGAGGTCGACTGGCTGGTCGGCGAGCAGGGGGTGGGCTCGTTCAAGTACTACATGTTCTACAAGGGGCTGAACCTCACGTCGGACTCGACGCGCGGCACGGACTACACGATGTCCGACGTCTACGACCTGGGCCACCTGTATCGCCTGATGGAGCGCGTGGCTGCCGCGGCGCGGACGCACGGCCCTCGCGGGCGCGTCTCACTCTCCCTCCATTGCGAGCAGGCCGAGCTGATCCGCGTCTTCATCGAGGACGTGAGGCGCGCGGGCCTGGGCGGCCTCGAGGGCTACCATCGCTCTCGGCCGCCCCTGACGGAGCGCCTCTCGATCGCCGAAGCGATGGTGCTGGCGGACGCGACGCGCTGCCCGGTGAACCTCCTCCATCTGTCGAGTGCCGAGGCCGTCGCCGCGGGCACGCAGGGTCGGCGCGAGTTTCCGCACCTCGACATCCGGCTGGAGACGACGCTCCACCACCTGGCGCTCACCCACGCCACCGCCCACGGCATCCTCGGCAAGGTGAACCCGCCCATCCGGACGGACGCCGACCGCGAGGCGCTCTGGCAGGCTCTACTCGACGGGCGGATCGACACGGTCGTAAGCGATCACGCGTGTTGCTCCGAGGAGGACAAGCAGCGCGACCTCTGGGCGGCGCTGCCCGGCTTCGGCGGCACGGCGCTCCTCTACCCGTACCTCGTCTCCGAGGGGCCCAAGCGCGGGCTCCCGCTCACGCGCATCGTGGAGCTGGCGAGCGCGAACCCGGCGCGCGCCTTCGGCCTCTACCCGAAGAAGGGCGCGATCTCGGTCGGCGCCGACGCCGACCTCGTCGTGCTCGATCCCGAGCGCGAGCAGGTCGTCACGCCCGAGCTGCTCCAGTCGGCGCAGGACTTCACGCCGTTCGCGGGCCTCTCCGTGCGGGGCTGGCCGACTCACACGGTGCTCCGCGGCCAGGTGGTGTGGGAGCACGGCAAGGTGCGGGGCCGACCGTCGGGCCAGTACCTGCGCCGGCCGGTCGGCTGAGCGTCGGGCCTCAGGGCTCGAGGAGTCTCAGGAGGCCAGAGCTGTCGAGGGTACCGAGCCCCTTCTGGCTCGCCTCGGCGTAGAGCCGTGAGGCCTGGCGCGCCACCTCGGCACGAGCGCCGGCGCTCTCCGCGAGTGCGAGTGCCAGCGTCAAGTCCTTGAGCGCCAGGTCGACGAAGAAGCCGGGCGAGTAGTCGCGGGCGGCGAGCGCGGCGCGCTTGCGCTCGAGGATGAAGCTCCCGCCCGAGCTCTTGCCGAGGACGTCGGCCACGGTGGCGCGCGGCACGCCGAGGCGGTCGGCGAGGGCCATCGCCTCGCAGAGGACGGCCTGGCCCGTGAGCGCCACGTAGTTGTTGAGGAGCTTCAGCACGTTGCCGCGGCCGAGCTCGTCCAGCGCGAACAGGTTGCTGCCGATGGCGCCGAGGACCGGCTTCCACGGGGCGACATCCTGCTCGGACGCGCCGATCATCACGGCGAGGGTGCCCGCGCGCGCGCCGCTCACGCTGCCGCTCACGGGGGCGTCGATCAGCCGCACGCCGCGGTCGGCGGCGCGCGCGGCGAGACGCCGCGTGCTCTCGGGGCTCACCGTCGAGAGGTCGAAGACCAGGTCGCCCGGCTGCGCGCCGGCCAGCAGACCCGGCGCGCCGGGAATGCCGAGCACCACCGCCTCGACGACGCGCTCGTTCGGCAGCGAGAGGAGCGTCATTCGCACGGCGCGCGCGAGCGAGGGCAGGTCGGTGGCGCGCGTCGCACCCAGGCGCTCGAGCTCGGACGTCGCCTCGCGCCGCGCGTCGTACACCGTCATCTGGTGGCCGGCCTTCACGACATTGGCGGCCATGGGGAAGCCCATGTTACCGGTGCCGACGAAGCCGACGTGCATGGGAGGAGGGGCTGGGCTCGAGGGGCTGGGCTAGGCTTTCTTCTTGGCGGCGGCGGAATGCGCCGGGCAGACCTTGTGGTACCACGTGGTGCCGAGCTTCACGTGGTTACCGTTCTTCCGGATCGTCAGCTTGCACTTCGGGCACGTGCCCATCGACGAGCTCCTTTGCGATTCTGTTTCGGCGCTCCGCTATTATAACAAGGCCGTTCCAGGAGGAAGCCGGTGACCGATTGCGTCTTCTGCCGCATCATCGCGCGCCAGCACCCGGCGGATATCGAGTACGAGGACGATGCGGTGCTCGCCTTCAAGGACATTTACCCGAAGGCGCCCGTGCACCTGCTCATCGTCCCGAAGCGCCACATCCCGTCGGTCATGGCGCTCGCGCCCGGAGACGCGGAGGTCGTGGGCCGCTGCGTCCTCGCGGCGAAGAGTCTCGGCGAGGCCAAGGGCTTCGCCGAGCGCGGCTACCGCCTGCGGGTGAACTGCGGGCCGGAGGGTGGGCAGGTCGTCGACCACCTCCACGTGCACTTCCTCGCCGGCGCCCGTCCGAGCGGTGCCTAGCCACTTCATCGACTAGCAGCTCTTCGGCGACCAGTTCTCGACGCCGGAGATCCGCGCCGTGTTCGACGAGCGCAGGATGCTACAGCTCTGGCTCGACGTCGGGGCCGCGCTCATGCTCGCCCAGGCGGACCTGCACCTCATCCCGCGGGAGGACGATCGCGCACGCCGCGGGTGTCGCCTTCGTGGACCGCGCGGTGCGAGCGGCGAAGACGCTCGCGACCTAAACGGGCGCCCCCGCCTCCGCGGGCTTGGGCTCGAGCGCGAAGCCCGCGTTGGCCCAGCTGCCGAGACCACCCTTCAGGATCCGCACGCGCTCGAAACCGAGCTGTCTCAGGAGGTGCGCCACCCGGGCGCTCGTGGCCTCGTCGGGTCAGGTGCAGTAGGCGACGACGATACGCTCCCGTTCGACCTCGAGCTGCGCCGTCCTGCTCTCGAGCGACGCCTCGGTGACGTGCTTCGAGCCCGGGATCCGCACGGGGCTCCGTGCATACGTGGCCTCGTCGCGGACGTCCAGGAGGATGGGCCGCTCGGTGGCGCCCTCGAGAAGCCGCAGAACCTCCGACGGCCGGATGCGGAAGCGGTTACGGCGCCAGCGGAGGGAGAGCATGACGCCGTAGCCCGCGAGGCTCGTCGCGATCACCGCGGCGGCCACGCTCGCCCAGGGGAAGGGCCGCGCCGGCGGGTTCTTGGCCTCGGCGATCATGCGGCGGACGTCGGGAAGATCGGGCAATAGGCGGTTCGCCTCGGCAAAGTGCCGCTCGGCACGCGCGTAGCTTCCGGCGAAGAAGTCGCCGAGCCCCGCGTGCCACGCGATGTTGAAGCGGCTTGGCTCGTCGAGCGGGGCCGGGGTGCCTTTGAGGAAGTCGCGGACGGCGGTGGACGGGATCACGAAGTTGAAGCCCTGGACCGTGCCGCCCTCGTCACCCTCGCCCATCGTGACGAACGTGAGCACGCCGAGCACCGTGCCCGACGACGTCACCGCCGGCCCGCCGCTGTTGCCCCACGCGGCCGGCGCGTCGGTCTGGATCACCGGCTGGTTGGCGCGGTCCTGCTTGAAGCCCGAGATGGCGCCGTTCGTCACCGAGGCTTCCATCTTGGCCGAGGCGTTCAAGAGCTCGTGGCTCAGCACGGCGCCCGGGAAGCCCAGGATGTGGATCCTGTCGCCGATCTGCGCATTCGAGATGTCGGCGAGCGCGAGCGTCGGCATGTCGGCCGCCTCGAGCTTGAGGAGCGCCAGATCGCCGCCCGACATCTCTTTGGCCGCCACCGGCGGGGTGTACTTGACGACGACCGCGGGCAGCCGCGTGCCGTTCGAGAGGATCACGGAGATCGACGGCTGCAGCTTCACCCTCGCGCGCGCGGCGGCCACCGCAAGCACCTGCGGGTCGAGCTCACCGCATGCCTCGCGCGCCGCCCGTCGCGCGAGTGGCTCCTCCAAGGAGCGACGGGGCAGCTGGGCGGACGAGACGACGTGAGCGTTCGTCAGCAGCCAGCCGCTCGGCGCAATGAACCAGCCCGTGCCGGTTTCGCGCAGCGGTTTGAGCGAGACACGCTGCTCGCGGCCACCCCCGCAACTCAGCGTGACTTCGGCTGCAACTTCCGTGATAACGAGGGCGACCGCCGGCTTGGTGCGCAGGAGCGCCTCCTGCAACGACAGCTCGGCGGCGGGGAGGCTCATCGGCGTGACGAGGGCGAGGAGGAAGACGAGCCACGCAAGCATGATGTGCATCGGCGGATTATACCGACAAAAGAAGGCTCCAGAGGTCGCCCTCTGGAGCCTTGGCCATCCGGGGTTGCTTCCCTTACTTCAGGATCTTGATGGCGGCTTCGGCCTTTGCCTTGGCCTCTGCCATGTTGCCGGCCTTGCACGAAGCCTCCGCCTCACGGATCAGCTTCGAGGCTTCGCTGCTGCGCGGGGCTTGAGTGTCCTGGCCGCGAAGAGCGCCCTGGCTACGCGGGGCCTGAGTGTCCTG
>WNGC01002934.1_pt1 | contig 14564 bp, 11 predicted proteins | sample 5400051 | NCBI WGS metagenome assembly WNGC01 (sample SAMN13153368, study PRJNA577476) | soil metagenome | isolation source: 20 cm soil or saprolite under grassland replicate 2 | place: USA:California | collected 2016-06-15 | reverse complement strand
AAATTTCGACGGCCTCATTGCCGGTTGCGATAACGAAGATCTCGCGAAGAGATATTTGCTGGCCGTTCAACTGCATTGGCGCAGTGTAGCCGGAATCGTTGAATGGTTAAAGCGTTGAACAGTCAAAGGAAAAGGCCAGGCCGAATCGCGACCTGGCCTTTTGTTAAAGCCATCCACAACAAACAACCCAACGCGGGACTTACTTGGAATAACCGTGCGTCGAGCTCGCAGTTGTGCTTGCGGATGATGTTTCCTGTTTGTGGGCGCAAGCCCCCAAGGTCAATGCACTGGCCAAAAGGGCCATGATCATGATCGCTTTCAAAAATTTCAATTTATATCGCCTCCTTTCCCAGCAGGTTGCTCCGCCTCTTTAGGCAGGGAACTCCAGAGACGCAACGCTTTTCTGGACTTTTTTGGATGTATCGAGCCTCACACGGCGCGCCCGGCGGTCGGGCCCTACCACGTCTGAGTGAATTCATTCTTCAATCACAACGGGTGTGTCTTCGTGCACGAGATCAAACAATTCCATCACGTCAGCGTTGCGCATCCGGATACAACCATGACTGACAGGACTGCCGATTTTGTCCTCGTGTTTCGTGCCATGGATGTAAATGAAGCGGTCGCGCGTATTGGCATTGTACTCGTCCATGCCGTCGAGCCATAGGATTCGCGACATGACCAAATCCTCCGTCGTGGGCAACGGATCCTCGGGATTGAGTGGCACACGGCTTCGAAAAATCGTGCCGCTCGGCATGTCGCCGCCAATTTTTTCCGCCACGCGAAAACGTCCGATTGGTGTTTTCATACTTCCTTCTTCAGTGCCGATACCGAAGCGAGAAGTCGAAACAGGGTAAGTGCTAATTAGCGACTCGCCTTCTTTCAAAGTGAGTCGCTGATCGTGAATTGAGATATAAATACTTCGCGACGTTTGCATCAAATCGGGCCGGCGATAGAATCCGGCTGCGGATGAAAGGCTATCACATCGCCGTCGTGGGCGCGACTGGTGCGACCGGCACGGAACTCTTGCGCGTGCTGGAACGGCGAAGTTTTCCGGTCGCCAGTCTGCGGCCGATTGCTTCGGCGCGGTCGGCGGGCAAATTGGTTCGATTTCGTGCCATCGATAAATCATCAGCGTTTCGAATGGAAGCGCATGTGCCGCTGGTGATTCCGGAGATCAACGCTGATGATTTGCGGCAGCACCGCGGCGTGATCGCAAATCCGAATTGCACCACAACCGTGATGCTGATGGCGCTCTATCCGCTGCACCGCGTGTTTACTGTTCGCCGCGTTTTTGCAACGAGCTTCCAGGCGGTTTCCGGAAGCGGCGCCCGTGGGGTAGAAGAATTGCAGCGCCAGATCGCCGCGCTCGCCACAGCGAGTCCGTCCCATGGCAGACAAGATCGACAAGTGACGCCGGAACTTTATCCTCATCCGATCGCGTTCAACCTTTTGCCGCATGTCGATTCGTTTCTGGAAAGCGGTTACACCAAGGAAGAATCAAAAATGGAGGAAGAAGCGCGCAAGATCATGCATTTGCCGGAGTTTCAAGCTTCGGTCACGTGCGTGCGCGTGCCCATTTATCGCGCTCATTCGGTAGCGGTGAGCGCCGAATTCGAGCAACCAGTATCGGTGGAACAAGCGCGCGAGGTTCTGGCAAAGGCGCCGGGATTGGAACTGGTCGATGAACCGCTGAGCAATCGTTATCCGATGCCGTTGACGGTTAGTGGAAAGGATAATTGTGAGGTCGGCCGGGTGCGGCGGGACTGCGCGCTTGCGAATGGGCTCTCATTTTGGGTCTCCGGCGATCAGTTACTCAAAGGCGCAGCGTTGAACGCGGTTCAGATCGCAGAGCTGTTGTAAAAACGAATGGTAGATAACCAGTCAGGTTCTCTACAAATTGTCGAGGTACACAAATCGGCCCCGGATAATTTCTCCGGGGCCGTCGTGAATTTCGAATTGTCTCTCTCGTTAGGGCGTCGGCGCTGGTGATGCTTTTTCGCCTTTTTTCTTCTTGCCATGTTCAGGCTGAGCTGCGCCAGGTTGCCCAACAGGCGGGCCGCCTTGCTGCGGCGCGAAAGTTGGCTGCCCCTTTTTGCCCGCTCTGCCCTCGGGTGCAGGGCCACCCTCAGTTGGACCCGCACCGCCCGGCGGCACTTGACCCGATTCGAGTCGCCGCGCTTTCTGTTTACCCATTTTGCCCTCGGGCTGAGGACCACCTTCGACCGGACTCGTGGCCCCCGGCGATACTTGACCCGGTTCGAACCGGCGCGCTTTCTGTTTACCGGTCGGAGGAATCGTCTCTGTCGCACCATTCGGCGCGCCGCTAGGTGCTGTTGACTCTGACGGCATCGGTCTGCCACGCTTGCCTTTGAATTTTCCCTCGAATGGAGTCGCCTCCGCGCCCTCATTCGTTGTTCCTGCCGGTGGCGCCGGACTTGTTAAAGGTTGACCGGGTTTGCCTCTGTGTTTCCCGCGTTCGGGAGTCATCGGTTCTTCCATCGGAGAGCCGACCGGAGATATTCCGGGAGCGCCCGGCGTTCCTGGCTGACCTTTTTCACCGGGCCGACGGTGCTTGCCTTGCTCAAACCGCGATGCACCCGTTGGCGCTTGAGGCGCAGCGGTGGCTCCAGTCGCCGGCGCAAGAGTCGGACCTCCGGGCGCGGCGGGCGGAGCGCCGCCTGCTGATTGCGCGGCCGCTCCCGCAGTCGGCGGCGGAATTTTCTTCAAGTCTTCCGTCTTCATCTTTTGTTTCAGCTGAGTCTCGGTGCTTGCGTCGCCGACGCCTTTCCAGCCGCGCTCGATTTTATTTTTGGCGACTTTGGTCTTCACAGTCGGCGGCGCGATTTCCCGGCCTTGCCTGTGAATGGTTTGCGGAGCAGCAACCACGAGTGTGTCTCCCTGCACTTTGGTAAGCGCGCCACTTCTCGCGGCAGCGCCAACATCGACATTTGTCTGGCGCTCAATTTTCAGCCGCTGAATAGGCCGGGCTGAATGCTGAGAGAGCACGTTGATATCAGGCCCATAGTTGTAAACGACTTTATTCTTAACGGTGATGTTGGTGACATTTACCGTCTGATTAATGTAAGTGACGTTGCTGCTCGGCGCGTAGATGTGGCTGCGCAGAACCGGCTCGCCTATGAAACGAACATCGACAAAATTATAGTAAGCTGGACCAATATCGAATTCGACATCGACGCGTCCGCCAATGGGTCGGCCTTCATAGACAACTCCGCCGCCGCGCGGAGGCAGAGGAGCCCAGCCAATTTGATCGCCGCCGGTGCGCCAGGAAACCCAGGCCGGTCCCCATTCCAAATCGCTCCCGGGAAACCAAACCCATCCAAGATCTTCGATCTTAGACCAGCGACCGTAGTGATAAGTCGCCCAACCAAAGTCTTCATAGGAGACCCAGGTCCAACCGTAGTCGGTGTAGGCCCAATAACCGTCGGCGTAAGGACGCCAATCCGAATCACTCACGGCCACTTCCGGTTGCCAGCCGTAGCCGTAATCTTCGACGTCAATCCAGCTTCCGCCGGGCATGTTATTGTAGAAGAAATCGACAGAAATCTCAGCTCCGTTCGCCCGCGGGACGGCAGGCCCCGCGGGACGGCAGGCAGAAGCAGAGCGAACAGCGTTAGTGCAAAAAATATTTTTTTCATATGACAAGGAATGATTCTGAGGCGTTGGACTTACGCGCCTCGGCGTTTATTCATTATATGGTTCGAATGTCGCGCGATGCGCGCGTGTAGCTATTGAACCAACTGCCCAACGGATTAGCGTGGCCGCAAAACAACAAATGAGCGCGCTCGATGCCGGCAGACCGACAGGACCTGAGACTGCGCCGGATCGAGCGAACCGGTAATTTTGTTGTAATCCGAAACCGAGCTAACCGGTTGCTGATTCACTTCCTCGATCACGTCGCCTTTTTGCAGTTCCGCCAGTCCGCCGTCAGGATCGACATTGGTGATGACTACGCCGTGCACATTTCTCGGCAGATCGAGCTGACTGGCCAGTTCGGGCGTCAGATCACCAACGTGAATTGAGGCCAGCGGATTGTTTGACTCGCCTTGGTTGCCCGGTGCGATTAGTGGCGGCTGTTGCGGCGGTTGCCTCGATTGCGGCAACTGCCCGGTAGTTTGAAAATCGACTGGCTGCTCTTTGATTTCTGTCGGGACTTTCATCGACTTGCCATACCGTGAAATTTTTCACGTCGTGGCCATCGAATTTCCGAATCACATCGCCCTCCTGCAATTGCGCCTGGGCAGCCGGCGATCCCGGGGCGACCGCTGTGACTACGACGCCATCAGTTTCAGTATCGGTTTGGCCGGGCCGCAGCGCGTTGGAGTAAATGCCGAGATAACCGCGAATGATCCGGCCTTGTTTCAACAAACTTTCCAATGCCGTGCGCACGGTGTTTGAGGGAATGGCAAAACCAACCCCTTGCGAACCGCCGCTACTGGAAATGATCGCCGTGTTAATCCCAACCACTTCGCCGCGCAGATTGATCAGCGGGCCGCCGCTGTTGCCCGGATTGATCGCGGCGTTCGTCTGCAACAAATCGCTGAAAGCATCCGCCCGATTCGGCCGTCCTTTCGAGCTGATAATGCCGTCGGTCACAGTTTCTTCAAACCCAAACGGGTTTCCGATTGCCAAAACAAAGTCGCCCACCTGAGTAGTGTCGGAGTCCGCCAGCTTGAGCGGCTTCACATCGGTGTTGTCGATCTTGAGCACCGCGAGATCGATCTGCGCGTCCGCTCCGATCAGCCGCGCTTTCTTCGTGCGCCCGTCGCTCAATTGGATTTCAATCTCGTCCACTTGATCGACAACGTGATTGTTCGTGATGATGTGGCCTTCGTTCGTCACGATCACGCCTGAGCCGAGCGAATTTTGCACCAGCGCTTCATCACGCGGCCTGCGAAGCTGTCCCTGATTCCCAAAGAAATAATCGAACGGGTTTCCTCCGTAGCGACGCACGCCGATTGTCCTCGAGGTCTTCACCGCAACGACAGACGGGACCACGCTCTTGACCAGCGCGCGCCGTTCCTGGTTTAACGCTTCCAGCGACGCGACCTGTTTCGGATTAATGTTGGACTCGGACGCCAGCGTGTATTTCTCCGGCGTCAGGCCCGGAGCCGAATTCAAGTTCCCATGCTTAAGCCGGTAATCGTACAGGAACGAAATTCCGGCGCTAATCAGCAGCACGAACAGCAAAAATTTCGCGAGATTTTTCATTAGCTAACGTTGGCAAAATTTCGTCCCTGTTTTTCGACAATCAAATGCCGAAATCGTTGATTTTCCGGCTGCTCTAGTCGCGGATCGTCCGCGAAGATCGACATGGCCGCTTCACGCGCACGTCGCATCAATTGGGCATCCTTTCTCAAATCGCCGATTTTCAATGCGGGAAGTCCGCTTTGGGCCGTGCCCAACAAATCGCCCGGCCCGCGCAGATCCCAATCCGCTTCCGCAACGTCGAACCCGTTATTCGTTTTTTCCAGAACCGCGAGCTTCGCCACCGTTTCTGGCGATTCATCCGAGGTCAGCAAAATGCAGTAGGACTTATGCTCGCCCCGTCCGATTCGCCCGCGAAGCTGATGAAGCTGGGACAACCCAAAGCGTTCCGCATTTTCAACCAACATGACCGTGGCGTTTGGAACATCGACTCCCACTTCAATCACTGTCGTGCTAATCAAGGCATTGGCTTCGCCTCGCCGAAAGCGTTCCATGATGTCCTGTTTTTCCTGCGCGGGAATGCGGCCGTGAAGCAGCTCACAACGAAAGGGCTGCAAACGTTCCCTCCATAATTCGAATTCCGCCGCGGCTGCTTTTACGTTCAGCTTTTCGCTCTCATCGATGAGTGGATAAATCACATAAAGCTGTCGCCTCGCTTCCAACTGTTCGCGCAAAAACATGAGGACGTCCGGGAGCTTCGATGAATCGCGCACCGCGGTAACGATCTTCCCGCGATTGCGCGGCATCTCATCGATGATCGACACATCCAGATCGCCGTAAACAGTCATCGTCAGCGTGCGCGGAATCGGCGTTGCGGTCATCACCAGCACGTCGGGCGCTGGCTCGCGATCGGTCAATCGTGCTCGCTGTGCCACACCAAACTTGTGCTGTTCGTCGATCACCACGAGCCCGAGATTCGAAAACGAGACGTTTTCATAAAGCAACGCATGCGTCCCGACCGTGATTTGCGTCGCGCCGTTCGTCTGACCGAATAATGGCAATGGCGCGTTGTCTTCCTGCCGCGCTCCAGTCCGCAGCGCGATGCAAATGCCTAACGGCTCGAGCCAACGCCGCAGGACGGCGTAGTGTTGCTCCGCCAGAATTTGAGTCGGGGCCATGAACGCGGCCTGATAGCCGGCCTCGATGGCAAGCAACATCGCTGCGATTGCTACGACCGTCTTGCCAGAACCAACATCGCCTTGGAGCAATCGGTTCATCGGGTGGCTCGCGGCGAGATCCCGCCGGACTTCCGAAATAACTTTCGACTGCGCACGGGTCAGCTCGAATGAGAGCGCGCCCAAAAATTTTTCCAACAGAATGCCATTGCCGCAATGCGATTCACCGGAGCGAATCGATGCTTTCGATCGCCGTGCTGCGATCACCATTTGCATCGCGAAAAATTCCGAGAGCACAAGATGCTCACTCGCCGCATCACGCGCCTCCCAGCTTTCAGGAAAATGGATTCCTCGGAGAGCAGCACGCCTCTCGCCATTTGCGAGTTCGCTCGGCAACAAAGTTTCCAGCGGCTTGTCGGAAAGTTCGTTAAGCAGCCGATAGATCATGCTGCGCAAGACTCGCTGCGAGAGACCTTCGGTTGCCGGATAGATCGGCGTGATTCGCCGGAAATGGATCGACATCTCGGCATCGTCTTCGATCACTTCGAATTCCGGATGATCCATGCAAATGCGTTTGCCGCGCAGGCGCGGTTTGCCGAAAACGACCAGACGCTGGCCGGTCGCGATCATTTTTTGCACGTAATGCAAGTTGAACCAGCGGCAGATTAGCGGCGCGCTTAACGCATTGGCGCTCGATTCCTCTAGCGTGATCTCAAAAATCTTTTTCCAGCCGCCAAACCTGCGCACCGATGTTTTGACTACTTCGCCACAAAGACAAATCGGCACGTCACTTTCTTCATGGGGAAAATGGGGAAACTGATGTCGATCTTCGTGACGCCGCGGATAATGCGTCAGCAAATCATCCACCGTCTCGATTCCGAGCCGGCGCAACGCGAGAAGTTTTGGGCGCGGAATCCAATCGAGTTCTTCAAGCAGTTGCCCAATCTCAATCATCACGCCGGTCCCGTTGCCCGGATAGCTTCTACTTGGATCCCGAGAAGAGTTTCGCCCTCGTATTCATCTGCCTGAATTCGGAAGGCGACGTCCCACGGCGCGGGCGGAAGGTCGGCAGAGGCGCCGTCGAAATAGATCGCTCGCCGGTGGAAACTGCGCTGGCGCAGACGCAAGAGAAGATGTTTTTCTTTGACGACGCGCGGAGCGGCGACCGGTTCGACCTCGCGCGCGAAAAAAAGCGGCGCGGGATTTCCGTTGCCGAAAGGCTGAAGCATTTCGTGCCACTGAAGAAAATCGACATTTAATTCGGAGAACATCAGCTCGTGATCCAAACGCAAACACGGCTGCAAACATTCATCGGACAGTAGTTCACGCGCGACGCTCCGAAACGCGTCGCGAAAGATGGCGATCTTATCTTCGCGAATTGTTAGGCCGGCAGCCATTTCATGACCGCCGAATTTCTCCAGCGATTCCGCGCAACGGTCCAACGCTTCCACCAGATTCAGACCTTCGATGCTGCGTCCACTTCCTTTCCCAATCCCATTTTCTTCGAAACCGATGACGATCGTCGGCCGGTGATATTTGCGAGAGATTCGCGACGCGACGATCCCCAGGACGCCGGGATGCCAGCTGCGGGCAGCGACAATAATAGCTGCGTCGCGCGCCGGATCGAATTCGCGGGCGATTTGTTCATCCGCGGCGAGGAAGATTTCTTTTTCTACTTCCTGGCGTTCGCGGTTTTGCTTGTCGAGCAGGTCAGCCAGCGATGTTGCCTCGCTTTCGTTCTCTGTGAGCAGAAGTCGCAGTGATCGCTCGGCATTACTCAATCGCCCAGATGCATTGAGTCGCGGACCAAGGCGGAAACCAATGTCTCGCGGCAAAATCGGCGGCCGCACTCCACTAACCTCGATTAATTTCTTCAAGCCCGGTCTGGACGATCTTGCAATTTCAATCGCGCCTCGTTGAACCAACGTTCGGTTCTCGCCGCGCAGCGGGACGATGTCGGCCACGGTACCGAGCGCGACCAGATCAAGTTTCGATTTTAAATCGAAATCGATCGGACGAGTCTTGAGCAGCGCGTGACAAAGTTTGAAGACGATTCCAACGCTACAGAGATAATGAAACGGAGATTCCGGATCGGCTTTCGGATTAACGATGGCCACGCATTCGGGCAGCGCCGATTTTGGCTCATGATGATCGAGAACGATCACCTCCACGCCACGCTTCTTAAGATCGACAATTTCAGTGACAGAAGACGTGCCGCAATCGACCGCGATCAGAAGTTGCGGAGCATGTTGCTCGACGCAGCGTTCGACGCTTTCAGCGCTCAGACCGTAACCTTCTTCCATCCGCAACGGCAAGAACAAATCCGGCGCGCTGCCATAAGCGCGCAACATCTCGGCCAGTAGCGCAATCGAAGTTACACCATCGACATCGTAATCCCCGAAGAGCGTCACGCGCTCCTGGCGATCCAACGCGGCAAGAATTCGCGCGACCGCCGCTTCCATATTCGGCAGCAAGAATGGATCGCTCAACGATTTCAGTCGCGGCCGCAAAAATATTTCAACTTCCTCCGCGCTGGCGAATCTTTTGCGCATCAATAGCCGGGCAATGCAGGCCGAACTGCAGATTTCACTCCACGAGATCGGCCCGCCATTCAATTCTTCCGGCGACGCGATGATCCATCGGCTTTGCCGCGTAAACGTTCTATGCGGCTTCGCATCAATTAACTCGTCCTCTACGCGGCTTTGCACCGATCACTCTATTCGCGAGCGTTTTTCTGACAAGCTGCTGCAACCTGTCATGTTGAGCGGAGCGAAACATCTCCAATTATTCTTCGGGCTGTCGAAAATGATCAGAGATTCCTCGCTTCGCTCGGAATGACAAGGGTAAGAGTGGCATTTTCGGATTGCGGACTTAGTTTTGAGGCCCAAAATCGAAACTTAGTTGCAAATCTTATGATCGTTACCACAGCTCAACTTTACAAAGTCGCCTACGGCAAATTCGCAGTCGGCGCCTACAACATTAACAACATGGAGCAATGCCTCGGGCTTTTTCGCGGCAATGTGCAAAGTAAGGCGCCTTTTATCATTCAGCTTTCCAAAGGCGCGCGAAAATATGCCGACAAACGGATGCTCGAAGCGATAATTCGCACAGCCGAAGGCATGTTTCCCGAGGCGATCTTTGCCGTGCATCTCGACCATGGCGACGAAGAAGCCTGCTATGATTGCATCGCTTCCGGTTTTTACAGCTCCGTCATGATCGACGCCAGTCATGAGCCATTCGAGAAAAACGTCGAGATTACAAAGCGCGTCGTCGATAAGGCCCACGCCAAAGGCATCAGTGTGGAGGCGGAGTTGGGAATGCTGGGCGGTGTCGAGGAAGACATCAGCGTGGATGAAGGTCATGCGTGCCTGACTAACCCGGACGAAGCGATCGAGTTTATCAAGCAAACCAAATGCGATTCGCTCGCCGCGGCCATTGGCACGAGCCACGGCGCTTACAAGTTTAAAGGGCAACAATCATTGCACTTCGAAGTGATCGAAGGAATTCGTGACAAAGTGAAAGCGGCCGGTTTACCGCCGACGCCGATTGTCATGCACGGGTCGTCCAGCGTGCCGAAGTCCGAAGTCGAACGCATCAATGCCGCTGGTGGCAAGCTCGATCCTTCCGCACGCGGCGTTAACGAGGAGGAATATCTGCCCGCGGCAAAACTGGGCGTCACTAAAGTAAACATCGACACGGATGGCCGGCTCGTCTGGACCCGCGTGCATCGCGAATTTTTCCGCGATCATCCCGAGCAATTCGATTTCCGCCCGCCTGGAAAAACCTTCGTCGAGGAATACGCCAACTTCATCGCACACAAGAACGAGAAACTTGGCTCCGCCGGGCAACTCGATGCGGTGCGAGCAAGCGTGGGAAAATAAACTCCGGTCATGTCGAGCTCTTCGACTTCGCTCAGGACAGGCTCCGTCGAGACGTTCCGTGGAATTGCCTTGAAGGTAACGCCGCGGGATTCCTCGACTCCGCTGCGCTTCGCTCGGAATGACAAACCAGTTTTGTGACTTTGACGCTTCAAGAAATCGCGAAAGCTTGCGGCGGCGAACTGGTGGGCGACCGTGATCAGAAAATTTCCGGCGCTGCATCGCTGGCCGAGGCAATGCCTGGCGAAATCACGTTTTACGGAAATCCACGCTACCTCGCAGCTTTTCGTCAGACTCGCGCTTCGGCGGCATTCGTTCCGGCCGATTTCGAGGAAAAAATCGTCGACGCGCAAATTCGTGTGGCCAATCCGACGAAAGCTTTCGAGCAAGTGGTGCTCAAATTCGCGCCGACGCCAATTAAGTTCGCGCCCGGAATTCATCCAAGCGCGATCGTCGATCCTGATACCAGCTTGGGAAAAGGCATCTCAATTCAGCCGTATGCGGTGATTGAGTCAGGAGTGCGCATTGGGAATAATACCGTGATCGGGGCGGGATCGTATGTCGGCCATGAGACATCGATCGGCTCCCACTGCTTGATTTATCCAAGAGTGACCATCCGGGAACGAACTCGCATTGGCGAGCGTGTGATCATTCACAGCGGCGTGGTGATCGGGGCCGATGGCTTCGGTTTTGAAGTCGTCGAAGGTCAACAACGAAAAGTGCCGCAGTTTGGGATCGTGCAGATTGACGACGATGTGGAGATCGGAGCGAACACGACAATTGACCGCGCGCGTTTCGGTCGCACTTGGCTCCAACAGGGCGCGAAGATCGACAACCTAGTGCAAATTGCGCACAATGTGGTCATCGGAAAAAACTCGGTCATTGCCGCACAAGTCGGTGTGGCCGGCAGCGTCCGAATCGGGGAGCGGGTGATGATTGGCGGGCAGGCCGGCATCATTGGCCACATTGAAATTGGCGACGCCACGATGATCGGGGCGCAGACCGGCGTCTCGAAAAGCCTCAAGGGCGGCATTTGGTGGGCAACGCCTTCGGTTCCCTTGGATGAAGCGAAAGAGCAAATTGCGTGGGTACGCCGGCTGGGAGCTTTTTTTGAGCGCGTGAAAGAGATCGAGAAAAAGCTCGGCTTGTAGCAGACATCTTATCTGTGAGGCTGGCGGGCGTCTCGCCTGCTGGGTATATCAGCCGTGACCCGAGCGAAGCTCTGGAGCGGTCAGGAAACCGCTGATTTTGGCAAGAATAGTGCTTTATGGAAATTATAACATGAAGCCGCTCACTCGCGATTCCGCTCAGTTCCTGATCATCGATGATGATCCTGCCATCGCCCGCTTTCTGGTCACTTATCTCCGCCAAAAAGGTCACACCTGCGAAGCGCTCACCGACGGGTTCCAGACCGGCAACTGGCTCTCACAAAACGACTGCGAAGTGGCCATTGTCGATCTCAAAATGCCGAAAGTTGATGGCATTTCACTCATTTCCTTTATCCGCGAAATCAATCCGAATCTGCCCATCGTTGTGTTTACGGGAGTGGGTTACGATGAAGCGCAAATGCATGCCGCGCTGCGGGCCGGGGCCAACGGCTATGTGAGTAAAAATCTCCCGATCGAACAGCTTTATTGTGTGTTGGCGCGGGTCCTCATGACGTGCCAACTGCGCGCCCGTCAGGAACGGCCTGCGCAAGCGGCTCTCCTGGGCGCCGCGTAACAAATTGGGGAAATGATTTTGGCGTCATCCTGAACGAAGTCGAAGGATCCCGAGGAAACACCTAAAAATTTTTATCCCGGGATTTCTCGGCTCCGCTCGAAATGACGGCGAGGGCCATCATTCCACTACTCCATCACTCGGTCTGAGCCGTCTGCTTTTTTGTCTTTGGCTTGGGAGTTGGACGCGCAGCGCGACGTGTTTCTTGCTTGCGTTTGAGATAGGCTTTTCGCCGCTTACGCTTCGCTTGGACTCGATGCTGTTGTCCCATCAACTTTTTGTATAGGTTGAAATGCCGAAACGCGCAATGCGATTTCGAACTGAAATCAGGTTGCTCGATCGTCCAGTTTACTAAATCGCGATTGCATTTTGGAATCATTCCCGGCTACAACTAGGTCAGCCGATCTTCTCAAATCCATGACCCTCGCGCTTACGCCCAAGACAATCATCGCCATTTCCGTGTCGATGCTTTTTCTCGCCGCCGTGTTCGGCGTTCTGAACAGAGTCAAAGTAAAAGGGTTGCGCGCGGACGTATCAAACCTTGCTGCCACACATGAGGCCACCGCAAGCAGTCGCGTTACGGATGAGCGGGATATCAAAGCGCGCGAAGCGGCCGTAGCGGACGCGGCAAGAAAACTTGCTGAATCCGAAACTAAAGCGGCCAAGGCTGAAGCAGACCTCACACAAGCGCAAAAGGAAAAAGCTGATCTGCGAGCTCGGGTGGAAGCGAACGACGCAGAGATTGCCGCATTGCAAAAAAACATCCAGGAAACAACGGGAAAACCCGCCGGCGAAATTCCCGGCGTCCCGTCCACGACGGAAGTAGACGCGCAACTCGATGAGCTGCGGCGCTCACTCGACAGCGCGGAAAGCGAGAAAGCGTTCTTGTCCGACAAGCTTCGTGTTGCTCAGGACCGGACTACTCAGCTCGAAGATGAAAAGAAGCGACGGGCCGTGGCCGCTGGAAAACCAGGCGTGCGCGGCACCGTTCTTGCAGTGAATCAATCTTACAACTTCGTGGTGTTGAATCTCGGCGGCCGTCAGGGTGTCGAGGCAAATTCGGAAATGCTCGTCGTGCGTGACGGCGCGCTCATCGGGAAGATTCGCATTTCTTCAGTTGAACCGACCACCGCAATCGGCGATATAATTACCAGCAGCTTGGCGCGGGGCGTCCAAGTGCAACCTGGAGACATTGTCATTTATGCCGGTACTAATTCTTGAGCTTCGCAAAAAAATCATTTCCGCAATGTTGCTGCCGATCGCGGCTACGCTCGTCTCATGCGCGACGCAAAAGGAGACGGCGCTCGTCGACGACCCGAACGCAAAACGTGAGTCCACTGTACCCTGGAACAAGCCCGAAAAATGGGAATCGGGCGGTCAACTCGCGGGCATGACGGATCGGCGATAAGGCTTATCCTGAGCGTAGTCGAACGGGCCGACAATCGCGTTAGATCCAAAATCCGGCCGGGATCACTGCGTTTTTCGGCACCACCACGATGCCGTCGCGAATAAAATAATTTTCCGAATCGAAATTGTCCGGCTTGCCTTCCGGAGTAATGACCACGCCGTCGGCGATTCTGGCGTTCTTGTCGATAATCGCGCGATCGATCACGCAGTTGCGGCCGATTCCGATGGCTGGCCAAGACGGATTGCCTCCGGCTAATTCGAAATGGTCTGCGCCCATGATGATGCTGTTGCGCACAGTTGCCCCGCTCTGAATGATGCTGCGAATGCCGATCACGCAGCGTTCCAAATGCGCATCGGAGATGATGCAGCCATCGGAGATGATTGCCTGTCGCAAAGTGGCGCCATTAATCTTGCTGCCGGGCAGAAATCGCGGATGCGTGTAGATTGGCGCGTCTGGCTCGAAGAAGCTGTACTCGGGCACGATGTCGGTGAGATCGAGATTGGCCTCATAGAACGCGCGAATTGTTCCAATGTCTTCCCAGTAACCGTTGAAGATATATGCGCTGACATGTCGATCCTTGATCGACTGCGGGATCACGTGTTTGCCAAAATCCACCAGATCATTTTCCAGGCATTTAACGAGCACGTCGCGATTGAAAACGTAAATTCCCATAGACGCCTGGAATAGTTCCTCGTCTTTATTCGAACCAATTGCTGCCAACAATTCCCGGCTCATTTTCATTTCATTGATTTCCGCTTCGGCTTTCGGCTTTTCCAGAAACCGCCCAATACGCCGATCAACACCGCTCTCCATGATTCCAAACTCGGAAACTTGATCTCGCCGAACCGGTTTAGTCGCAAGCGTGATGTCCGCTCCGGAACGAATGTGCTGATGCAGCAGCGCCCGAAAGTCCATTCGGTAAAGCTGATCGCCGCTCAGGATCAGGTAATATTCGAACGGGCGCTCCAGAAAATACCGCATGTTTTGCCGCACGGCGTCGGCCGTGCCTTGATACCATTGAGCGCCGGCGGGAGTTTGTTGAGCAGCGAGAATATCGATAAAGCTGCGGGAAAAATTGTCGAACTTGTAGCCCGCCTGAATATGTCGATGCAACGACATCGTATTGAACTGGGTCAGCACATAGATCGAGCGCAGTCCTGAGTTGAGACAGTTACTAATTGGGATATCCACCAGCCGATATTTCCCGCCCAGGGGCAC
>WNGC01004093.1_pt1 | contig 14597 bp, 12 predicted proteins | sample 5400051 | NCBI WGS metagenome assembly WNGC01 (sample SAMN13153368, study PRJNA577476) | soil metagenome | isolation source: 20 cm soil or saprolite under grassland replicate 2 | place: USA:California | collected 2016-06-15 | reverse complement strand
TCGGCGCCCGCCCCGAAGCCCCATCGGACATGAGTCTCCGCCGGGAGAGTGAACTCGCCGTAGCCCAGGCTGCCGCCGAACGCAGTGCCCGCCGCGAAAGACTCGCCGTCAGCGGCGGTCACCTGCTCAGCGCCGCGGTTCAATTCCTTGGTGAACTGTTGCCGGCGCCATCGGATTCCCCGGAATCGAAGGCGGCGACGACTGCTTTGGCAACAACTTTGAAACAGAACCTCACCGATCTCGTGGAACAGGACGATAGCGGCCGTCCGCGCCTGACCTTCGCGCTGCCAGACGCGGCTGCTCTCGATGGGCTGACTAAGGTCCTCGCGCGCCTGCTGGTCCGGACTCAGTCCGCAAACGGGTTGTGACTTTTAGGTGTACTGAATGGACTGGTCAAAGCCGTTCAGTCACGTCGAAGATCCGAGGTGTTGGTAGATCGGCCGAAACAAATTCTGACGCGCTCACTCCAGACGGGCCACCCGTCAATCAATCCCAATGACTGAGAAACTCGATTTGGTTTGTCAGCATGCTTCGAAGGATCGCGGCGCTGCCACAGCCGGACGCGTAGCGAACCAGGAAAGACAGCGAACTGAGCGCTCCGAAGTGATCCAGTCGGGACAAGTGTTAGCGGCCAGGCAGGTTGGAGGATCCGCATCTTGACTACGGCTACGCAGTGACGAGCCACAGCAGCCAGGGACAAACCGCAGACCGCGTACTCGTGCACGTGGACACGGAGCAGGCGGGCGAGAAACTTATGAATCGCCGGTTTGCGACATCGGCTTTGGCACCGCCGCCGCCCATTACGGGCTGACGACACAGCACCGCAACGTGATCTTCGTTGTGACGCCCGTGCGGCTGCGCGCGCGCGAGGTCGGGGAATCGCGTGTCCGGATCGTCAATCTATCCGATAAAAAGTTCTTCGGTTTCGAACCGGTCGATGTGCTCGGATACAAGGTCATAATCTCCGATCGCGAAAAGACCGCCATCGATTGTATCGACCGCCCGACGCTGGCTGGCGGCGTAGGCGAAGCCGCCACGATCCTGGCGACCGCCGCTTGGACTGGAGCAAAGCGGCCGAATATCTCGAACGGATCGGTTCAGGCGCCCTCGCGCGGCGCCTTGGCTGGCTCGTCGATTACGTCAAAGCCGATGTGCCGCCCGCCACGCGCGACCGTCTGCTTCGCCTGGGCGCGCGGAGCCGCAAGACATGGCTCGGACCCGATCCGGCGCGCGCGCCCGTGATGGAGGGCGCCATCGGCTACGACAAGACGTGGCGTCTGTTCGTCAACGTGCGGAGGGAAGAGCCGCACGGCAGCGCTGGGCTCGGGCGCGCGATAGGGGAAAGGGTCCTGACCGAGAACTTCGCCATCGCATCCATCGTTGGTTGTTTGTGACTTCTTCGAATCGAACGTTGTAAAGGTGTTGTCAAGAGTGCCAAGGCCCGCTGTTGCGAACGAAGCTGTTGTGCCAGTCAGGAGTGAGCGACGCGAAAATACCCGGACGATTGAACATTGTCGTGAGAGCATCTCCTAGTTGGTGCTGATGTCTATCTCTAATCACCGCTTGCAACAGATCAAAATATAATCTTTTCTTTCATATCTTCTGACATAGGCGCGTCTGGCGAAATCTTTGTCTCGCGAGCATAAAGATGGCGCAACTTGGGCAGGTGGCCGATCGCGGTCAGGGCAGCAGGCGTGACCGGAGTATCAAAGAGGTTTAAGGACTCCAATTGGGATAGCGGGGCGAGAGCCTGCACCGTAGCGTTCGTGATTTTTGTGTGCATCAAACGTAATGAGCGCAGGCGCTTCATCGCACCGATGGCGCTGGAGGAGCTGTCGGTGATGGTGGTGCGGGAGAAATCCGCAATGACGATGTGCTCGCTAAGAGGGGCGAGCGCTGCCAGATCATTGTCTCCAAACTTGGAACCCAGCAACGACGCGTTGATTACCAGATCGGCCGAGCCACGCGACTCGTAGTCCAATGCAGCCGGGAAGCGCTGCTGCAGTTGCGCGACGATAGGCGCGAGGCCGGCGCGCTGTTTGGCAGTAGCAACGGGATCAAATTCCTCAAAGCTCACTTCCGCAACTGCAGGTAAACGCGCCGAATCCAATGGGGTATCTTTGATGGCGTCCGCTAATTGGGTACCCGATGCTCCGGCGGAAATCCACAGTTCGATCAGTTTCACTTCGTTTGGCGACAAAGGAGGCTTGTTTTGGGCGGGCATGAAGTCATCGTCGCCTGGAGGTAAGGTGATGCGGTGAAAAAGTTTGCTACTTTTGGGGTCGCCAGCCTTGATGACCGGGCCACGCTTGCTGCCGCGCATGACTGCATTGTAACTGTAAAGGCGCAGGTCAGCTTTGTGCTTAGTGTGGCCGTGGCAGCCAAAGCAGTGTCCCGCGAAAAGCGGTTGAATCCGAGCGCCAAAGAATGTGGCCGGACCGCCATTCAACGAGATAGTTTCAGGAATCTCGGGGGCGGGAAGACCTAACAATGTGCACAGGCGTGCCGGCATATATTCCGTTAGGTGATTCTCCCCTTGTGATACCTGGCCACCGCGATAGCCCGTAAAGGACACCAGACCGACTGTGGCTAGTAGCGCGATAGCATAGACCGGATCGAGGTGCGATTCGCTGCTTCGCGCCCGAAAGAGCCAGCACAACCAGGCCGCGATTGCGACGGATACTCCACCCCACATGTGCTGCGTCACGAGCGGACCGGAATAACCACCGCTTCGGGCAAGACACCATCCGAGGGCTCCGGCCACAATAGCGCCGCAAGTCGCCACGCCCAGTATGAAGTCGGCCGAAGGAAGCAGATAGGGAAAGTAACGGCTGCGTCCGGCCAGCTCCATCACCGGCACCAGCACGAGTAGCGCGATTGGCAGGTGAACAGCTAAGAGGTGAAAACGGCCGACAAACTGCAGTAATTGCGCCCGCTCGTTTCCGTCCGGCGGAGCGAGCAGCACAAGAAGCAGAAGAAACAAGATTGACACAAGCGTGAGAAGCCCAAACCAAGCCCGGGCTGAAATATGGTGAACCAAAAATGTCATGAATTCGTGAAACCCCGCTAGCTAACCGTGCCATGGACGGACATGGTCATGCCAGAACCTCGGCCACAACTCGCGACGGTTTTACGCCGGTCACCTTTTGATTTAGGCCCTGGTAAGAATAGTTGAGCTTGTGGTGGTCGAAGCCCAAGATATACAAAATGGTTGCGTGCAGATCCCGTACCTCAACGAGATCCTTTACGATCTCGTATCCCATATCGTCGGTCTGGCCGAAAGTAAGGCCGGGTTTGACTCCTCCTCCGGCCATCCAAATTGTGAAAGCGCCAGGATTGTGATCACGGCCGATCAGTGTCATGGCCTGGCCGCCGCGATTTTCCCTCATTGAGGTGCGGCCAAATTCGCCGCCCCAAACCACCAACGTGTCCTCCATCATGCCACGAGCTTTCAGATCGGCCAGCAGCGCAGCGATGGGCTGATCCACTTCGCGGCAACGATCAGCGAAACCGATATTCAGGGCCTCCTTCGCGTTTGAACCGTGGCTGTCCCAGCCCCAATGATAGAGTTGAATGTAACGCACACCTCGTTCAGCCAGACGCCGCGCTACCAAGCAATTGTTGGCGAAACTGGATTCACCCGGTTTCGACCCATAGGCTGCGCGGACCGCGTCAGGCTCTTTGCGGATATCCATCGCGTCGGTCGCGTCCATTTGCATGCGGAAGGACATCTCGTATTGGGCAATCCGCGTGACCGTCTCGGGATTCCCAAACTCGGCATAGCTTTGGCGATTGATTTCGTCGATTGCGTCCAGCATGCTGCGTCGCAGGGACCTGCTCACTTTTGCGGGATTATCGAGATATAGCACAGGTTCTCCGTGGGAGCGGCATTGCACGCCCTGATAAACGCTCGGCAGAAATCCGGGTCCCCAAAGCTGCTTGCCACCATCGGGAGAATTGCCTCCCGAGAGCAGTACGATGAAACCCGGCAGGTTCTGATTTTCGGTGCCAAGTCCATAGAGCACCCAAGAGCCGAGTGCAGGGTGGCCGAGGCGCGCATCGCCCGTCTGCACTAGCAATTGTGCGGGCGCATGATTGAACTGATCCGTGCGCATCGATTTGATCAGACAAAGATCGTCAATGTGTTTTTCCAGATGGGGGAGGCGATCGGAAATCCATTGGCCGCTTTGTCCCGTCTGGTGAAAAGGATATTGGGAGCCGAGCAACTTGGGCACGCCGTTAATGAAGGCAAAGCGTTTGCCGGTCAAAAACGACATGGGACAATCCTGGCCGTCCAGCTTTGTCAGCTCGGGCTTATGTTCGAATAGCTCCAATTGACTTGGCGCCCCGGCCATATGCAGATAGATGACGCGCTTCGCTCTGGCAGCAAACTGCGGCGGCAAGGCCGCCAGCGGGCTCTTGGGATCGCGAGTGAAGTCGAGGCGCCGTGTGCCGTCTGCTGCGATTTCTCCTGCCATCGAGGAACTGAGGAGGGGCGAAGCTAATGTGCCCAGAAACATGGTGCCCAGCCCAGCGCTGAAGGATCGCAGAAAATGTCGGCGGGTTTGCGCCAGCAAGCGCGCGTATATTTCCTCGGGGAGCAGTTCGCTTGCAGGTGCGCCCGGGTTTTGCTGATTGGCTTTGGAGCTTGTCATGGCAATCACCTCCTGAGGGCGGCGTCAAGATTGAACAGAACGCTGCCTACAGCCGTTAGTCCATCCATTTCTTTCGTGAAAGCACCCACTTCTTGCACCGAGTTATCGCGTACTTTCATTTTTGCCAGTACGGGGGACGACTGGTCCGAAAGAGTAAGAGTCTTCTTGAAGAAGTCGCGCAGAACCGATAGTTCCCGTGGTGTGGGATCGCGAGACAATACCAAACGCGATTCATAGGAAAGGCGAGCATCGAGAACATCCTCAGCGCTTGAGCCGCCGTTTGTTTTCCTGACAGCCCCTCTTATGGCTCGCCTCGCTAGTGACTCCGCCGCTTCCTGATAGACTGGATCGTTCAAGGTCACCAATGCTTGCAAGGGAGTATTCGTCGGTATGCGCCTCGGCAGGCTGGTATCCCGGTCAGAAGCATCAAAGGTGAGGAAGCTGGGATATCCACTCGTGCGTTTTACAAAAGTATAGATTGCGCGCCGGTAGCGGTTGGGACCGGTGGCGTCCTTCCAGCCATCGTCGTTGTAGACGCTTTTCCAAACACCGGCAGGTTGCGGCGGCATGACCGGAGGTCCGCCCACGGTTCTATTTAGCAGGCCACTTGCTACGAGCGCCTGGTCGCGCAACATCTCGGCCGTGAGCCGCTGCAGGGGACCACGTGCCAACAAGCGATTGCGGGGGTCTCTTTCCGTGAGAACCGGGGTGGATGCGGCGCTCTGCCGGTAGGTGGCGCTGGTCACAAGCTCGCGCAGCAGAGCCTTTATATCCCAATGTAGGTCGTTCTGGAAATGAAGCGCGAGCCAGTCCAGCAGTTCGGGGTGGCTAGGTCCCTCGCCTACGCTTCCGAAGTTTTCCAAAGTCTCCACGAGACCCGTGCCGAACAACTCCTCCCAATAGCGGTTCACGGCCACGCGGGCCGTTAGCGGCTGACCTGGAGCAAAGAACCACCTCGCAAGGGTGAGCCGGTTGCGTGGCTCGTCGGCGGGAAGTTTCGGGAAAATAGCCGGCACATCCGGGGCAAGGAGGCGCACACGCTGGATGAGCGCGGGCTTGGAGTCAATGCTTTTCGTCTGTTTCAGAGCCACCACGATACGGGATCCAGGCGCCAGTTGCAGAGGTTTTGAGGGAACCCCCACGATCCAGCGCGTGCGGAATAGCTTGGGATTGGCCGCGAAACCACTGGCAACTTCCTTGCCTCCCGACGCCTGCTTTGGAGCAGGGGCTTCCGAAACGGAATCTTCGAGATTTGCTTCAGAGTCCTGAATGAAGTAGCGAAAGGCAATTTCTTCCTTAAGGCCATTCGGTCGGAGGATCGAGGCTTGTACCTTATTCACTATAAAGCCGGGCTCCGGAGTGTGGCGGGCCTTTACCTCTTCGAGCGGCGGCACCTCGACACGAATCGCCGTTACTACCTTCGCTGTCGCGGCAGTTATCAGCTCATAAAAGGATTGCGGCGGAGTGTTTGCATCGGCGAACGCCTCGCCATCGTGAATGTGGAAAGTTTTTGCCGGACCGCCGACAGCCTTGGCATGAGCGAGGCGCTTTTTCGTCACGGATAGCGTGTCAAGCAGATCTTTCATCTGCTCTGCCTTCGCCTTCGGCGGCATTTTCTTTTCTTTGAGTTTCGAGAGCTCGAGTTCCAGCTCCGGTACAATCCGTTCCAGCGCCAATACCTCATTGGCCCCCGCTGACTGGATCGGCAGAAGCTCCCACCCAGATTTCTCTTCAACGGCGCGGTCTGACGCTTCTTGCGAACGAAGCAGCTGGGCAATCTCTTGCTGGATTTGAGAGGCCTCCCCATCGCGGGCTCTATCTTTCGGAACCCGCAGAAATGGTGAATCGTCGTCCAAGTCCGCGTCGTTCGAGGTGTTGAAAAAGGCCAGCGACTTGTAATAGTCCGCGTGGCGGATCGGATCGTACGGATGCGAATGGCACTGCACGCAATTCATCGTGACGCCGTTTAGCACGGACCACGTGGTGGCAACCCGGTCTATCACTGCGATCATTCGAAATTCTTCGTCGTCGGTGCCACCCTCTTGGTTGTTGGGAGTTTGGCGGTGGAAGGAGGTGGCGATGCGGTCTGCAAACGTCGGATTGGGAAACAGATCGCCCGCCAACTGCGTTGTCACGAACTGGTCGTAGGGAAGGTTACGATTGAATGCATCAATGACCCAATCGCGGTAGGGCCACACGCCGGGACGGCGGCGATCCGCCTCGTAGCCCATCGTGTCGGCGTATCGGGCCAAGTCCAGCCACATGGATGCCCAGCGTTCGCCGTAGCCCGGCGATGCCAGCAAACGGTCTACCTGTTTCTCGTATGCCTTGGGAGAAGAGTCTGCCAAATAGGTAGCTTCCTCCTCTTCGGTCGGCGGGAGCCCAGTGAGATCCAGAGACACGCGGCGCAGAAGTTCCGACTTGCTAGCTTCAAGCGTGGGCTTGAGTGATTCTCGGTCCAGGCGCGCGAGGATGAAGCGGTCCAGAGGTTGGCGTACCCAATCCGGGTGCTTCACCGTCGGCAACGGTTGCGATTTTGGCGGTACGAACGCCCAATGATCTGTCCACTTTGCGCCTTCTTTGATCCACCGGCGAAGTAATTCGATCTGGTCTGGCGGGAGTGGCGGCGCGTGATAAGGCATCCGCGCATCCGGGTCTGTCGACGTAACTCGTGCCATAAACTCAGAACCGTCAGGGTTGCCTGGCACAATGGTTGGGCGACCGGATTTGCCAATGCCGAGTGCCGCCTCTCGGAATATAAATGATACGCCGTTTTTCTGTCGAACTCCCCCATGGCATAAAATGCAATTCTGATTCAAGATAGGCTTGATATCGCGACTGAAATCCACTGGTTTGCGAAAAAACCGAGAAAATAGAGGAACTGCACGGGACCAACTCGCCCACATTAGCCCCACGGCCCCAAGCGAAATGGCCACAATTCCGAGGCGACGGGAACGAAATGCAAACTTGGTCAGCATTGACAAGGGCCTGGACACTCTCCTCGTGATCTCGGGAAGCCCTTCCAAGAAATCTAACACGAATTTCCGGTTTGGACCTCTACCTCTACCTCGCGCATGGTATGGTCCTCCTGTCCTTGGCGAATTGATACGGTGGCAAAGTTTCAACGCAACAGCCTGACTCCCGAAGTCTCAGCGCATTGACCAGTCGGAAGTCGATCTGCGTTTTCTTCATCATCAGGTGGAAATGTCTCTGCTCACGACTAATATCAGTGCGGTGGCTCAAGCACAAATGTTCGGCGTCCATTGGCGGCCGCTCTACGAGGCGAAGCTGTCGCTGCGCGGCGCACTTGTCAGGATGGCTGACTACGCCGACGCTATACAAACATCCCGCCGCGCGATACTCACCCTCAAATGCCCAGGTGCACCATCTGCTCCCATCCCCAGGCCGCGGCCATCACCACCTCCCTCGACCTCATCGGCACCCGCAAAACCGCCAGACAGTTCCACGTCTCGCTCCCCGCCGTCAACTGGCACAAACAGCACGTGCCGGGAGGAGCAGTAGCAATGCCGTTCTCGGCATCGTAGGTGTAGGTGCTGAGTGCGTCGTTAAGCATGTTCCCCGCGGTTGTTAGCACCTATCCTGCTCGCCGAATCGCCAGTAAGCGATCGACGTTCTCACCAGTCACGGGCGTCCAAGGGACGAGATACTCGGTCTTTTTCCCGTCATCCCACGATAGCTGTCCGGGATATTGATTCCATATATCGGACAGTGGCTTATAGGAGGGCCCAATCAGAACTTTCAATGCCAGGTCTATCGAACCCTGTGCCTGGGCATTGGCATCCTGAAGAGTAGTGGACATCTCGCCGCGTTTGACCGCCTCCAGGGCATCGGTGAGCCCATCAATGCCGCCCACGGGATGAGTTGCGAAGTCGATTCCACGTGCTTTCATTGCCTCGATCGCGCCCAAAGCCATCTCATCGTTGTGGGAAATTACCCCGTTGATTGTGTTGCCATGCGATGTCAGCCAGTTCTCCATCAGCGACTGTGCTTCAGCCCGTGACCAGTTGGCGGATTTTGTTTCCAGGACTTTTATGTTTGGCGACTGGGCCAGCACGTTGTTGATCCCCTGGCGCCGCTCGACCTGCGCCGATTGGCCGATCAACCCCTCCAAGACAACGACATTCCCTTTGCCACCCAGCCTGTCAATCACACCGTGGGCCACATATTCGCCGCTGATCACGGATTCTGATCCGATATATGAAACATAGAGGGAACGGTCTGCCAACAACGTGTTCGAGCCGATCACTGAAATGCCGGCGGCCTTGGCTTGCGTGGCCGGGCCAACGCCGGCTTGAACGTCCACGGGAATAAATATGATCGCGTCATAGCGCTGGGTGATGATGGTGTCGAACTGATTCGCCTGGGTCAGCGCATCCATGCGGCCATCAAAGACGGTAAAGGTCGCGAGGCCGTTCTTGATCGCCGGGTGCGCTTGCGCGCCTCGAACCCACAACTGCATGAATTCAGCGGTCATGCCCTGAAGTGGGACTGCGATGCGATGAACGGACTTACCGCCCTTATTGCGGCATCCGGTCACGAAGCCGAGCCCTGTGACAGCCAGCCCGGCTTTCAGTATCTGCCGCCGCGTCAGCAAGGAACTGGTCACCGCCGGTTTAGGTGATCTTGTAGTGGCCAACTCCTCAAGCCGCATCGGCATGCCTCGCTTTGTCAATGAGAACGGCCGCGACGATCATCAATCCTTTGATTACCTGCTGGTAGTAGGAAGAGATACCGAGAAGGTCGAGTCCGTTGTTAAGCAAACCAATGATAAGAACGCCTACCACGGTGAGCGGGATGCCGCCGATACCGCCGGTGAGACTGGTGCCGCCGATCACCACGGCTGCAATCGCATCCAACTCGTACGCGACACCTGCCTGCGGAAGGGCAGCGGTCGTGCGTGCGGTGAGCGTTACCCCAGCCAGCGCGCTTAGGAGGCCCATCAACGCGTAAACCGAGAAAATAATTCCCCGCACGTTGATGCCGCAAGTATACGCGCTGCGCATGTTGCCGCCAACAGCATAAACACGCCGGCCATAGACGGTGTATGCGAGCACGACCCACGCGGCCAATGCAGTCGCTCCAAAGAGCACTACCGACACCGGTATTCCTAGGAATGTTCCCTGGCCAAGAAACTTAAAACCGGAACTCAAATTAGAAATGGGCATTCCTTGGCTGTATATAAGCGTGAGCCCACGCACCGCGCTCAGCATGCCGAGCGTAACGACGAACGCAGGCAATCGAACCCACGCAATGAAAATGCCACTGCAAGCCCCGGCGACTACGCCTACCGCCAAGGCAGCCAGGATGGCGAGGATAGGAGAGTGGGGCTTGCTCCCCACGACCAGGCTGGCGCCGACCATGCCAGTGAGCGCCAGGACGGAACCGATGGAAAGATCGATTCCGCCGGTCAAAATCACGAACGTCATCCCGACGGCGAGTATGCCGTTGATCGAAACCTGGCGCAGGACGTTCGTCAGATTGCCAGTAGTGAGAAAGTTGTCGCTCAAAACGCTCAGCGCGAGCACGATGAGCCCCAGGGCTATCACGATTCCATAGCGTGCGAATAGTTGTCCGAGCGATCCGAGAGTCCTTGATCTCGCGCCGGCCTGACCCATTTGCTTGGTAGAAGTGCTCATCATCGTGGGTAAGAATTGTAGTCTCGCTAATCAACCTACACTACGAGGCCCAATGCAGCAGGTGCTCCGGCGTGATCCTCGTAACCGGTGATTCTGCAACTTGTCGGCCGTGGCGAAAGACGACGACACGATTACAACTCGCGAGAATCTCCTGGACCTCCGAGGAGATCATAAGCACAGCATTCCCCTGAGCGGCAAACTCCGCCAGAAAAGCATGAATCTCACGCTTTGCACCCTCATCGATGCCACGGGTTGGCTCATCACAGATCAGGATCCGGGGCGAGGTCGTCAATGAGCGGGCAAACAGCACCTTCTGCTGATTGCCCCCGCTTAGCTGCCGGACTGGTTGATCCCGGGTACGGACATTGATATGGAAGCGTTCGATCATTCGCTGGGCGACGGCTTTCTCTTTCCGTTCATTGATGAAACTCCGGCGGGAAAGACTCGACAAAGACGTCAGTGAGATATTCTTACGTACGCTTTGACTCAGGAATAGCCCCGAGGCTTTGCGGTCTTCGGTGATCATCGCGATGCGAAACTTCAATGCGTCTCCTGGCGAATTGATTTCAACTTCTGCGCCGTCCATCACCAACCGGCCTCGATTCCGACGGGAGATTCCATATAGCGAACTCGCAAATTCGCTCCGTCCTGCGCCCATGAGTCCGTACAATCCGACAATTTCTCCAGACTTTAAAGAAAGATTGATATCCTCAAACTCGCCAGCACGGCTGTACCCTTGCACTTCGAGCAGCGTCGCCTTTTCAGGCTCAGTGGCCGCGCATTGTTGGTCAATAAGGCTTCTCCCTACAATCAGGCGTATCAACTCGTCGCGATCAATGTCCTTCATTAAGCCAGTCCGGACAAAGCCGCCATCGCGAAATACTGTGTATTCGTCAGCAATTGAGAACAGTTCTGACAATCTGTGTGAAACGTAAATGATGCCGACGCCTGCGGATTTTAGCTGCCGGATCGCGTCAAACAGGGCCGCGGTTTCTTTCTCTCCGATCGCAGATGTCGGCTCATCCATGATGAGAACCGAGCTGCGTTGGTCAATTGCCTTGGCGATCTCGACTAACTGGATCTGCCCCAGCGACAGCCTGCGCATTTTGGCGCGCGGATCGACAGCGAAATTGAGGCGCTCCAGAAGCTCTGCGGCCTTGCGCCGCATCACCGTCTGGTTGACGAACCATCCGGCACGCCGGGATTCACGTCCAAGGAAAATGTTCTCGGCAACTGTCATGTCGGGAACGGGGCTAAGCTCCTGCGTAATGATCGCGATGCCGGCCGCTAAGGCGGATGCCGGAGAGGCGAATCGGGTTTCGCTCCCGTTGAGCCAGATACGCCCGCTATCGGGCACCTCCAGCCCCATCAGGATGTTCAGGAACGTCGATTTGCCGGCGCCGTTACCACCGCACAGGGCGTGAACTGTGCCCTCACCCAGCTCAATGCAGCCGTCAAGCAGCGCCAGCACACCGCCGTAGGACTTTTGTATCCCCTCAGCCTTGAGGAGAAGGTCCGAGCCGGACATCACTTCGTGCCTGGCAACATTCATCTGATTCGGTCAACGCTCCAAGATGTGACAGACGAATTCAACGGCGGCAACATGAAGTATAGCGAATGGATGGTGGGTTCGCATTAGCTTCATCTGGTTTGGAGTTGGAATGATGATCGGCTTGAGACCGAGAGGCAGCAAAGACGGCCGAAACGTCCGCTTTCCAACATTTCGGCCTGGGTGATGATTTCACGATGGCTCTTTCCGTGATCGCCGGACCCACCTGTCATGCTTCTAGAACGTGTTAGTCAGACGGAGAGCATAACTGCGCGGAGGTTCGATGGCGGTGCCGGAGAAGAGGAAATATCCGCGTTCCCGGGCGGCATATTCGGCTCCGCGCACGATCTTGGGGAAGAATCACAATGCCGAGTGTGTGGGTACGATTGGTTCGCAGCCTTCGGGCGATGAGGTTGGGCTGATATTTCAGAACGCGGATTGCGTCCAATACTTTGCGGCGCGCATCTTCACTGACCCGTGTCGAACCGCTGATCACATTGGAAACCGTTCCGGCGGAAACCCCGGCGAGCTTCGCGAGTTCTCATTGCGTCACCACTGGATCAACTCTAGCGTGCGCCTGAATTCGGCGAATGCCGGGCCGGAAAACGAAACAGAAGAATTTGACATCCTCATCTTAAACTCATAGATTGAATCCGCAATTGAGACGTCTCATTTGAGCGCTGCTGTCGGGAATTTGGGCCCTGAAACGGCTATCCATGCCTTATCCAGGAGCAGCAACCCTTTCAGGTGACGGCCTGAAGTTTATGAAAGAGAGTAAGGATATAACAGGTAGGGAAAGGGCGGTCAGCATGACTATGCTCCGGCGAAGTTGGCTCTGGACGAGCGCGATCACTTCTGTCCTCGCCGTGGTAGTTATGGGGCTCACGGGAAGAGCGGCGGCAGCCGAAAACAGAGCGGCCGAACCCGTTTCCAAGCGAACCGCTGTCTCTGGTGAGCAGTCTGGAGGCTCCGCAAGTTCGCAGCCCGACAAGCGAATCAAGCGGGATCATGGTTTTTATGAGCCTGAGCCGCTCGACTTTGATGACCATCAGGGTTACGTGCAGATCTTCGATGGCGTCAGCCTCAAGAGCTGGGACGGTGATCCGAACACCTGGCATGTGGAAGACGGAGCGATCGTCGGCGAATCTACCAAGGAAAAGCCGGTCGCGAACAGCTATATCTCCTTCCACGGGTTCGAGGCCAAGGATTTCGATTTGAAGTTTGAAATCAGGGTGGAAAACGGTGGCGGGAGTGGCATCCAATATCGAAGCCAGGTTGGTTTACCGTGGCGCAGACAGCCGCCGCCGGGCCAGACGATCCCGGAGTTGAAGTGGCTGATGACCGGCCCGCAGGCCGATTTCTGGTTCCCGGTGACACCCAGGCAATCGGAGTGGACCGGGCAGTTTTACTCGGAGAACACGCCTCTTGGCATCCTCGCTTGGCGGGGACAGGTGGTTGAATCAGCGCCGGGAAGCCATCCAAAGTTGTTAGGCAACATCGGGAATCGCGACGCGCTCGGGGATTACGTTAAGGTCAACGACTGGAACCAGTACCTGATCATGGCGAGGGGCGGCACATTCATCCACGTAATCAACGGGCAGTTGATGGCGGTCTATGTGGATGACAATCCGGATTCGTCCAACAACAAGCCTGGGTTGGTGGGAATCGAAATCGAGGGTACGCCTACCAAGGTTTCGGTGCGTAATATCTGGATCAAGAAGCTGAATTAGCCAACGGACGATTCGGCTGAACTAGCGTTCAATTACAAGGTCGGCGTAACCAGCTTGCCCGCGGTTTGTTTTAGGAGAAGACATTATGGATCCCGATCGCAAGACCTCGAAGCTCACCAAATTGAATCGGCGCGCCTTCGGCAGTGCGGCCGCGGTCTCTGCGCTTGTCGCGTTTGCGGGCGGCGCTTCGCGTGTTCGAGCCGAGAGCCCCGACGACAGCGCTTGCGGATCCCCGTATCGGACGGGGAACGGCGCCTGGACCTATGACGTTGTGCCGCAGTGGGGAAAACTTCCGGCAGGCAAGCAGTTCGGCGGAACCCACGGCGCGATCTCCAGCGACAAGGCCGGCAATGTGTATGTAAGCACGCAGAGTGAAACTGGCGTTCTCGTGTACGAACCTGGCGGACGTCTCGTAAAGACCATTGCCATGGAATATCCCGAGATCCACTCACTGCACTGGAGCGCCGAAGGTGGCGAGGAATTCTTTTACGCCACCGTGCAGAAGGGAACTCCGGCGGAAAACTGGCTGGTCCTGAAGATGAAGACGGACGGCACGGTAGTGCAGAAAATCACCGCGCCTGGCGAAGCGGGATTCAAACAGGCAAATGAGTGGAGAGTGACAGCCGTTGTGCCCGGACCTGACGGTTCGATCTTTATCGCGAACGGCTACGGTGACTCCCGCATCTTCCGGTTCGATAAACACGGAAACTACCAATCCAGCTTCTCCGGGAAGGGCACCGCGGACGGGAAGTGCGATTGCAGTCACGGATTAGCAGTGGACAAGCGCTACGATCAGCCGCTGCTGCTTGTCTGCGATCGGGAAAACTTTCGCCTCAGCCACTTTGACTTTGACGGCACGTTCGTTGGCCACGTCACGCAGCATTTGCGGCGTCCGTGCCAGGTTAGTTTTCATGGGGACTACGCCATCGTCTCGGAGTTGCAGGGTAGGGTTACGATCCTCGACAAGAACAATGTGCCGGTCGCGTTTATCGGCGACAACCCGCAG
>WNGC01001391.1_pt1 | contig 14600 bp, 11 predicted proteins | sample 5400051 | NCBI WGS metagenome assembly WNGC01 (sample SAMN13153368, study PRJNA577476) | soil metagenome | isolation source: 20 cm soil or saprolite under grassland replicate 2 | place: USA:California | collected 2016-06-15 | reverse complement strand
GCGGACCCGGCGACATGGCCTGCGCGTTGTCGAGAACGTCGATGCCGGTGGGTATCAACCAGAAGTCGCCGCCGACGTGCTGGATGACCGTCGAGGAGTTGGTCTGAAAGCCGCGGTAGAGCCCGATCTGCACGAAGGCAAGAGTCGTGGCCAGGGCCACCCCGAGCAGCGAAGCGACGAGCTTGCCGCGGTCGAAAAACAGGCACTGGATGGCAATCCGTCGCATCGCTGAAGAGATTTATCAGTACACGAACGGCAGGAACCGTCGTCGTCCGCGCATGAAAACGCGGTCTTCACAATCTCCCTGCCGGTACGCAGCTAGCTCGGCTAGTGCGCTCGTTCGAGGGACAGAAGCAAGCCGATCACGAGCAGCAACGCGCCTGCGGCAGGGCCGATCCAGGGCGGGGTTGCTGCAGTATGGAGCGCAAGCTGGGCCATGCCGTACAGTACGGGTGCGGCAATCAGCAACCCGCCCGCCGGGATCGCCCACCTCGCCCAAAGCGCCCCTTGCCGGAACGGTACAAAAAGCAGAAACAACTCGAGCACGGCAATGGCCAGGCAAGCGGCGCCAACGTCCCTCATGAGCCAGAGGATGAGCGCTTGAAATGCCGGGTTCACCTGGTTCCACGACATCCCCACCGCAACCGCGTGGTAGGGCATGAATTCGGCGCGAAACAGGTACGTCATGCCGAATGCGATGGCGATCACGATGGCAGCCAAATGACATGCAAAGCCCGCTTTCATTCTTGTGTTCATATGACAGCTCCATGCAACAGCGCGGCCGGTGAAATCCTCTTCCCGCCCACAAGGCCGAACAAGACGAACCGGGCGTCACCTAGGCCCCCTCGCTCCGTCGGGCCACAGTGGAGAACCCGAGCACACCGTCGTCGACCGGCTCCCGCAGCAGCATCTCCCGGTCGCGCAGGTAGTCGTGGGTCACGCGCCACGGCGCCGCGCGCCCCTGGCGCGGCAACTGGTCCTGACCCCGCCTCACGTAGCCGGACGTGAGCGAGTCGAACACGCTGCCTTCGGGCACGGCATCGCGCGGCGCGCGCGCCACGAAGATCTCGTGCCGGCCGGCGCGCATGTGGCGCAGCAGCCGGCAGAGATAGGCCGCGGCGATGTCGACCTTCAGCGTCCACGAAACGTTGCTGTAGCCGAAGATACAGGCGAAATTCGGCAGGCCCTCGGGTAGCACCGCCTTGTACGTCATGTGCCGGTTGACCTCGTACGGCTGGCCGTCAACGCTGAGCTGCACGCTGCCGAGCGCCTGCACCTGCAGGCCGGTGGCCGTGACGATGATGTCGGCGGGCAGCTCGGCGCCGGACTTCAGCCGGATGCCGCCCTCGGTGAACGCCTCGATCTCGGCCGTCACGACCGCGGCCTTGCCGGCCTTAATCGCCTCGAACAGGTCCGCATCGGGGACGGCGCACAGGCGCTCGTCCCATGGCTGGTAGCGCGGCGTAAAATCGCGCATGTCGTGGCCGGGCCCGAGGTGGCGCTGCACCAGCCACAGGAACACCTTGCGCGCGGCCCGCGGCCAGCGCCGCGAAGCGAGGTAGATCCAGCGTTGCAGGCCGATATAGAACTTGCGCGACAGCGCGAACACCGCGCGCTCGGGAAGGAAGTGCCCGAGCACCCGCGACAGCGTGCTGTTGGCCGGCACCGAGAAGATGTACGTCGGCGAGCGCTGCAGCATGGTCACACGCGCGGCGTCAGCGGCCATGGCCGGCACCAGCGTGACGGCCGTCGCGCCGCTGCCGATCACGACGACCTGCTTGCCGCGATAGTCGAGGTTCTCGGGCCAGAACTGCGGGTGGATGCGCTGGCCGCGGAACCGCTCCTGCCCCGGAAAGTCCGGCAGGTAGCCCTGGTCGTAGTCGTAATACCCCGTGCAGGCGATGACGTGGCGCGCGCGCAGCGTGCGGGACTGGCCGGTGCCGGTGTCGAGGACCGTGACGGTCCAGCGCCCCTCGCCGCTGGACCAGTCGGCGCGCTGGGCTTTGAGGCCATAGCGGACCTTGCGCTCGACGTCGAACTCACGCGCCGTGCGGGTGACGTACTCCTGGATGGCCGGGCCGTCGGCCAGCACCTTGTCGCCGTTCCAGGGCCGGAAGGCGTAGCCAAAGCTGAACATGTCCGAGTCCGAGCGGATGCCCGGGTAGCGGAACAGGTCCCAGGTGCCGCCGATCGCCTTGCGGCGCTCGATGATCGCCACGTCGAGTTCGGGACACTCGCGGGCGAGATGGCACGCCATGCCGATGCCGGACAAGCCGGCGCCAATGATCAGCACATCGCATTCGTCGCGCATCACTCCCCCCGGAGCTGCCCGAGGAATCTCGGCGCGCGGTGCAGCGGAAATGCTCAGAAATAGTAGATCGCGCATCCAACCTCGATCCCGGCGCCGGCAGTGATGATCAGGCCGGCGTCTCCGGGCCGCGCGAGCCCTCGGCTCCGCACCGCTTCGAGCGCGTATGGCACAGACGACGTGAAGAGGTCCTCCCCACCGCCGCTCACGTGGACGAAGCGGTCGCGGTCGACCTTCAGCTCCGCGCTCAGTTCGTCGATGGACCCCGGCGACAGCTGCGGCGGAATAAACAGGGCGATGTCGGAAAGATCGAGCCCTTCAACGGCCAGAAGCTCGGGGACGACGCGCAGCACGCACTCCACATAGTGCTCTTCGAGGCTGGGATGTTTCACGACGCGGAGCGACGCCGCGCCCGCCTGGCTGCTGACAGAGCACGCGAGCAGGTCGACGTAGTCTGTGAAGCTCCTGAAGAGGAAGCTGCCGAATCCCGTCCCACCGGGGCTCCGATCGAGGATCATGGCTGAAGCCGTCTCGGTCACGCCACGCCGAGCGCCACGAAGAAGGCTCGCGTTCTCGACCTCGGCGGCCAGCACCATGGCCGTGTGGATCTTGCGCCCTTGAATGAGCTGGGTGGCGAGGAAGCACGCGTTGAGAAAACCGACGCTCGAGTTGGAAACGTCGAACGCAAACGTTCGGGGACGGTCGAGCGAGTCGAAACTGTCGTTGATCCCGAGCTGCCCGGCGATCATCGCCGCGATGGCCGGCTCGACAACGAAGTCAGTGCGATAGACGCCGGAGTAGATGAGCAGCTCGATCGCGTTGCGGTCATAGGCGGACGTGGCCAGGCTCCGCTCGGCGGCGCGGCACGAAAGCTCGAGCGAGGAGGCCGGCGCTTGCGCCGGAAGGGGAAGGACCCCGACGCTCTCGATGCGGGCCCGGGGGGCGCCCGGGGAAGCTGTTCGTGCCCGGGGATGGGGACTCGACCTCGGAGGCGCGGCGAGCGTCTGGCCGCCGCCTCGGATGCGATCCGGGAGGTCGTCAAACGTGTAGAGGGCGTTGCCAACGGTGAGGCCGGAGCCGTTGATCGCGAACATCACTCGATCCCCTGAGCGAATCGCGCCGTTAAGAACGTGATCGTGCACAGCGACGAAATGCGCCGTGGTGGCCGTATTCCCACGTTCGGCGAGGTTGTCGACCATGTTCGGCGGCGTCGAGGAGCCGGGGAGGGCATTGCGCAGCGCTCGCGCGGCGCGGCGGATGGTTCGGCGAGAGGTCTGGTGCGTGATGACGTGAGCGAGGTCGGTGGGGCGGGTGTCGGCGCACGAGAGCACCTGGAGGAAATGAGAGAGCGTGGGCTTGAGCGCAGCCTCGGCCATCTCGCGGTACTGTGTGTTCATCGTCCAGGAGCCGCTGGGAGTGAGGTTGGCGACGCAGTGCGGGCTGTAGCGGCCGAGGGTGAAGATGTCGATCGCCTGGAAGCCGACCCCATCGAGAGGCGAGGGCTCAAGGATGAGGGCGATGCCGGCATCGCCGAGCGTCAGGCAAGGGAGGCGAGGATCGGAGGCACTGCCGATCGAGGGCTGGGCAGCCCGCGTGAGGTGGGTCACGTATTCGCCGCTGACTACCATGGCGCGCTCAACGACGCCCAGCGCGGTCAGGGCATCGGCGAGATAGAGCGCCGTGAATACGCCGGCGCAGGCATTCGAGACGTCGAACGCCAGCGCATGGCGGAAGCCGAAGTGACCCTTGAGCAGGAGAGACGTGCTGGGCTCGAAGGTGAAGCGAAAGTCGGGACCGTCGCAGCGGGAGATATTCGCGCAGAGGAGAAGGTCGATGTCTTCCGGGCCGTACCGGGAGCGCGTGAGGCAGTCGGCAACCGCCCGCTTGGCGAGGTCGATGGAGAACTCCAGGTCGCCAGCCATGCGTCTGGACCGGATGCCCGTGAGGGCCTCAAGGGGCAGCAAGCTGACCAGGGGCCGGCAGCCGCGCATCACCTCCCGGGTCGTGACGGCGTTCGGCGGCAGGTAGACACCGAGGCTCTCGATCACCGTCGTCGCCTTGGCCGGGGCCGCAGCCGGCAGCGCGGCCGGCGCGCTGAAAGTGCCCGGTGAATGCAAAAGCATCTACTGTCCCCCCCTGAGACAACGGGCCATGGTGCGCAGGAGGCGGCAGCATCGACAATGCAGGAGCTACCGGACTTCTTGGATTTTCGTCCGGTAAAAGTGGACGTCTACACGCAAAAAACGGAGCGGGCGAGCCCGCTCCGTCTCGTCTGTACGACAGTCAAAGGCTCAGTTGCCCGGCAGCAGCTGCACGCAGCGCCCGAGCAGCGTCTCGGGACCGATCGGCTGGCCCGAGGCGTCGGCGAAGCGCACCGAGATCCACGGATTGCCGCCCACCCCGCCCTGCACCGGCTGCTTCGGGAACGAGAACGTAAAGCCGTCGGTGAACAGCGTCACATCCGTCATCGCGATCGCCTCGTGCGGCGCGCCGTCCGTCCTCTGGTTCCTGAAGATCAGTCGCGCCTTGACGCCCGGCGACACGGTCATCGAGCCGCTCACGTTGATGAACGGACCCGGATTGTTCGTGCAATCCAGGGTGTCGATGAGGGCCTGCGCGATGACGCCGGTGACGAAGTCGACGGTCGGGTTGAACACCCCTTGAACGCAGCGGCCCAAGACGATCTCGCCGCTCAGCGGCCGGCCATTGGAGTCGACGATCTGGATCGAGATCCACGGATTGCCGCCCACGCCAGTGCCCGTGCCGCCCTCGAACGGATGCGAGGGCTGCTTGGGGATCCGGATCGTCGTGCCCGTGGTCACGCCGACCACCGTCCGGATTTCCTCCACACGCGTATGGACGTCCTTGTTGATGTTGTTGCGGAAGATCAGCTGGACGTTCAGTCCCGCGAGCGTCACCGCCCCTTCGAAGTTGATCCACGGCCCGGGGGAGTTCTCGCATTCGAAGGCCGACACGCTCGCCTGCAGGTTCATCGGCTCCGAGAGAGTCGACGTCACCTGGTTCAGCGCCCATGCCGCAGGCGATGACCCGATCAACCCCAATCCAGCCACTACCGCGAATGCCCCTTGAATTTTCAGCTTGCTCCAGTTCATGTTCACTCCTAAGTGATTTTCGGATTAGCGACGCGCCCAACTGCATGAATGTGACTAGATGGTTGCAACTCGCCCCCCCGCCGGGCGCAGGTATCGATGAGCCCGCGGCATCGGCGAGTAGCCCCAAGTTTGGCAAGTCCTACAATGCAATCAATGTAGGGCCCGCGGGACTTCTTGAATTTTCGTCGGGTAAAAGTGGACGTCTACACGCTCTGGCGGCGGTACTCCCCTGGCGGGCAGCCGCAGATGCGCCGGAAGACACGGGAGAGATGAGGGGCGTCGCAGAATCCGAGCTGCTCGGCGATGATGTCGAGCTTGTCGTCGGTCTCCGCCAGGAGACGCTTGATGATTTCAACCCGGACCCGCGTCGCGTACTCCTTTACGCTCATCCCTATCTCGCGCCTGAAGAGATAAGCGAGCTGAGCGCTCGATAACCCGACGGCGCGGGCGATCCCCTGGACCGTGAGGCCGTTCCCGCTGCTGGCGGCCATGTGCCGGATTACCTCGCCAACGTGACGATCCAGACCCTGGCGCGCCGGCTGCCGGGCGCCAGCGCGTCGCTTGCGGAGGAGGGTGTTAATCCGACGCAGCAGCACATCGAGGTGGTCCGATCGCGGGAAGATTCCATCGACGCGGAGATCCAGAAGCTCCCTGAGCGCGTCGTTCTCCTCGCCCTCGGCGAGGATGATGACCCGGCAATTAGGGCGATGCGCGCGCAGGGCGCGAAGGAACGTCGCGCTCTTGAGGTCGGGAAGGCACGAGTCGAGAATGACGAGGTCGGGCCGGGATCCCGTCAACCGGTGCAGACCTTCGGAAGCGGTGGAGGTCGTCGTCACAACAAAGTGCTTTCGGAGCGTAACGGCTAGGGCCGCCTGCATCCTCAGGATGCCTCCGACCACGAGAATCCGCGGAGCTCCATTCGCTTTCATCGACGCGCGCCTCCGTTGGGGCGTCGATATTGCCCTTAATAGCGCGTGTATGCCCCTCCGTTGACCTTATTTGACGTTCATGCGCGCCTCGCGCAGCAATCGATCGCGACCCTTGACGGCATGAGGTTCGCCGCGCAACATTTGCAACCCCGAGGGAGGACAAATGATGAATCGCAATGTGCGAACGACGCGACAAATGCTCAATGGCCTGGCCATCGCCGCAGTGGCGGCGTTCGGTCTTGTTATGGCCGGCACGCCAGCGGCGGCGCCCAGCGACGACGCGGCGTCCACGCAGGACACGAGCTCTGCACTCGTCCAGCTCAACGGCGATCCACTGTCGACGTCCGTGCGCACGAAGCCGGCGCAGGGCAAGAAGATCGATTTCAACGCCAACGCGGTGAAGTCGTACCGCGCGCAGCTCAGCGCGCTTCGCAATGACTACAAGGCATGGCTGCGGGCCAACGTGCCGCAGGCCAAGGTGACCGCCGAGTTCGACATTTCGCTCAACGCGGTCGCCGTCCAGTTGAACGGGGCAACGTTGCAGCAGGTCGCGGCAGCGCCGCAGGTGCGACGCGCTGAATATCAGGGGCTCTATCGCCCGATCGGCATCAACGATCCCGACCTGGGCATCATCGATGCGATCCAGGCATGGAACGCAGGCGGCGGACCCGCCAACGCCGGCGAGGGCGTGAAGGTCGCCGTCGTTGACACCGGCATCGACATCACGCATCCGTGCTTCAGCGACGCCGGCTACGCCGCACAGGCGCAGCTCGGCGATCACCAGTTCACGAACAACAAGGTCATCGCCGCCAGGGTGTTCAACAACAAGACACCGAGCCGCCATTACACGCCCGCACCACTGCAAGACCACGGCACGCACGTGGCTGGCACCGTCGGCTGCAACCTCGACACCCCGGCAACCGTGCAAGGGGCGGTGATCCCCTACTTGATCTCCGGCGTCGCGCCGCGGTCGCTGCTCGGCAATTACAACGTGTTTCCCGATGACGTCCTTAACGCGCGCTCCGAGGACATCCTCGACGCGCTGGAGGCCGCCTACGCGGACGGCTTCGACGTCGCCAACATGAGCCTCGGCGGCGGCTCGCACGGCATCCAGGATCTGTTGACGATCGCTGTCGACAACCTCGACCAGGCGAACATGGTCGTCGCGGTCGCGGCCGGCAACTCCGGTCCCGGCCTTTTCACCGTCGAGTCGCCCGGCGCTGCGGCGCGCGCGCTGACTGCCGGCGCGAGCACCGTGCCACACTTCGTCGGCGCGCCCGTGAGAAACAGCGGCAACACGTCCGGCGCGGCGGCCGGCGACTTTGCGACGGTCACCGCCAACCTGACGACGCCGCTCGCTGTCGTATTCAGCGCCCCGACTGTGCTCAGCACCGCCTGCTCGGCGTTGGCCGCAGGCAGCCTGGCCGGCAGGATCGCGCTGATCTCGCGCGGCACGTGCACGTTCTCGGCGAAGATCCGCAATGCGCAGGCCGCGGGCGCGGCCGCCGTTCTCGTTGCGAACAACGTCGCCGGCGACCCGGTTGCGATGGCAAGCGACGGCACGCCGAATCAGCCGACGGTGCCCGCCTACATGGTGGCACGTGAGGCCGGACAGGTGCTCAAGCTGGTTGACGGCTCATCTACGACGATCGGCGCGACGCTGGCGTATTTCCCGACGCCGAACGTCGACATCATGGCCGGCTTCAGCAGCCAGGGACCGACCGACGTCGATTTCCGTGTCAAGCCCGACGTCGTTGCGCCCGGTGTCAACGTCCTGAGCTCGATTCCAGCCGCCTTCTGCGCTACACCGCCGTGCTTCGCGTTCTTCCAGGGCACGTCGATGGCCACACCGCATCTCGCGGGCTCGGCTGCCATCGTGCGCCAGCAGCATCCCGGTTGGTCCGCCGCCGAAGTGCGCTCGGCGATCGTCAATACTGGGGAACAGGGCGTTCTCAAGAACTTCTCCACCGCTGCACCGGAGACGAATGTCAATGTCATCGGCGCCGGACGCGAGAATCTGGACTTCGCGGTCCACGCGGTCGCTGCGCTCGATCCGGTAAGCGTGAGCTTCGGCGCCGTTCCCTCGGGCGGCGGCCAGACGAAGACGTTCGCCGTCGCGCTGAAAAACCTGAGCGCCGGAACGCTCGCGTTGGACGTCAGCGTCACGCCGGGCGATTCAAGCGTGACCTACGCGGTGTCACCCGGCGTAGTGACGTTACTCCCTGGTGCGACGACGGCACTTACGGTGACGATGGCCGCCGTAAAGGGCGCCACGCCGGGTCACCATCAGGCAAAGCTCGACATCATGTCGGCTGGCACGTCGGTCGCGCACGCGGCAGTCTACACGCTGATCAAGTAAGGCCCCGCAGCGGCGACGACGATCGCGCGGTAGTCGTTGACGTTGGTGCGGGTCGGCCCGGTGACGAGCAGGTCGCCGAGCGCCGAGAAGAAGCCGTAGCTGTCGTGCTTCGCGAGCAGTGCCTTCGCGTCGAGTCCCTTCCTCCTTGCCCGGTCGAGGCTGTCCGGAGTCATGAGGGCTCCGGCGTTATCTTCGGATCCGTCGATGCCATCCGTATCTGCCGCCATCGCCCAGACTTCATCCAGCCCCTGCAGCTCGATCGCGAGCGAGAGCAGGAACTCGGCGCAGCGCCCGCCGCGGCCGCCCTCTTCGCGAACCGTCACCGTGCATTCGCCCCCCGAGATGAGCGCCACCGGCGGGCGAAAAGGAGTCGAGTATTTGCGGATTTCGCGAACCAGTCCTGCCATCACCTTGGCAACTTCGGCTGCTTCCCCGGTGATGGTGTCGCCGAGAATCACGGGCTGGATCTTCTGCTTCGCAAAAACCTCTGCCGCCGCTGCGAGCGAGCGGTGGGCGGTGGCGATGACGCGGTTCTCGACGCGCCTGAAAGCGGGGTCGCCCGGCTTAGGGGTTTCAGATAGGCGGCCGGGGAAAGCAATGCGGTATTTTTCAAGCACGGATCGGGCATCGTCGCAGGTCGTTGGATCGGGCGCGCAAGGCCCGGAGGCGATGTGCGTCGGGTCGTCGCCGGTGACGTCCGAGATGATGAGGGCCAGCACCGGCGCACGGCACGCCGCGGCGAGCCTGCCGCCTTGAACGGCCGAGAGGTGCTTGCGCACGGTATTGATCTCCTGGATGGTCGCGCCGCTGCGCAGCAGCTGCGTCGTCACCGCCTTGAGATCCGCCATCGAGATCCCCTCGGCAGGCAGCGACAGCAGGCTCGAGCCGCCGCCCGAAAAGAGCGCTAACAGGAGATCGTCTTTTCCAAGCCCTTTCACACGTTGGAGGATCTCGCCCGCCGCGACTTCACCTGTCTCGTCAGGCACCGGATGTCCGGCCTCGATGACGCGGATCTTCCTGGTCGGCAGGCCGTGTCCGTAGCGGGTGATCGCGATGCCCTCGAGCTCGCCCGGAAAGTGCTTCTCGGCGGCGAGGGCCATCGAAGCCGCGGCCTTGCCCGCGGCGGCCACGAAAGTGCGGCCCTGCGGCGGCGGGGGCAAGTACGGCGCAAGGATGCGTAAGGGGTCCGCCGCGGCGACCGCGGCGCGAAAGCTCTCTTCCAGCAGCGCGCGCATCAGGTCGGCGCGAACGTTTCCTTAGCTGCGTCGGGTCCCAGGCTGTAGAACTTCGGGTAGGTCTCGCGGAACGCCTGCTGGATCTCTTCGACCGGCACGTCGGCGTAGCGGCCGCGGTCGCGCAGGTACTCCATGTGGCGGCGGTTGTCCGCGTCGAAGGGATGGAAGATCGAGTCGCTGCGCCCGTCGAACTCGAGCGGCTTGACGCGGAACCGGGTGCACAGCGCGAGGTTGAAGGCGGGCGTGGCCTTCACCCAGCGGCCCTCGAGGTACAGGTCGGCGTAGCCGTGATAGACGAACAGGTCGCTGCCCATGGTTTCAGCTAGCCGCGGCGTCGTCAGGTGGTTCCTGACGTCGGCAAAGCCCACGCGCGCGGGGATGCCTGCCGCACGGACGCAGGCGGCAAGCAGCGCCGCCTTGCCCACGCAAAATCCCTGCTCGGCGCCGAGCACCGAAGATGCCTTGAAGACTTCCTCATTCGAAAAATCGAGGAACGGGTTGTAGCGGATCTGGTCGCGTACGGCGTAGTAGAGCGAAACCGCGCGCTGCCGCTCGGTCTCGCCGATCGCGTGCTTTGTTGAAAACCCGATGATCCCGGGGTGGGCGCTGTCGATGTAGCGGCCGGGCCGGAGGAATTCCTTCATCTATCCAGCTTCATCAGGCGACAGGCACCCTGGAACAGCGCGCTCGGCGGGTCGGCGAGCCCGTCGACGACCGAGAAATGGTGGGTCCCGGGCATCGCGATGTCGCCCGCGAACGCGGCGCGCCAGCGCTCGCCGAGCAGCGCGTTCTGGCGGTGAAACACGCTCGACTCGTCGCCGCCGACGCAGGTCATCACCGGGGAGCGGGTGGCCGGCGGCAGGAAGGCGGGCGAGAGCCTGAGCGCGGACGCCTCGTCGAGCCGCAGGTCCGGCTGGAGGAAGTCGATGTGCGGCAGCGGCCGCAGGTCGTACAGGCCGCTGATCGCGAGCGCTCCCTTCCACAGGTCCTTCGGCAGCCGCGCGTCGAACACCGGCCAGAGCGCGCTCATCATCATCGCCGCCAGGTGCCCGCCCGCCGAATGCCCGCAGACGTACAGCCGGTCCTGGTCCATGCCGTACTGCTCGGCGTGCAGCCACAGCCAGCGGCTCGCGCGCAGCATCTGGCGCACGATCTCCTCCATCGTCACCTTCGGGCAGAGGTCGTAGTTCACCACCGCGAGCGAGACCCCGGCGTCGATCCAGGCGGGGGCCAGGAACGAGAAGTCCCGCTTGTCGAGCGAGCGCCAGTAGCCGCCGTGGATGAACATCATGCAGCTGCCGTCGCCCTTGCGCGCCGGGAAGAGGTCGAGCGTCTCGCCCGGCATGTCGCCGTAGCGGCGCTCGAGATAGCAGGTCATGGTGCCGCGCGCGCGCGCCGAGCTCTCGCTCCAGCGCGCGAAGAACTGCGGATGCTCCGGCACCAGCGCCCGGTTGTTGTATTCCCGGCTGAGCGTATCCGGCGCGTTCACCCGCGTTTTTCCCTCCACAGTCCCATGGCTTCCTGTCCCGGGCGGTCGGAAAACGAGAACAGCACCGTCTCGCCCTTCGCCTCGAACCGCAGCGGCGCCCACGACGGAGCCACGAAAGTGTCGCGCGCCTCGTATTCGAAGGTTTCATCGCCGACGTGCACGCGCCCTTCGCCTTCGACGACGCTGTAGATCGTGCCGTCGGTCGAGCGGTACGCCTGCGAGCGGAAGCCCTTCGGCAGCAGCTGGATGAACGCGGCTATGGTCGGCATCGCGTGCCCGCCGGTGAGCGGGTTCATGAACTGCATCTTCCAGCCGTGACAGGGATCGGGACCCTGGTCCTGCGCGAGCTTGTCGAGCGAATCGCGGCTGCGCGCGTACGGATAGTTGAAGATGGGCGAGGTCTTGCCGAAGGGCGCCGCGGCCGCCAGCGGCACCAGGTTGTTGCCGTAGCGCGCGGCCGACGCGCCCTCGCTGCGCGACACCGGCTGCACCTCTTCCGGATAGACCTCGTGGAACTGCGCGGCGAACAGCTGGACGATGCGGATGTCGAGGCCGTCCATCCACACCACCGGCTCGCTGCCCGGGTTGCCGTGGTCGTGCCAGGTCCACGAAGGCGTGATGATGAAGTCGCCGGGGAACATGGTGGTGCGCTCGCCGTCGACCGCGGTGTACGCGCCCGAGCCCTCGACGATGAAGCGCAGCGCCGACTGCGAGTGGCGGTGGCTCGGGGCGATCTCGCCCGGCAGGATCAGCTGCAGGCCGGCGTACAGGCTTTGCGTGATGCAGGACTCGCCGCGCATGCCGGGGTTCTCGAGGATCAGCACGCGCCGGATCGCCTCCTTCGCGGTGATCAGCTTGCCCGCCTCCATCAGGTAGGGCCGCGCCTGCCTGTACTTCCACAGGGCGGGCCGGCAAGCCGTCGCCGGCGCGTTGGGAATGAGCTCGTGCAGCACCTCCCACAGCGGGGCAAGGTTGTCCCTGTCCATGCGGCGGTACAGCTCCTGCCGCGCGGCGCCGAGGGTGGGCTGGGGAACGCTGGCCATGGTGAATTCCAGAAAAGAGGATTCTACGATCTGGCGAGCGGCCTGAGCCAGACTACCGGCTTGCCGAGCGTCGCGCCGAGCGCCTTGCCCTCGGGGTCGGCGAGCGCGGCCTCGCGCGCTTTGCGGATCGCCGCCGCCTGCGCGCGCGGGTCGGCAGTGTCCGGGTTTTCCACTCGCGCGTCGACGATGGCGAGGAAGTTCGCCTTGCCGCGCCGATGCGTCTCGCCGTAGCCCTTGATGAGGCGGGCGCATTCGGCGACCTCGAAGGCCAGGCCGGCGTCACGCCTTGCCGCCTCGGCGACCAGGCCCAGCCAGCGCTCGATCAGCTGCTGCTCCTCGCCGTAGCGGTAGCTGCGCGGCCGCCAGGGCTTCATCCAGGCGAGCGAGCGCACCAACAGGTAACCGAAGAGGCTCGAAGTCTTGATGTGCATGCCGACGTTGTAGGCATCGAGCCTGCCGCGGCGCTCGGCCCACGCAACAAGTCTTTTTCCGAGGAAACGCGGAAGAACGGAGGCGAATTCCTCGATTCCCGGCTTCAGGTAATCGATGACCACCACCGGCTCGCCGTCCTTCGCGCCCACTTCGCGGCGCACCCGCTCGAAGCGGCTGGCGCGCGTCTTGAGGTCGGCGACGCGGATGATGTCCTCGTAGGCCATCCAGAGCGCGAGGTGCCGCGCCACAGTGGCCGCGAGCTTCGCGTCACCGCCAAGGAAGGGCTTTATCCGCTGCTGATACAGATCTGCATACCGCTCGTCCTGGTAATCCTTGAGGCGGTCAACGGCGAGAGCGAGAATCTCCTTCAATTCGGTGGCGCGCCGCGGCGGCGCAGGTTCCGCCGGCGCGGGCCGCGCGCGGGCGGCGATGTCGTAGCCGGCGGCAAAGCCGCGCAGGCTCGCCTCGGCGCCGCGACCGGCGCCGCGGATCGCCCGCTCGCAGGCTTCGCGCGACAGCGGCAGCACGCCACTCCCCGCCATGGCGCCGAACAGCACCGCGTTGATCACGGTGCCGCTCTCCTGGGCGAGGCTGCGCATGTCGAACAGCACGCTCGCCTTCGCCAGGTGGCGCGCCGCTTCCACGACGCGCGCGCTGTCGAAGCGCCCGTCGGCCATCTGCATCTTCTCGACCGTGGCGTAGATGCGGTGCGTCGACGCAATCAGCGTGGTGCGCCCGGGGCTGACGAAGCCGTTGTGCATCGCGCGCCCGGCCTCCACCAGCTCGGAAGCGACCATCACGTCGACATTCCCCGGGCTCGGCGTGAGCGAGAGCACGGGTTCTTTTCCGTTCAGCTGCTCTTTCTTCGCGGGAAAGATCTCCAGGTAGTACGTCGTCGCGCCGGTGCGCTGCGCCACGCCCGGAATCGAGGTCGCCTGCGCGGGATACCCGCTCGCCGTCGCCGCCTCCATCAGCCAGTCGGCCATCACGCCGCCGCCTTCGCCGCCGAGCGCAGCGATGAGAACGGTAATCGGGCGCTCCGGAAGATTCACAGGATTTTCGAAACCAGCCTGTCCCACAGGCTAGGGTTCTGGATCACCTCGGCCCGGTAGAACGAGGGACAGAGCACTGCGGCGTGCGCGTTCTCGCCGCACAGCCCGCAGCCGACGCAGCCGTCGATCACCGTCGCCACCGGGTCGGTGCGCAGCGGATCGGGGTTGTCCTTGATGGTGAGCGTCGGACAGCCCGAAAGCCGGATGCACGAGTGGTCGCCGGTGCAGGTGTCCTCGTCGACGCCGTACTTCACGCGGACCGTTCTCTTCCCTTCGGACAGTTGCTTTGCAACGAGAGGCCGCAATTTGCGCTGGCGCTCGAGCTGGCATTCGCCGTCGGCGATGATCACCTTCAGGCCCTTGTAGTCGGTGGTCATCGCCTCCTTCAGCGTCTTCGCCACCGCGCCGACCTTGTAGTTGTCGACGGTCTTGACCCAGCCAACGCCGATTCCCTCGAGCGCGCGCTCCATGCTCATGTCTGGAGCTTTGTGCGCGCTGTGCTGCGGAGAGGAGGGCAGCTCCTGCGTGCCGGTCGCCGAGCTGTAGCCGTTCTTCATGATGACGAGGATGCCGTCATTCTTGTTGAACACCGTGTTGGCGATCCCCGAGGTGAGCCCGTTATGCCAGAAGCCGCCGTCGC
>WNGC01004274.1_pt1 | contig 14605 bp, 15 predicted proteins | sample 5400051 | NCBI WGS metagenome assembly WNGC01 (sample SAMN13153368, study PRJNA577476) | soil metagenome | isolation source: 20 cm soil or saprolite under grassland replicate 2 | place: USA:California | collected 2016-06-15 | reverse complement strand
TGTTGACGCAAATGGCGCATACTCCCGCAAAGGAGCACTTGCCCAGGCGCGTGCCCTCGAAGAATTTGGCGTCAGTTGGTTTGAAGAACCGGTCTCATCGGATGACTTGGAAGGCTTGCGCCTTATTCGGGATGAGTTGCCTGCCGGAATGGAAGTCGCGGCTGGAGAGTACGGCTATGACACCGATTATTTCCGGCGAATGCTCGATGCCGGATCGGTAGATGTATTGCAAGCCGATGCGACACGGTGCTGCGGGTTTACAGGTTTTTTGAAAGTGGAGGCGCTGTGCGATGCGCATCACATTCCGCTGTCCTCGCATTGCGCGCCTGCGTTGCACGTTCACATCGGTTGCGCTAGTCCATCTTTGCGGCATGCCGAATATTTTCATGATCACGTCCGCATTGAACGAATGATTTTCGACGGTGTTGTTGAGCCAGTTGCCGGCACGTTGCGTCCGGGACTGGATCGTCCGGGATTGGGTCTCACTCTGAAACGCGCGGATGCGCAGAAGCTTGCGATCTAATTATGTGGACCGACCACTATCTCATCAGGCCGAGTGCGATTTTTCAATCGAGAAATACGGCGAACGGACGGAAGAAAAAGAAGAATGTGACGAGCAATTGCTTGCTGAGTACGCAAGCATGCTGGCGTTTTACATAGTAACCGTGGCAGTGCTGACTGGCATGGCGGTCGAAAAAAACCGTTTGCCGAGAAGATTTGCTCTGCTTGATCTAGCACTCCTGGGAATAGCTACTCACAAGCTGAGCCGCATCGTTGCCAAGGACCGGATCACCGGCATTCTTCGAGCGCCATTTGTAAACTACATTCGCAGCACCGGCGCGGGGGAAGTGGAAGAGGAACCGCGCGGTCGTGGAATCCAACGTGGAATTGGGCAACTGGTCTCCTGCCCCTATTGCATGGCGCCCTGGTGCGCTACGGCGCTGGGTTTTGGTTTTGTTTTTGCGCCGCGCGTGACCCGCTTTTTGGCAGGAATTTTGGCGAGCATCGCAGCGTCCGACTTCCTTCATCGCGCCTACCTTGCGGCAAAAGAAAAGTCGTAGGCAAAGATCATTTGAAAACAGGGAATGAATTCGCGGGTTGATATTGACGTCGATGCACTCGAAGCGGAACTCCGCAAAAACGTTCGCGGTGAATTTCGCTTCAGTGATGGCGACCGTGCGCTTTATTCGACCGACAGCTCAAATTATCGCCAACTTCCGATCGGCGTGGTGATTCCGCGCGACCGTAGCGACGTAATCACCACCGTCGCAATCTGTCGCAAGTTTGGAGCGCCGATCACATGTCGCGGCGGCGGCACCAGTCTCGCCGGGCAATGCTGCAACGTCGCTGTGATCATTGATTTTACGAAATACATGAATCGTGTGATCGACGTCGACACGCGGGAGAAACTGGCGCGCGTTGAGCCGGGATTGGTTCTTGATGATCTGCAAAAAACCTTAAAGAAGCACGGCTTGATCTTCGGACTGGATCCCGCCACCCACAATCATTGTGCGATAGGGGGAATGCTAGGTAATAACTCGTGCGGTGTGCACTCTGTAATGGCTGAATTTTACGGCGGTGGCGCACGCATGTCGGACAATGTGCGTGAGTTGGAAGTGCTACTTTATGATGGAACCATTTTGCGCGTAGGCAAAACCGGCGATGAAGAACTGAAGCTGATCGTCGCAAGCGCGGTTGTAGCCGGCGGCGGTGACCCCGGCGGGGCTGGATCTGATCGACGGAGGAGAGCCGGGGTCAACGCCCCCGTCTACAACAGGCGGGCTGAGATTTACAGGAGGCTTTTGGATCTTCGCGAGAAATATGGCGAACTCGTCAGGCAAAGGTTTCCGAAAATTCCCCGACGCGTTTCCGGCTACAATCTGGATGAATTACTTCCCGAACAAAAATTCAATGTTGCGCGAGCGTTGGTCGGGACCGAAGGCACCTGCGTCATTATTTTGGCAGCGACGCTTGAGTTGATTGTCGATTTTCCAGTTCGCTCCCTCCTCGTGCTCGGATATCCGGACATTTACCACGCGGGCGATCATGTTGCTGAAATTCGCAAATACAGACCTATGGGCCTCGAAGGCATCGACGATGTGTTGATCCACGCGATGAAACTCAAACACATTCATCCACGCGACCTGCAAATTTTGCCCGAAGGCGAAGGCTGGTTGCTGGTCGAATTCGGCGGAAAAACGAGAGTGGAAGCAGATGCGACGGCGCGGGAACTAATGGCGGAGTTAAAGGCGCGATCGGACGCGCCGACGATGCGGTTGGTAGACGACCCCGAGCATGAAAAGGTTGTCTGGGAAATTCGCGACGCCGGACTTGGCGCCAGTGCGCGGGTTCCGAACCAGCCGGACACCTGGGAAGGCTGGGAAGATTCGGCTGTTTCGCCTAACGACATTGGAGATTATCTGCGCGATTTCCGCGCGCTGCTGAACAAGCATGGATACCTCTGCACGTTGTACGGTCATTTCGGCCAGGGTCTGGTACATACGCGCATCGATTTTGGGCTGAAAACGCACGAGGGCATTCAAACCTATCTTCGATTCACCGAAGAAGCGGCTGACTTGATCAAACATTACGGCGGTTCGCTTTCGGGCGAACATGGGGACGGCCAATCTCGCGGCGAATTATTGCCGAAAATGTTCGGCGACGAGCTGATGCAAGCTTTTCGTGAGTTCAAAGAAATCTGGGACCCGGACTGGAAAATGAACCCAGGTAAAATCGTTCGCCCTTACCGGCGCAACGAAAATCTGCGTTACGGCGAGCATTACGATCCGCCGCAGTGGAAGACGTATTTCAAATATCCGAGTGACAAAGGAAGTTTTTCCTACGCAATGGAGCGTTGCGTCGGGGTAGGCAAATGTCGGCGGCATGAGAATGGAACGATGTGCCCGAGCTACATGGTCACGCGCGAGGAGAAACATTCCACCCGGGGTCGCGCGCGGCTGTTATGGGAAATGCTTAACAATGACGCGCTCCAAAACAATGGCTGGCGCGATGAGAGCGTGAAGGACGCATTGGATCTTTGTCTTGCATGTAAAGGATGCAAAACCGATTGCCCCATGAACGTCGACATGGCGACGTATAAGGCCGAGTTTCTTTCGCATTATTACAAACATCGGTTGCGTCCACTGCACGCGTACGCGTTTGGATTGATTCATGTCTGGGCGCGATTGGCTCAAGTTTCTCCGCGACTGGTTAACTTTGTGAATCACGCGCCAATCACGAGCCATTTTCTTAAGAAATTAATCGGCGTAGCGCGGCGGCGAAAACTTCCAACGTTTGCGACTGAAAATTTCAAGGCGTGGTTTAGGCGGCGTGGTAGGGCGCGACCGCCGGGCGCGCCGGGGGAAAGCAGACGCGTCCTTCTGTGGCCGGATACGTTTAACAATTTCTTTCACCCGGAAATCGCAATAGCCGCGACGGAAGTGCTCGAACGCGCGGGGTTTTATGTTGTTGTCCCCGACATCGATCTTTGTTGTGGCCGGCCATTGTATGACTACGGAATGCTGGACACCGCGAAGCGCTGGTTGGCACAAATCCTCGCCGCGCTGCGCGTTGAAATCGAAGCGGGCACGCCGATGATCGCGCTCGAACCGAGCTGCGCCGCAGTTTTCCGCGACGAAGTCACCGAGCTATTTCCGCAAAACGAAGAGGCTATTCGCCTGTCGCAGCAGACGTTCACCTTCGCGGAGTTCTTCCAGAAATTCGCGCCGGAATATCGGTTTCCAGCGCTGCCACAAAAGGCGCTTTTCCATGGCCATTGTCATCACAAAGCGATCATGAAAATAGAGGCAGATAGAAAACTCCTTAAAAGAGTCGGTCTCGATTTTGAAGTTCTTGATTCAGGCTGCTGCGGTATGGCTGGCGCGTTTGGTTTCGAGAAAGATCATTACGATGTTTCGGTCGCTTGTGGCGAGCGAATGCTGCTCCCAAGAGCACGAAACGCACCAAGAGATACGCTCGTTATCACGGACGGTTTCAGTTGCCGCGAGCAGATTCGGCAAACCACCGACGGCCAGGCGCTGCATATCGCGCAGGTTGTCCAAATGGCGATGAACGGACAAGCCAGCAGCTCTTCAGGGAATCTCTTGAATCGGGAACTTGTCGTTGCATGAAGCAGAAATCTGAAGTTGTCGTGATTACCGGTGCATCCGCGGGAGTCGGGCGCGCAACGGTTCGAAAATTTGCGAAGCGTGGTGCGCGGATTGGTTTGATAGCGCGCGGCGTTGATGGCCTGAAAGGCGCGCAAAGAGAAGTCGAAGAACTAGAAGGCAAAGCGCTCGTCTTTCCCGTGGACATTGGGAACGCTGATCGTGTGGAAGCGGCGGCCGCACAGATCGAAGCCGATTTGGGCGAGATCGACATTTGGATCAACAATGCGATGGCTTCTGTCTTTTCGCCGGTCAAGGAGATGACGCCCGAGGAATTTAGGCGCGTGACTGAAGTGACCTATCTGGGTTGCGTTTATGGGACGCTCGCCGCCTTGAAACGGATGTTGCCGCGTAATCGCGGGGTAATTGTGCAAATCGGCAGCGCGCTGGCGTATCGGGGAATTCCATTGCAAGCAGCCTATTGCGCGGCCAAGCATGCGATACAGGGTTTTTGCGATTCGCTCCGATGCGAATTACTGCACGACAAGAGCAATGTGCGCCTGACGATGGTGCAATTGCCCGCTTTAAACACGCCGCAATTCGGTTGGGTAAAAAGCCGTCTTCCACGCAAGGCGCAACCGGTGCCGCCAATCTTTCAACCAGAAGTCGCAGCCGAAGCGATTTATTTCGCAGCACATCATCCGCGGCGTGAATTCTACGTCGGCGCGCCATCGGTTGCCGTGATCATCGGAAACAAGTTCGCTCCAGGTCTTCTCGATCGTTACCTGGCGGATATCGGATACGATTCACAGCAGTATAACGGACCTGAAGATCCGAATCGCGCGCACAACTTATGGCAGCCGGTGCCCGGCGATCACGGCGCGCACGGGGCTTTCGACGCACGCGCGAAAGAGTGCAGTCCGCAATTATGGGCAAGCGAGCATCGCGCCTGGATCGCTATGGGGGTGGCGGCGCTCGCTATTTCAGGTCTTTTGGCGTTCTTGAAGAACAAATGATCGTCGGAGCCGCCGTTAGTTATTATTTTCTTTGATATGAAATCCGATTCGACGTCTCGGCTTTTCCGTCGGTGGGAAACCCGTGGCAATTTGCGCCGCCCGCCTCGACGTCTTGATGTTCCCAATTTGGAATATCAAATCGACAAATTCCTTGGGAGTAAGCATAAACGAAAAGTCCGAAGGAAAGCGACGTTCGTTGCGAATCACATGAATCTTGGGCGCTAAGGCTTCCTGAGTCATCAGAGTCGAATCCGTTTTTGCTCCGGCAACCATCATTTCACGACGTAAAAGGCGCCGAGAATTATGCCGAAGATAATGTGTGCGATCAGGACCGAGATGGGCGTGCGGATGCCGTAGTGCAATCCCATGAACCCAGGGGGTTCCAGTTGTCGTTCAACGGTTGGGCCGTACTGTTCGTTGGCGACGCGCGGGTGTAATGCGGGCATAACAGGGAGCAGAACCGCCAGCACGAAAACCGCCTGTACAAGCCCAAATAATCCTCCGAGCCACCAGGTTGCTCTACCCAGCGATTGAAATAGGGCGACGTAAATGAGCGAAAAAATCCAACCGTTCAGAAAATGAAAAAAAATCCCAATCAATTTTGCGCGATCGCGGTTGGGTGTGAACATGGTGCCGAGCAGATAAGGCACACTCATCCTGGTTACTCCGAGGCCCTGACTACCGGCCAGAATACACTCGAGCACAACTGTGCCAACCAAACCCCACAATAACCAGCTGCCCCAATTCATGACTCGTTAGGAACATAAAGGAACATAATTGGTGTCCATACGCTGAACAGACATTTTGCTCTGTGCCGATGATTTTCAGCGTCCAACTCGACATCTGCGGGGTTCTTGACCTCTGTTTCTCAAAGGGAGAGGCGGAATCAGTCACTACCAAAAAAAGTGGATGCACATGACTATGTCGTGTTGCGCAACGAGAGCGCGGCGTTGATCAGCGCCAGGTGAGTAAGAGCTTGCGGAAAATTTCCCAGCGCGTCACCCGTTTCAGGATCGATTTCCTCCGCGAATAGATCGACGTCGTTCGCGTAGCCGAGTACTGTTTGAAAGACGCGGCTCGCTTCTTCCAGATTTCCACTGCGTGCAAGAAAGTTCGCTTCTAAAAAGCTACAAATTGTCATCGCCCCTTCGCCTTTCGTTTCGCGTCGATCGTTGCGATACATTAACCCGAACTTCGGAGATAATTTCTCACGCAACTGCTGGTGGGTTTTGCGCATGCGTTCCGAGGTCGCGTCTTCGAAGCCAAAAGCGCAAGCAACAGGACATTCGCGTCGAGACTGTCCCCGCCCAGAACCTGCGTGTAAGCCTGCAATTTTGGATTCCAACCCCGTTGTTCGATTTCGCTGCGAATCCGCTCTCGTGTCTGCATTAGCCTTTCTATTGGCAGGCCCTTAAGCCGGCCGCATCCCTGCAAAGCGATCAAGCGATCGAGCGCAACCCAGCACAGCAAGCGCGAATGCGTGTTATGCTGAGGTGTCCTGCGTGATTCCCACATGCCATTGTCAGGCTCATACCAATGCCTACAGACATAATCGCCGTACCGACGAAGCATGTTCTGCGTTTCGCGATCGATTTTCGCTTCGTCGCAACAGAAATGTGAGACTGCCTCAATGACTTCGCCGTAAACGTCGAGTTGAAGCTGTTCGGACGCTGCATTGCCGAGGCGGACGGGACGCGAGCTGTTGTATCCCGAGAGATGCGGCAGCGTTCTCTCGCGAGGAATACTATTACCATACACATCGTAAAGCGTGTGTAAGCAGGGGCGTGTGAGACGAGTTGTGTGCAATAGCCAGCTCACGAACGCTTCCGCATCTTCGACATAGCCCAGTGCAAAGAGCGCACGGACCGCAAGCGCAGCGTCACGCAGCCAGCAAAAGCGATAATCCCAGTTAAGATCGCCACCGATCCGTTCCGGTAACGAAGTACTCGGCGCAGCGACTAAGGCGCCAGAGGGAGCGTACGACAAGAGGGCCAATAGCAGCGCGCTTCGAATCACCTGCTTGCGATAGGGCCCATCGTATCTGGCTCGCGCCGCCCAATGCTGCCACCAATTTATCGTGCGACTTAGTTTTTCTGCAACGAAATTGCCAAGGGGCGGCAGAACGGCTGGGCCTTCTTCGGAGAAGGTGAGAGAGTACGCAACGGCGTCGCCACTCTTCAACGTAGCCCTTGCCACCAAACCGGCATTGGAGTTTGCCGCAAGGTCGATGTTGCTACGCAGGGTGAGCAAGGCTGTCCCAACGCCAACCCGCCACCCGAGTTTGCCTGCGTCCTTAATAAATGACGTTGTGCGACCGTAATTCGGACGCGGATCAAAATCGATAAGGACGGGCACTTCGCCCGCTTCGCACCTTATTAGCCTGATGAGCTCGTTCTCCGGCCAAAGTCTTCCTCTTTTTTCTTCCTCGGAACTGACCGGCATGAAATCGGTCAGGACAATTTTGCCGGAGCCATTGGAAAAGGTCGTTTCCAGGACATTCGTGTTTTCGATGTAACGTCGTATCATTTGCGAATCGCTTGCAGGACAGATACTCCAGCGGCCGCCAATTTTTGGATCGATGAGAGCGCCAAAAATCGAAGCGCTATCAAATCGCGGCCAGCAAAGCCAATCGAGCGAGCCATTCTTGGAGATAAGCGCGGCCGAACGGCTATTTCCAATTATCGCGTAATCCTGAATTTTTGAGACCTCGGCCATCACAAACGACAAGGAGCTCGATGTTATTCAGCCTTGATAAAGCTGATGTCACCGCTGCGTTCGATACGCGCAATCTTGACCTTGGATAGGTCTTCCGTAGCTGCGTCGAGTCGCATATCTTCTTCGAGATCGTGCTCAGAAATCTGATTTAAGCCCATATTTTTGCGTTGCAGCCGGCCATTCTCGACGAGCACCGCAGCTTTTCCTTTGATCAAAATTCCAAAACCATGTGAGTAGTATGCAGCGACGCCGAGAAGGCGGTGAAGTAACACGAGGACGAACCCGATGCCCAGAGTTGGGAAAAAGGGCGCTGAGCCATTGACGGCACGCGCCAAAACTGATGCGATGATGATGATCAGGGCAGCATCGAAAGCTGTCTTTTCCGCAAGGGAACGTTTGCTGCTAATCCGTACCATCACGAGGGTGGCAATGAAGACAATTACCCCGCGTAATGAAACCTGCAGAAATGTCAACTCTTTTGGGTCCACTCCGAGACCAAGCAACGGTTCGAAAAATTGTGAGAGGGTATTCATATGATATTCTATCGCCGACGGAAACCCAGACGCGCGTATCGACTACAGAGGATGAAAGTAAGTCCAAGCCAGGTACAAAATTCATTGTTATATGGGGAAACTTGAGATCGAGGTAGTCCATGGCACAAGGGAGCAAGAAGAAATACACATCGAAGCAAAAGAGAAAGGCCTCAAAGATTGAGAGAGGCTACAAGAAACGTGGCGTCAGTAGCAAAGAGGCGGAGCGGCGCATTGGCGACCGTGAATAAATCGGAAATGGGCGGCCAAAAAAAAGGCGGAGGAGGGCGCGGAAAAAAACGAAATAAATCGAGTTCGCGCAAAGGCGGCAGGAAAGGCGGCCGCGAATAGAACCTCTTTACAAGATAAACATTGCGCCGGCGGCAACGAACATAATTGCAGCTGTAAGTCCGACAGCAATACGCGCCAACCAAGTGCTTGGTTGGCGCTTCATCACAGTGCGGTCGCATGAGAGCAGCAAAATACCAACCAAAATGAACGGGGCGAGAACGCCATTAATAACACTCGCCCAAAACAGCGCCTTGATTGGATTGAGTTTTGCAAAGACCATCGCGATGCCGAGCAATATCGATGCGCCCATAATGGCATAGAAGTAGCGCGCAGATGTGACAGGCATGTCCAGTCCTTCTTTCCACGCGAACGTTTCGGCAAACGCGTATGCGCTCGAGCCAGCGAGTATTGGAATCGCCAGTAGACCGACGCCGATAAGCCCGATCGTGTAAAGAGTTGCTGCGAATGAGCCGGCTAGCGGTCGGAGCGCTTCTGCGACTTGGCGTGAACTTTCAACATTCGTCTCGCCGTGTGCGTGCAATGTGAGCGCTGCGGTCAAGATAATGAAATACATGACCACATTTGAAAAGAACGTCCCGACTCCCACATCCACCTGCCGATCGAAAATTTCACGCTTAGTCGCACCTTCACGGGACAATAGCATCCGCCTTCCCATCGCTTTCTCTTCTTCTACTTCTTGGGAAGTTTGCCAGAAAAATAAGTACGGACTAATGGTCGTGCCGAGAACCGCGACGAGACTTTGCCATGCGTTATGTCCACGCGGCCAGGATGGTATAAATGTGTTATACAAGATGCTTCCCCAATTTGGTTTGAGGATGAATGCAGTAATAATGTAAGCGAACAGCACGAGTGTGAGCCATTTCAAAACGAAAGCGATTTTGGAGTAACGGAAATAAATTGTAGCGAGAGCGATGCCTACGCCAAAAAAAATGGTCAGAAAATGTGAATTGATTCCGGTAAGCATTTGCCCAGCATCAGACATACCATTGAGATCAGCGCCTACAGTGATGATGTTGGCGCTCAGCAATGCCGCTGCGGCCATGAATAAGAGCCAGCGTGGGCATCTCTGACGCAATGCCCCGGCCAAACCGCGTCCTGTTACCATCCCAATGCGTGCGCACATCAGCTGGACAAAAGCCATCAGTGGCCATGTCACAAAGGCCGTCCAAAGAAGTGACGTGCCAAGTTGCGCACCGACGATCGAATAGGTCGCGATGCCGGACGGATCGTTGTCGGCAGCGCCTGTGGTAAGTCCTGGACCAAGAAGCGAGAAAAACCGCTTTAGTGGATTTTTTTTCGCACGGCGGGGCATTAATTCAGGTAGCTATAACTATAGCCGTGTTAGTCTTCGAGGAACACTAATCGTTCCTCGGACAAGACAGATGGCTTCCTGTCGCCTCGTACGCGCGATAAAGTCACTGCCTTTTTTGCTTTCTCCAGCGAAATGCGAAACCGACAACGCCGAGAATAACAATGATCGGTAATCCCAACGTCGCCATTTGCATCCGCTTTGCTTCGTGAGCTAACAAGAAAGCAGCGTTACCTAGGATAAATATTCCTATAATGACGAAAATTAACGCGAACAATAGCCCCTTATGCACGATCCTATTTCCGTTTCTTTCGTGCAGCCTTGGCTCCTTCCTTACCAAGCGCCGTGCGCGTCTTTTTCGGTAAATGCGCAACCGTTCTCTTTCGTTGCGCCGTTTTAGCCGCTTTCTTAATGTTTCGCTTTGCAGCGACTCGTTGTTTTCTCGTCGTCATATCGTTTGCTGAATAGCCGCGTCCAAATAGGTATTACGCGGATCTCTGTGCTAGCCATTTACCACTGTGCCACCGTTCGGATGTAGAATTTGACCTGTCATATATGAAGAGTCGTCAGATGCGAGGAACACGTAGCTCGGCGCAATTTCCTCTGGTTGTCCTGGCCGACCGAGTGGAACGTCGGATCCAAACGTTTCGACCTCCCTCGCCGGAAAGGTTGATGGAATAAGCGGAGTCCAGATGGGACCAGGCGCGACACCATTTACGCGGATTCCTTTATCCGCGAGGGCCTGCGAGAGCGAGCGCGTGAAAGCCGTAATCGCGCCCTTGGTGGAAGAATAATCGAGCAAATGCGCGCTACCTTTATAAGCGGTAACTGACGTGGTATTAATGATTACAGCGCCTTTTTTCAGATGTTTCATGGCCGCCTTCGTCATGAAAAAGAACGAGAAGATGTTAGTTCGAAACGTTTGTTCGAGCTGCCTTTCGGTGATTTTCTCAATTGATTCCTGCGGATGCTGTTCGGCCGCGTTATTTACCACGAGGTCAATCTTTCCGAGCTTCTTGATGGTTTCCTCAACAGCCCGTCGGCAAAACCGCTCGTCTCCCACATCGCCTGCAATCAATAGGCATTTACGTCCGTGTTCTTCCACCGAACTTTTCGTTTCGCTGGCGTCCTTCTTTTCTTCAAGATAAACGACCGCCACCTCGGCACCTTCTTTTGCGAAGGCAATGGCGACGGCGCGGCCAATCCCACTATCGCCGCCCGTGATAATTGCCACTTTACCCTGCAGTTTTCCTGTGCCCTGATGTTTTTCGTCCTCTGCCTTAGGTCGCGGCTTCATTTTATGCTCACGACCTGGCCGCTGTTGCTGATGTTGCGGCGGTTGAAGCTTCTTTTCTCTAGGCATGAATCTCCTCTACTGGCGCAACTCGATGCACGCCATCTCAGCGGCGACGCTTTCGTGTACGGGCGGCTTTCTTAGCGGAGGCCGAGCGCGACCGTGCGGATCGTCGAGCCGCTGCACGCTTCGCTTGTCGCGACAGCGCCTTTTTCGATGCTGACCTACGACTTTCGCGTTTGAGCGCATCTTTGGTGGCGCGGGAACGCGTGCGTGAAGTCTTTTTGCGGCCGCCTTTGCGGCTCTTGGCAAGATCACGTTTGGCTTGGCGTTTCGTTCGCTCCTTGCCCCGCTTGGGTGGGGGCAACTTTACTCCAGCGCTGCGCGCCTTTGACAGACCGATGGCGACCGCTTGCTGTGGAGAACGTGCACCATGTTGGCCTTCGCGAATATGTTCCATTTCCTCGCGCACGAATTCGCCTGCCTGGGTGGAGGGAGATTTGCCTTCGCGTTCGTCTTCACGCGCCCTTTCGACTGGTTCTTCTTCTGGCATACCAATTCGTTTCGCTCCCCAGGACACATTTGGATGTTACGAAAAATGGGCAGGTCGCCGCGTTTATCTCATAACTCCGCGCATCGAGCAGCTAACGATCACTGAGAGCATATCAAGGGACGGAAACGATTATCGAAGCCGCGCGCCACGCGGACCTGGCAAGAAAGGCATTACCCGTAGGCATATCTCTTATACCTAGACTGGTCTTTTTCTTAATGCGCGCGCTGCTACTTCGGCCATAGCTGCGGTTGGAGCCTGTCATTCAAATCGTAGCCGAGCTGCTCGCTTTGATCGTCCTGATTCTTTCGGTGACGCGACGAGTCTGAACCTGTTCTAGCTTTTCTACGACGATACCACGACTTAGTCAGCTCGTTTTGGCTGTGTCGCGCAGATTTTTGATGCGGTCGTGCGCGTTTTTAATTTCTGAATATTGACGGGCAATAATGTCGCGCACAGGCTCCGGCAGATTGGCGTCTAGCCCCTTCTTGTATTCTTCAACCGCGGAGTCTTCTCCACGTTCGCACTCCGCTAAAATCGCATGGTCATCGCCTCTCGTGACAGCGGATTTCAAGTTGATCCAAGCGCGATGCAATGCGCCTGCCGCGCTACTGCTGGTTTCCGGCTCGGGTTCACCCATACTTTGGATGTGGCTCTGCAGCTGTCTTGCGAATTGGGTACGCTGCTGTGAGTAATCATTGAAGAGTGATTTCAACTGCGGATCTTTCACCCCTTCCGCGGCTTGTTTAAATCCTTCCTGCCCGTCCTTTAGTGTTTCGATCACACTGTTGATCGTCGAGATGACTTCTTTTTGATCATTCATACAAATTCAGTCGCATGCCGCGCGCTGTGCGCGTGTCTGTTTCTTTGTTTTCCGCTGGCAGATTCTTAAGTTAGACGCTCAAAAGGCGGTCGAAGAAAGCACGGTAACGCTGCAGCGCGATACGCAGATCTTCCGTCGAGACGTTATCGCCGCGCCCCCATTGTCCCTCCAATTTGGAACGTTCCTGGGCGAAACTATCTGCAAGGCGCTTAATAACTTGTGCAACCAATTCGTCCGCCCGCTCAACTGCATGGCGCGGCTCGTCGACGAATGCTGTTTGAATATCTGTCCAACGTTTGTGAAAATCCTTCGACTCATCTTCTGGGAACAGGGCAGTAGTCGAGTCATCATCCCGTTTGCTGACCGCCGCACGCTCCAAATCTTTTGCGACCTCACTCGTTGATTTTGCCCGGTCTGCACGCTGTTGCTCGCGCTGTTCTTGGTTATCGGCTGTCATCTTTTCTTCTTTTTTTTCATCAACTTTCTCGTCTTCTTCAATTTTCATTGCCTTGCCTCCTTGGTTGCTGGTTCCGCTACATCCGCCAATTCTTCAAATAGCGAGCGATAATGCATCATCGCCTGCCGTAATTCTTCCGTCGTCGCTTCCCCGCTTTTATTGCGCGCTGCGATTTCGCGCCCGGCACGGTAATTAGTCACAACATTCGGATGATCCACCGAGATGTCGGCAGCACGCTGATCGAAGTCTCCAACTGGATAGCCACGGGTATGCATGACCTCTTTGACCAAACCGTCTGCTTCGCCAATTGCTTTTGACGGCTCATCCACGAAATGCGCTTGTGTTCTTCTCCAAAGCTCTGCAAACCGGCTTTGTTCTTCTTGCGTTAGCGGACGAATATCGAGTTGGCGGATGCGTTTCCGGCGTGCGGCAAGTTCAGCCTCGGCTTTTCTTTCATCACCATATTGTCTGACGGCGTGCTTATACTCCGGCCCGAACTCTTCACGTAACTTTTGTGAGCGGCGGCGCCATAAAACGAAAAAGCCGAGCGCAATGACAATAAGTACCACGACCGCAATGAGAATGGCAATACTTGTGCTGTTCACGTTAATCTCCGTTTGCCGCGGGCATCTCCGCCCCGCGCATATTTTGATACGCAAGCGTATGGAGGTTTGCGCGTAGCCAAAACGCAGACAGGGCGAGCTTGCTGTCAGATCGCCTGGAATATTGGATGCAGAGCAGGGATTAGCGGACCGTCTCCCGCGGAAATTGGTCGCCGTCCCTTCAGTGCTTAAAGCGACCGTCTGCCTCTAAGAAAATTAATGACTAGCACCACTACTGCGATCACCAGCAACAGATGGATCAAGGAGCCGCCGATGTGTCCGAGAAGGCCGAGAAGCCAGAGAACAAGAAGAATTATGAATATTGTCCACAGCATAGAGTTATCTCACTCATTGATTCGAACCTCGCCACAAGGTCACGCGTATTTGGAGGACAGGCTAGTCAGCGGGTCAAAAACGCATTCGATACACGGCTAAACTGCCGATTGGGTGCGAACAGCGAAAGATGAGAAATGCTCCTTTTTGGATCGACAGCGCGCCTATCAAGCGTTTTCCACGGTTAAAGAAGCAGTTCAACGTCGATGTCGTTATCGTTGGCGCAGGTATTACAGGTATCACGACAGCCCATCTCTTGAAGGAGAGCGGTCTAACGGTGGCCCTGATAGAGCGCGAGCGCGTGGCTTCGATGGATACCGGCCACACGACTGCTCACCTGACCTGTATCACTGATGTCGAACTGCAGGAATTAGCACGTAACTTTGGCGACGATCATGCTCAGGCCGCATGGGATGCTGGCGCGGCCGCTATCGATGAAATCCAGAGGCTTGTCCAGAAGGAGCAGATAGAGTGCGAGTTTACGCGCGTACCTGCGTATGTGCATGTCTGCGGCCAGAGTGTTTCACAAAAGGAGATTTCTCGCCTAAAGAAAGAGGC
>WNGC01001388.1_pt1 | contig 14605 bp, 15 predicted proteins | sample 5400051 | NCBI WGS metagenome assembly WNGC01 (sample SAMN13153368, study PRJNA577476) | soil metagenome | isolation source: 20 cm soil or saprolite under grassland replicate 2 | place: USA:California | collected 2016-06-15 | reverse complement strand
TTCGATCCGTCGTGCACAGCCATTCGCCTTCGGTAATCCCTTTCGGGCTGGTCGCCGTGCCGATGCAGGCGATGTTCCACAACGCGGCCTTCATCGCGGAGGGCATGCCCGTGTTCGACATCCGCAAGAAGTTCGGCGCCACCGATATGCTCGTCAGCAACGCGCCCAAGGGCGTGGCGCTCGCCGCGGTCATGGGCAAGAGAGACGTCGTGCTCATGCGCGCGCACGGCAGCGTGGCCTGCGGGACTACGCTTCAATCGGCGGTGTTCCGCGCGGTCTACACCGAGGTCAATGCCCGCATCCAGCACTGGACCCTGGCGCTCAAGGGCGGTGCGCCGATCGCCGCGCTCGACCTCGAGGAAGGCCGGCTCGCGGACGCCGTCAACCAGACCGCCGGCATGCGCGCCTGGGACCTATGGCGCACCCAGGTCCGTAGCGAGGTCAACTGGTAAGGTCGGGACGCACGCCATGTCAGCAGCCGAATTGAAGCAGCAATTGGTCGACTGCATCCGCATGCTGGAGCAGTCCGACATCATCGACTACAACGGCCATTGCAGCATCCGCGTCGACGACAAGCGCATCCTCATCAACATCGGCTCGTGCCAGCGCAGCCGGCTCACGGTCGAGGACCTTTGCATCGTCGACCTGGAAGCGAATCAGATCGAGGGCAAGGGCAATGCGCCTCTGGAGCGCCATTTGCACTGCGGCATCTACCGGGTTCGGCCTGACGTGAAGGCCATCGTGCACGCGCATCCGAAGTGGTCGACCTTTCTCACCATGGTCGGCGAGAGCTACCGGCCGGTGTACGCCCAAGGCTCGCTCGTCCATCCGGTGCCGGTGCTCGACTCGCCGAACTCGATCAACAACCGCGCGATGGCGGACCGGCTCGCGGCGACGCTAGGCGACCGGCCGGCGGCGCTCATGAAATCGCACGGCGCGGTGACGGTCGGCCAGGACATCGTCGAGGCCTTCGTGCTCGCGAATTACATGGAGGAGAACGCATACCGGCAGTACATGGCGCTGCAGATCGGCAAGCCCTACTCGTTCAGCGAGGAGGAAATCGCGCTGTGCCGCGAGAAGCTATGGAACGCGGGCCTCTTCAAGCGCACCTGGGATCATTTCCGCGCGAAGTTGGGGTGAGTTGTCGACCACCTCCGGCCGTGTGATGCAACGGAGGATTTTCCGGGGTGCGGTGAAGCTTGCATGGACGGCGTTTCTAGCCCTGTGCGTCGTATCGCTTTCGCAGGCCCAGACGGCAAACGAGAAGCTGTACCTGTATCGCCGCGCCGATCGCGATCAGCGTCTTCTGGAAAACGCCCGGCGGGAGGGCGTCGTCGTTCTGTACACCTCGCTCGCTCCGAGCGAGTCGGGTCCGCTCTCCCAGGCGTTCGAAAAGAAGCACGGCGTCAAGGTCGAGCTGTGGCGCTCGGCGAGCGAAAAGGTCACGCAGCGCGCGATCAGCGAAGCGCGGGCCCGGCGCTTCAGCGTCGATGCCGTCGAGACGATCGGGACGGACCTCGAAAGGATGACCCGCGAGAAGATCTTCGCGGAATTCCACAGCCCTCATCTCGCTGACCTGACCCCGGCCGCGATCCCGTCTCACCGCGCGTGGTTTCCGGACCGCCTGTCGTATCTCGGCGTGGCCTACAACACGAAGCTCGTGCGCAGGGAGGATTTGCCGAAAACCTACGACGGTTTTCTCGATCCGAAGTGGAAGGGCCGGCTCGGCATCGAGGCGAGCGACATCGTCTGGCTCGCCGGAATCGTCAAGTTCTGGGGCGAGGACCGCGCCGTGAAATTTTTCAATGGGCTCGCTGAAATGAAGCCCGACGTGCGCGCCGGGCACACGCTGCTCACGCAGCTGGTGGCGGCGGGGGAAGTGCCGGTCGGGCTCACCGTCTACTCGAGCGGCGTCGTGCCGCACAGGCGCTCGGGCGCGCCCATCGATTGGGTGCCGGTCGAGCCCGTTATCGGTCAGCCGCTCGGAATCGGGCTCGCAAAGAATGCGCCTCATCCGCACGCGGCGCTGCTGTTTGCCGACTTCGTCCTCTCGCCCGAAGGCCAAGAACTGTTCAATTCGCTCGGCCGTCCGCCCGCGAGCCTGAAGGTGAAGACCGAGCTCGGCAGCTTCGCCTACACGATGATGGACCCGGCAGCCGAGCTGGACGAAAACGCGAAGTGGGAGAGAATCTGGAACGCCCTTTTCTTGAATAGATAAAGGCCGCGCGACAGCGCTACACCGGCCGCTCGCCCTTGACCGCAACGCGGCGCAGTTTCCTCAAGTGCGTGGCCGGAAAATCCTTGCGCGCGTGCAGCGCGCAGCGGTTGTCCCAGATCACCAGATCGCCGACCTGCCAGCGGTGTTCGTACTGAAACCGCGGCTGCTCCTGGTGGTCGAAGACGCGTTCGAGCAGCGCGTCGCTCTCCTCGCGCGCCATGCCGACGATATACTCCGTCATCAGGCGGTTCACGTAGAGCGCCCTGCGTCTTGTTGCCGGATGGGTGCGGAACACCGGGTGTGCGAACGAGGACGCGCTCGGCGAGGCCGGCGTCCTGATGCGCATCTTCACATTGCTCGTGCCATAGCCCGGCTCGTAGCTGTTCATGGCGAGCCGCCCCTCGAGCTTTTGCCGCAGATCCGGCGACAAGGCGTCATAGGCCGCGTACATGCTCGCGAATAGGGTGTTGCCGCCTTCGGGCGGCAGCGCGATCGCGTAGAGCATCGCCGCCGACAAAGGCCTTTCCAGGTAGCACATGTCGGAGTGGAAAAACATCTCGCCGTCGGGAAGAGCGCCGACGTACTTGCCGTCCTTCTTTTCGTTGGTCACGTACATGAGCGCGGGATGCACCTTGCCGCCCTCGTAAGCCTTGAGCGTGCGCGCGAGCTCGCCGAAGCGCGAGGCGAAGGCCACCTGCTGCAGGTCGTCGAGGGCCTGCTTGCGAAAGAGCAGGACGGAATGCTCGTGCCACGCTCGCTCGATTTCGCGGAAGAGGGCGTCGTCCATGGGCTGCGAGAGGTCTACCCCGAGCGCCTCGGCGCCGATAGCGGGCGATAGTTTCATAACTCGCATTTATATCGTCCGCTCCACCATCGTCCTCAGCTCGGCTGTCACTTCGGGCTCGATTCCGAACCACAGCTTCCACGCCGGCCGGCCCTGATTCAGCAGCATTCCCAGGCCGTTGACGGTCCGGTTGCCGCGCATGCGCGCCGCGGCGAGAAACGGGGTCTCGAGCGGGATGTAGACGATGTCGGCGGCGAGCGCGCTCTTGGGCAGCTTGTCGAGCTTGAGGTCGAGCGCAGGGTTGCCGACCATGCCGCAGCTGGTCGTGTTGACGACCATCGCCGCGCCCTCTAGAACCTCTTGGCGTTGCTCCCAGGGGAGCGTCTTGATCGGGCTGCCGAACTGCGCCTCGATGCCTTTTGCGCGCTCAAGCGTGCGGTTGACCAGGCGAATCTCTCTCGCTCCCTCCTGCGCCAATCCGTAGCACACCGCACGCGACCCGCCGCCGGCGCCGATCACCACGACGGGCCCGGCATCGGCCCGCCAGCCGGGGTGCTCCTGCCTGAGCGCATGGATGAAGCCGTAGCAATCGTTGTTGGTGCCCACTAGCGATCCGTCGGGCCTGACGATCACGCAGCTGATCGCGCCTATGCTCCTCGCCAGCGCGTCGACCTCGTGCACGATCTTCATCGTCTCCTGCTTGTGGGGAATGGTCACGTTGACGCCCGCGAATCCCAGCGGGTGAAGTCCGCGCAAGGCCGCGGCGAGATGCTCGGGCCTGATAGCAAGCGGCACGTAGGTCCCCGCCAGGCCGTGCTTTTTGAACCAGTAATTGTGCAGCATCGGCGAGCGGGAATGCATGACGGGCCAGCCCATCACGCCGGCGAGCAGGAAGCGATCGGGGTGAGCCATCGGCACATTTTCTCATGCAATGCCGCTTCTGATAGGCTGAAGCCATGTTCGCGTCCGTCAGGAAAGGCCCCGAACGCCTCCAGGTCGTCGACCGGGTGACGCAGTGGACGCGCGCGCGATTCGGGCTCCCGAAAGAGGCGGCGATCTCGGTCGCGGAGGTCGCCTGCAGCCTTCCGGGATGTGCCCCCTTGGAAACTGTGGTCATGTTCTGGATCGCGGAACAGCGCTATCAGTTCAAGCTGTTCAAACCGGTCGCGGAGGTGGTCATCGACGATCTTCCCTACGCCTGGCTGAAGGATGCGCTTGCGGTCCAGGAGGGCGCAGGCTGGGATTGCTGCTGAAGCCCCTCCGCCGTTGACAGCCGAGCGGATGTGGAGGGATCATCGGCAACCGTACAGCGAGGGAGTCTCGCGGTCCATATAGGAGAACGCATTATGACTGTCAAGGAAAGGACAAAACCCCAAGTAGCGACCATGAACGCGGTGCACGATCTGCCCGTGCTGGTCGCACGTGACAAAGGCTTCTTCAAGGACGAGGGCCTGGACCTCGAGTTCGTGACCACGCCGGGAATGGCGCAGGTCACGACTTCGCACTTCGTCAAGTTCGATTCCGTCTTCGACCGCCCGCTCGACTCGGTCTACAACGAAGGCGGAATCGACCAGTACCGCATGTGCGAATGGGGGATCATGAAGCGCGCAGTCGAAGCCAACACCCAAGGGCTGCGCGGGCGCAAGATCGTGGCGCTGGGCGCGTCGATGTCCAAATTCGCCATAGTGGTCTCGCGCGACTCGGAGTACTACGAGCCCGAGATGCTTAAGAACCAGCCGATCGCGGTGACGCCGAACAACGGTTCGGACTTCACCACGCTGAAAATGATGGAGGGCTTCCTCGCGCAGGAGCACATCAAGAGGACCCACGCGGGGTCGATGCTGAAGCGCCTCGAGGCCGTGCGCGACGGCAAGGTTGCGGCGGCGAGCGTCATGGAGCCCTGGATCAGCGTGGCGCAGAAATGGGGTCTGCGCATCCTGATCGAATCGCACTCGACGCGCAGCGAGGCGGCGGGGGACGACCTCGACGGCGCGACGCTCAGGAAAATGTTCCGCGCGCAGACGAGGGCGGTCGAGCTGATCGAAAAGGACCCGACGCCATTCATCCACTATTTCATCCGCGAGACCGGCGGGCTGCTCAAGCCCGAGGAGTTCCAGGCCTGGCGCCTGCTGCACGCCGCACCGCAGCCCTACACGCGCGAGCGCTTCGACGACACCTACAACTGGACAGTCAAGTGGAACATGACCGTTCCCGGCGCGACCTACGAAAACACGGTCGACAACCGCGCGTGGCAGTAGCGGGGAACGACGTCATCGAATCAAGGAGGAGATCGCAATGAAACGCTTGTCTGTCATCACCGCGGGCCTGCTGGTCGCTTTCAGCTTTTTCGGCTGTTCGTACATGCCGTGGGGCGAGTCCGACGCGGGCTGGATCACGCTTATCGACGGTACCGTTGGCTTGGAAAACTTCAACCCTGTCGGCGATGCCAACTGGAGGGCGGAGGGCGGCGCCATCGTGGCCGACAAGGGCAAGGGTGGCCATCTCGTATCGAAGAACTCCTACAAGGACTTTCAGATCAGGGCGGAGTTCTGGGCGGATCACACTACGAATAGCGGCGTCTTCCTCCGCATCACCAATCCCAACAAGATCACCGCCACCGACGCCTACGAGGTGAATATCTACGATCAGCGCCCCGAGCCTGAATATGGCACGGGCGCAATCGTGAATTTCGCGAAGGTCGTGCCGATGCCCAAGGCCGGAGGCAAATGGAACACTTATGAGATCACCGCTAAGGGCTCGCAGCTCACCGTCGTGCTGAACGGCGTCCAGACCGTCAACGTTCAGGACGGCAAAATGGCGCAGGGACCGTTCTCCCTTCAGTTCGGCAACGGCCCCAACGATGCTCCCGGCGGCGCCATCAAGTGGCGCAAGGTGCAGATCAGGTCGCTTTAGCTGGCGCGTGGACCGCGGTTCGTCCCGCTCCCCGATAGCGCCTCAGTTCTTAGGGAATGAACTCGTAGGCGCCGATATCGATGGCATTGCGGGCGGGACGGGCCTCCTGGTTGGTGGGGTGCACGTATTGGTAAATCGGCGTCAGGTCGAATGTGCCGCCGAGCCCCGGCGCCGTCCCCTGATCGATACCCGGTGTCGCGGCGGTGGGACGGTAGTCGAAAGCGCCAATATTGACGAAGTTAGCGGCCGCCGTATTGATTTGCAGGTTTGAAACCTGCGTCGCCGTGACGCTGTTGACGACGGTGCCGTTGCCCACGAACAAATTGTTTTGCAGCGTCGCGGTCACGGCACTGCCGCCTGAAATCTGCACGAATGTGCTCCCCTGCGTCCGGTCGTTCACGAAGGTATTGTTCACGATGTACAAGGTCTTGCTCGGGTTGCTGAGACCCTCCGCGCCATACGCCAGAATCGTCGAGTTTTCGGTGTCCGGACCTTGCTGCAGCAGATTCCCGACGATGTAGGAAAGGCCGCCGTTTGGCAGATCGATGGTGTAACTCGAGGTGCCGTCCGCCTCGTCCATGATGCGGTTGTAGAGGATGTAGTTCTCCTTCGCGCGGCTCTTCACCGTATGGCCGCTGCTCGCGTGATGAGAATAGCTGTAGCGCAGCGTGAAACGGTTGGCGCCGCCTATGTAAATATTGTGCGCGCATCCGCTCGGATCGATGCAGTTGCCGTTATGGGCAAATTCCGTGTACTCGATCAGCACGTTCCCGGCGCCGCCGAGAATCCCATCCTGGTTGTCGTGAAAATAACCGCCGCAGACAGCGAGATCCTGGCCATCGGCACGGATGCCGGCGCCGTTCAGATCGGGAACTGCCGCGCCCGAAAATTCGATGTTCTCCACCGCGATGTTCGCGCCACCCGTCACCCAGATGGCCTTCCCGTTGGAAATGGTCACCGGCGCGACGAGATGTGCGCGCCCGCCGACGCCGCGCAAGGTGAGGTTGCTGGCGGACCAGGTCGAGGCGGGACCGTTGTATACGCCGGCGTCGATCTCGACCACGTCGCCGCTTTGAACCATGCCCGTCACGTCGTTCGGGTGAGCAAACGGCCGAGTCGGGCCGACCTGCAAAACGCGAGTCGGCGTGAAATTCTGCACCGCGGCAGCGCCCGCCACGGTCACATTCGCGCTGCGTCGGAAGCTCGCGCCGGTGTCGCTCGTGAGCGCGACGGTGTAGTTGCCGTTGGGCAAACCCGCAAGGTCGTAACGGAACGTGCACGTACCCGTGTTCTGTGTCACAGGTGCCGTAGCGATGGGGGTGCCCACGGTCGTATTGAAACCGGCGAACACGTGCACCAGATTGGCGCTCTCCTGGTGGCGATTGAGCAGACTGCTGTCCACCGCCCCATTCACCCCTGCCCCGGCACCCCCCGTCACATTCACCGTCGCGGAACGCGTGGTGCTGCCTCCACTGCCCGTGCAGGTCAGCGTATAGGTGCTCGTGGTCGTGATGGAGTTGAGGACCTGGGTGCCCGAGGTGGCTTTGGCGCCCGACCAGGCGCCGGTGGCGCTGCAGCTCGAGGCATTGCTCGAGGACCAGGTGAGCTGCGTCGAACCGCCGGGTGCCACCGTACCCGGTGACGCACCCAGCGAAACCGTAGGGGCGGGCGGCGATCCGGGAGGGGGCGTGTTGTTTCCACCGTCCGATGTGACACCGCCGGCGCAGGCCACCAGACCAACTGCGCACAGCAGTATTAGCGACGAACTCCAGCGTGTTGGCATATGAAAGTACGGGCTCTATCCAGCTTTGATCTCGATTCGCTGAAACCGCGCGCCGAGACCGAGAGAGGGTGCGGGAATCCCGCAACCCACAGCGCTCCGCCGCCTATGGCGGCGTCATACTGCCGGCCAATTTATCCCCAGAGGCCGGAGGAGGCAAGGTAGTATTTTACACAATGTTCTTGAAGGGCGGTCGCCGATGTCGTTGTCAGCGCATGAGCCATAAGCTCACGCGCTCTAAACCCGGCCCTAGCGGCGTGCCGTAGTGCTCGCCTTGTCGAGGAACGCGAGCAGCCGCGCCGGAGTGGTTTCTTCCGTCTGTGCTTCGGGAAGAACGTCCCAGTACTCCGCGTTGGGCAGGCATTCTTCCAAATACCTCGCCGCCGAGGTCGCGTGCGAGGCGTCGCGTCCCGGAACGATCAGCGCGGGGATCTCCGAGCGCAGTAGGTCCTCGGGCTCCGCGCCCGGGGAGCTGTCGCGGTCGAAGAGGTTGCGGCACATGTCCGCGACGAGCTTCTTGTACTTTTCGATGTCCAGCTTCGCATAGGCATCGGTGAAGGCGCGGTCGTTCTTGATGACCGAGGCCCAGGGTCCGCCTCTCGGCTCTGCGTTGAACGGCTTGCCTTCCCGCATCACGAGCGAAACCACGCCCGCGAGGCCGTGCTGCTCTACGTACGCTAGGTGGTCGGCGAAGCGTTTGTGCGTGCTGATGCGGTACCTGGCTCCCCCCACCGGCCAGAAGAGGGTCATGCTCAGCACCCTCTCGGGATAGGCGACGCCGAAAGCGACGACCGGGCAGCAGCCCATGCAGCCGCCCAGGAGGTGGGCGCGCTTGAAGTTCAGGTGATCGAGCAAGCCCCGCCCTTGAGCGACGTAGTGGGCCCAGGTGATGCTCTCGACACGGCCGCCCGATTGCCCGGTCTCGCGCCGGTCGAAAACGATGCAGCTGTATTTTTTCGGCAAGTGATCGAGCAACTTGATACGGGCATACACGCCTTGCGTCCTCCACTTGTCCAGCGTCGCGTCGAAGCCTGCGGGTGCGTACATCAGCAAAGGCGGCCCGCTACCGATCACCTCGTAGCGGGTGCTGATGCCGTCGATGAGAGCGGTGGGCATGTCAACCGCCTCGGATTTGCCGGCCCGAGCGCACGTCATCGATCAGGGCGCGAAAGGCAGCTAGACTCAGCTTCGCGGTATTGCCGTAGGTTTCGGTCTTGGCGTCTATCCATTTCGCCGCATAGCCGATGGCGGTATGCGCCAGGCGCACGCGCCCGTCAAGCCACGGCCCGCCGCCCAAGCCCCCGATGACCGGAATGGAAACCGCGCGTACGACGGCAGGACCGGCGACGGGACCCGAGTGCCTGAAGTCCAGAACCGAGGCGCCGGCACCTTCCAATCGCTTCGCTTCCTCCACCAGTTTTTCGGCAGGAAGTTTCCCGCCGTGGAACTCGGCAAAGACGGGGACGCCCGCGCGAACGATTGCCTTCACCACGCCGGGATCGCCCAAGACCTTCACCATATCCGCTCCTCCCTCTTTTGAGAAACGGATGGCGGCACCGACTGCGGCCTCGACGCCTTCTTGCGTCGGGCCATTGGGTATGTCGCAACTGACTAGGGTCCGCTTCGCGCCGCGGCGCACGGCTTTACAGCAGATCAGCATCTCGTCAACGGTCACTTCCGTGTCCGTCGCATGTCCCCAGAGATTCACACCGACGGAGTCGCCCACCGAGATCAGGTCCACGCCGGCGAGGTCCGCGATTCTCGCCATCTCGGTATCCCAGGCGACCACTCCGACGATCTTGCGTCCGTCGCGCTTCATCTGCCGGAGAGCGGAAATCGTCAGCTTGTCTTCCATCCCTCTATCTCGCCGAAGAGGCACCGGCCAGCCGCTCGATCGCGGAGATGATCGCACCCGGATCGGCGCGGTTCTTTCCGGCGATGTCGAGCGCACTGCCGTGCGCGACCGAGGAGAATAGCACCGGCGTGCCGAGCGTGAGTGCCGCCGTACCCGAGAAAGCCTGCGTTTTCGCCATGATGTGGCCCTGATCGTGGATCATGACGACGAAGGCGTCGTAACCTTTCTTCAGGAACATGGTATCGGCGCCGAACGGACCTTCGGCTGCGACGTCGTTCTTGTTCGCGTCGGCGATCGCCGGGCCGATGATCTCCTGCTCCTCGTCGCCGAAAAGACCGCCCTCGCCCGCGTGGGGGTTCAGCCCCGAGACGGCGATGCGCGGGTGGGCGATGCCCATGCGTCGCAGCGCGGAATCCGCCGAGCGGATCGCGTGCAAAACGCGATCGCGCGTGACGAGCTTGATCGCGCGGCGCAGGCTCGCGTGCAACGTGGCGTGCGCAATGCGCATTTCGGTCCCGCCCGAATCGAAGCACAGCATGAGGAACACGTCCTCGGGCGACACGCCGGTGCAGCGTGCGACGAAAGTGGGATAGCCGTCGAACTCGATGCCGGCGAGCTTGATCGAGCTTTCCGTATGCGGCGCGGCGACCACCGCGTCAACCTCGCCGGCCAGCGCCGCGTCGATTGCGGTTTTCGCCGAGTCGAGCGCGGCTTCGCCGTGCGGCGCTGCGATCGCACCGATGTGCAGCTCGCCGGGCTTGAACTGCCTGCGCTCGACCAGGGTCAGCGTGCCGTCGTTCCAGGTCGCATCGGCGGCGCGCGTCACGCAGCGGAGGTCCGTCTTAAGGCCGCAGGCGCGGGCATGCGCCTCGAGCGCGTTGCGATCGCCGACGAGCAGCGGCCGGCAGATTTTTTTCACTTGCGGAGCCAGCGCCGCCTTGAGCGCGATTTCAGGGCCGATCCCTGCGGGATCGCCGGTCGCGATGGCGATGCGCGGCAGGCTCATCAATCCACTTTCACTTGAGCCGCTTCGATCACTCTCCTCCAGCGGTCCTCGTCCCGTCTCATGAACGCCGCCATTTCGGCGGGCGTGCCGCCGATCGGGTCCGCGGAGAGATGTGCGAGGCGCTCGCGCACGTCAGGCATGCGGATCGCCTCGGCGACGGCTGCGGAAAGCTTCTCCGCAATCGGCATCGGGGTCTTCGGTGGCGCGATGATCCTGAACCACGAGATGGAGCTGAAACCGGACAGGATCTCCGACATCGCCGGCACCTCCGGGAGCGAGGCGACACGCTTTTCGCCGCAAGTGGCGAGAGCCCTGAGCCTGCCGCCTTTCACGTGCTGCAGCGTCACGCCGAGGTTGTCGAACATGAGGTCGATCTCCCCGGCGAGCAGAGCGGCCATCGCCGGCGCCGAGCCCTTGTAGGGGACGTGCGTGATCTGCAATCCCCCGGCCGCCGATTTGAACAGCTCCGCGGTGAGGTGGGAGGTGGTGCCGTTGCCTTGTGAGCCGTAGTTGAGCTTTCCCGGGTTCGCTGTTGCGTAGGCGATCAGCTCCTCAACTGTCTTCGCAGGCACCCGGGGATTGACGAGAAGGACGTTGGGGATCGCGGCCATCATGCTTACCGGCACGAACTGTGACGGGTCGAACGCGAGTTTGCGGAAAAGGTTCTGATTGACGACGAGCGGCCCCGGGGCGGTGGCGAACAGGGTATAACCGTTCGGCTCGGCCTTGTAGACGAACTCAGCGCCGATATTGCCGCCCGCGCCCGGGCGATTTTCGACCAGTACGGGTTGGCCCCACTTGGCCCCGAGCTTTTCGGCGAAGATGCGGGGCAACAGATCGGCGCTGCCTCCCGCGGGATAAGGCACGACGATGCGGATCGGCCTCACCGGGTAATCCTGCGCGTGCGCGGATAGAGCGAGTGCGAACCCGAAAGAGAATGCGGCGGTACGCAAGAATCGATGAACCATGTCTGCTCCTCGGCCTCTGCGGCATTTTACCGGTGATAAAATTGGTCGGAGGACTTTCTCCGGAACGGTACCCTGAAATCCATGTCGGAAGCTCCCGAATCTCGAACCTGGCCCGCCGAGGGCATTACGCGCGTTCCCTATTGGGTGTACCAGGATGAAGACATCTACGCCCGCGAGCAGGAGCGTATCTACCGCGGCGACACCTGGAATTTCCTCGGGCTCGAGGAGGAGCTGCCGAAGCCGGGCGACCTCAAGACCACCTTCGTCGGCGAGATGCCGGTGGTGGTGACGCGCGATCTGCAAGGAGTGCTCCGCTGCTTCGAGAACCGCTGTGCGCACCGCGGCGCGCTCCTGTGCCTGAAGAACCGCGACCACGCCAAAGAGATCACTTGCATCTATCACAACTGGACTTACGACCTCGAGGGCAATCTCACCGGTGTTGCGTTCCGGCGCGGCGTCAAGGGGCAGGGCGGCATGCCCGAGGACGCAAGACCCGAGAGCGAGGCGCCGAGGAAACTGCGCGTCGTTTCCTTCTGCGGTCTGATGTTCGCGACCCTTTCGGAGGCGACGCCGCCGATCGAGCGATACATCGGTCCGGAAGTGTCGGCCAGGATCCGGCGCGTGATGAAGGAACCGGTCAGGCTGCTCGGCGGCTACAGCCAGGTGCTGCCTAGCAACTGGAAGCTGTATTTCGAAAACGTAAAGGACACGTATCACGCAAGCCTGCTGCATCTTTTCTTCTCGACTTTCAGGCTGAACCGCCTCGAGCAGAAAGGCGGCGTGATCGTCGGCGGCGAGGGGGGCAGCCACGCCAGCTTCACCATGATGAAGTCGGACCTGTCCGGCGACGAGTACGAGAGGGCCGGCATGCGCTCGGCGAGTGGCGGATACGCCCTGCAGGCGCCGCAGATGCTGGAGTCGGTGGATGAGATCGGCGACGGCGTCACTTTGCAGATCCTCACCGTGTTCCCGGGGTTCGTACTGCAGCAGATCATGAACAGTCTCGCCGTGCGCCAAGTGCTGCCCAAGGGCGTGGGCCGCACCGAGCTCGTGTGGACCTGCTTCGGCTATGCGTCGGACGACGCGAAGATGACCGAGCTGCGCCTGAAGCAGGCCAACCTCGTCGGCCCGGCGGGCTACATCTCGCTGGAGGACGGCGCCGCGACGGCGTTCGTGCAGCGCGGCGCGGCAGGTGCGTCGGAACGCTCGTCGTTCGTCGAGATGGGCGGGCGCGGTGTCGAGTCGAACGAGTCGCGCGTCACCGAGACCTCCGTGCGCGGCCTGTGGCAGCAATACCGCAGGCACATGGGATTCTGAACGGATGGACGCAGCGCTGCAGCTCGCGGTGGAGAATCTCCTCGCGCGCTACGTCCACGCCATCGACGATGACCGGCTGGAAGACTGGCCGGGGTTCTTCGTGGAGAAGGGCCGCTACCGTATCACCACCGCGGAGAACTACGAACGCGGCTTGCCGCTGTCGATCATCTACGCCGATTCGCGCGCGATGCTCGCCGATCGCGTCTCGGCCCTGCGCCATGCCAATATCTACGAGGCGCAGCGTTATCGGCACACGGTGTCCGCGACGCTCGTCGAGCGGATCGACGGGAATACGGCGCGCGCGACCTCGAACTTCCAGGTCGTGCGCACCATGCACACGGGGGAGTCGATGCTGTTCGCGAGCGGCCGCTACCTCGACCGCATCCGCATGAACGGCGACCGCGGCGAGCCGCAGTTCGAGGAAAGAGTCGTGGTCCTCGACAGCCGCAGCGTGGATACGCTGCTCGCGATACCCCTCTAGGGGTCAGGCCCCGGAACCGATCGATGAGAATGCGGGGCCTCTTTCCATCCGGCGCCTGAGCGCGAGATCGACGACCTTTCCATCCCCAAACGCCACGGGATCCCGCTGCTTCCCCACCCAGTCGACGATCGGCATGAACTCCGCGCATTCAGGAGCTGCTGCGGAAGGGGCCATTTCGAAAATCCCGATTCCCGCCTCCGCGGCTTTGACATACACGTCCGAATCGCTGATCCGTGTCAGGAACGGCAGACCGAGCGAATTGAGAAACCGCTCGAGCGGCTGATACACGGGCATCGAGCTGCGGACCCGGTTCGCCACCACGGCCAGCTGGATGTTGCGCGTGCGGATCCTGCCCACGAGGAGGAGGTCCCTGACGAAATTTGCCGTTGCGTGGATGTCGATCGCCGAGGGCGCCACCGGAATGAGGATGCAATCGGCCCTGCTCAGCATTTCCTGCAGGAGCAGACCCGAGGCGCCGGCCGGCGCATCGATCAGGAGCTGCTGGGTGTCCGCCGGGACGTGCATCTCGACGCTGCGTATGCGGCCGCCCTTCTGAGGCGCGGCATTGGCCCCGTAAATTCTCGCCCCGGGCCGGGTGCGGGTCCGCAGCCAATGCAGGCTCGACCCCTGCGGGTCGTAGTCCATGACGGTAGTCGGGATGTTCCGAGCCGCGAAGTAACTGGCGAGATTGGTCGTGATGGTGGTTTTTCCGGATCCCCCTTTGGAATTGATTACCAGCGTGGTGTTCGTTCTCATGACCTGCTCCCTTCTCACCCTCACGGACCGCACGCTAGCCTATGCCAAAGTCGTGCTAACCCTTATTAACTAATTCACAGGAGAGAAACGAAAGAGACGCGAAATCTCTCGCCGGTCGGGTTCGCGGGCTTGCGACCTTGACAAGGGTGTGCACCCTGACGACTATTCGCCCGTTAACCAACCGCGGGGGCAACCTCGGCCCGACAACATGTTCTCGAGACTTTTTTACGCGGACCTTTCTTCCCGCCTCAGCTGGGCGGTGTCGCGCAGGTGGTACCACCTGCGCCTGTCTTGGCACGCCTGGGACAAGGAGCCCTGGGTATTTGCCATGGTTCTCGGGCTGATCGCCACGGCCTTCGTATTTGCGCTCCGGTTGGCCTACGAGCATCAAGACCACCGGCGGAGTCTGGCCTGCCTTGCGCGGAACGTCTATTTCGAATCACGGGGTGAGCCTGTGGCCGGTCAGTACGCGGTGGCCGAGGCCACGATGCATCGCATGGCCTCGGGCCGCTACTCCGATCCGGTTT
>WNGC01005470.1_pt1 | contig 14606 bp, 14 predicted proteins | sample 5400051 | NCBI WGS metagenome assembly WNGC01 (sample SAMN13153368, study PRJNA577476) | soil metagenome | isolation source: 20 cm soil or saprolite under grassland replicate 2 | place: USA:California | collected 2016-06-15 | reverse complement strand
TTGACGTCTCCCCTAGCAAACACTGGTTCGCTTGGGTTTCCGATCAGCCTAGCATCTTTGGGAGGGTCCGCAGCGAAATTTCGAAGGACCCAGTTCACTCCCTTCAGATACCCTTTCAATTCCCCAACGTCGACCCAGAATGAGTCTGACGTGTAGCCGAAAAGATGCTTCCCTAATCTCATCAAATAAGGGAACAGGTCCTTCGCGAAGTCCCACTTTTCATTCTCGACATAGTCCAAGACTTCGGGTTCGAGGATGTAGAAGCCTGTGCTGACCAGATTGCTTGGCACAGTACCCGGAGAGGGTTTCTCGACAAACCTGACGATCTCATTCTCCTCGTCCACAATAGCGACTCCGTACGCAGACGGATCATCCACATTGGTCAGCGCGATAGAGACTTCGCCTTGTCTATCTGAATGGAACTTCGCCATGTCCGTTAGCGATATTTCGCTGACCACATCAGCCTGGACAACCAGGAAAGTTTCGTCTAATAGATGGGCGGCGAGCTTCAGACTTCCAGCCGTTCCAAACGTGACCCCTTCCGGCTCAACAACATACGTTATTCGGACTCCGAAGTGGGACCCGTCGACGACGTATCCCATTATCTGATCTTTCAGGTATCCTGGGATTATGATGAGATCCTTGAAACCGTTCCGGGAAAGATGGGATAGTACGTAATGAATTATCGGGTTTGGACCCAATGGAAGCATTGGCTTTGGCCGGGTGAATGTGAGAGGACGCAGACGCGTGCCTTCCCCCCCGGCCAGGACTACGGCCTTCAAAGCTAGCGAGATCGATGCTTACTCGCGTTCTTCCTCCATCCGCAGTTCTGGCCGGCCAAGCATAATATGCATAGCGGCTAGTCTTGGGACGCCACGTGGAACGCGGCGCAGAGGGTCCAGAAAACAGTTTGTCAGAAAAATGGAGTAGTTAGTTCTGTTCGAAGAGCCGCGTCAATCTTTCCGCGACATCCTTCAGCTTGTCTTTGTATTCGGCTATTTTTGAGGCGTTAGATTTCGCTAGATCCTCGAAGTAGGAGACGAAATCTTTCATCTCGCTCACCATGGAATCGACGGAGTTTGGTCTTTGCGAGAATGGGAAGCCGAAGGGGAATGTTCCCTCATCCTTGCCCTTGTCGGTGAGTTCGTAGCGTCCATCTTCCCGCTTGCTGATTGCGCCCTCTTGGGCCATCTGATCTAAGAGGGGGTAGATTGAGCCCGGTGATGGTCGCCAGCCTCCCCAGCTCATTTTTTCGATCTCGTCGATAATCTCGGCGCCATTCTTGGGTGAGCGTGCTATCATTGAGATGACCCAGGGTCTTAGCCATCCTCGCCTCATTCCGCCCCAATGCCTATGTCCCCACAAATCTTGTCCGATATCGTTTATCCGATATCGGCTATTAAGCTCTTCGGTTCCCGACGCTTGATCCAGAATGCCGCCGAGACACTCCCTACCAACGCCAGCATCGCTACACTAGCGAATGATACTTCTAAGCTGAAGAATTGGGATACGTATCCACTGGCCAGCCCCAAGATCGATGCGCCTATTGTCTGACCCGATGAAAGAACTCCGAAAGATCGTCCGGATTGCTGACCAATGGAACCTAGGTAGCGTGACAATTCAGTGTAGGTCAGGGGATACGTGGCGGAAATTGAGAATCCGGTAGCAAGCAGAGTTATAGTAGCAAGGATCGCGTTTCCCGAAAGGAGAGTGAAGGCAGCAACAGAACACGCTGCAACGAGATATGAGATCGCTAAGAGAACATTAGTTGGGACGAAACGGGTCGAGCCTCCAGTCGCGATGGCTCCGAGGGACGCGAAGGCAATGAAAGAGGAAACTATCAGGTTGGCCTGTGAAACGTCCAGGTGTGCCCGTGTTCCGAGGAAGATATTCGCGAAGTTCAAGATGACTGCGTAGGTTCCACCTGAAATGAAGGCAGCAAGGACGAAGAAGAGAGGAATCATCCGTCTTGTTTGCGGCTTCGAGATGGATGGAGTTTGAGGATCATCGGATCCCGCGGAATGTCGACCTCGTAGAAAGGTTAGCGTTAGGACTACATCAGCTAGGGTCCAGATCGCGAACACAATGAATGTTGCGCGCCAGCCTAATGCTAGATAGAGAGGAGCTGAGGTTAAGAACACAAGTAAGACTCCGACGTTGCCAAAGGCGCTCTGGAATCCCATAGATTTCTGCAATCTTGGACCGCCATACGATTTCGAGATAGCGGATATTCCAACCGGATGAAAGAAGCTGGAGCCCAATCGTAGAAGAATCAGGATATTGACCAAGTAGCCGAGTGCGACGATAATGCCTACTTGGAAGACGGAGATGTTGAACAGCGCCAAGACGATCGGAAATAGGCTGGACAGGAGATAGACTGAACCATCGTTGGTAGCGTGGTTTAGAGAGACTAAATAGAGAATCCTGTTCGAAGAGCTAGTCAAGGCTGGTCTTGAGACGAGAACAGCTGTTCGACGAAATCGTTGGGTCTATCTGTGAGTATTTCCTATTCTCCTAACTTGTTCCCACAGCTCTGGCAGAACTTTGAGGTTCCAGCAACTTGGGCCCCACACTTGGGACACAGTCGTGTCGGGGACATACTCGCCTTCAACTCATCACCCAACCTGGCAAGATAATTCGTTATGCTGCCACCAATCATAATAACTGCCCCCACGAGAACAATACTCAATCCTACTGACAACATCTCTGAATTGGCCAAGAAAACGGTGATGTACTGCGTGTCCGTGGCGCATCCGGACCCTCCTGACGGCAAACATTGGATGTAGCTGACCTCGCCGTAACCACCTATCAAGGAAACGACAGCGCCGACAGCTAAAATTATAGCACCGATTTCAAACAAACGATTCTTTTGCAACAATCGATCTCGATCACGGCGAGGAACGCTCCTTTATCCGGTTTGCTAGGAAGAAACTGCTCGTTCAGCGATCTGATTCACGGGATCCCGCTCCACCCTGGCGACGTCGAGGGACGCCAGTGCCCTGAGATTCTATTCTTCGATCTCCGGAACGTGCGAGGAGACGGGAACCTTGCGGGGACTTCGGTTTCGTTTGGTTTCTTCGTAGCGAGATTCTATCCAACCAATGACCTTGTCTTCAGTTACTGCCTCAGCATCTGTCTGTTTGTTTATGTTCTCTGCAATCACTCTCAGGAATTCTTTAGGGTTGACAGGCTTGATGATGTAGGCATCTGCTTGTTGATTTACGGATTCGACGGCGTTGTCCAGAGTCGGGTATCCTGTGAGGATGATTTTCCTCGCTTTAGGAAGCATCCCGTGGATCTTAGAGAGTAGTTCTGTCCCGTCCGTGTCTGGTAGGTTGATGTCGATGACTGCTATATTGTAGAGTCGAGCTTTGCACTTTTCGAGGGCTTCGGACCCGGTCTGGGCCGTGTCGACATTATAGCCCTCTGGCTCCAAGATTTCCTTGAAGCTGTTCAAGATTCCTGGGTCGTCGTCGACGATGAGGATACTCTTTCTTTCCATTATCGGAATCATATCTTTCGGTCGAGTGGTATCTCGACTGTGAAGGTTGTTCCCTCTCCAACTTTGCTTGAGACTTTGATGTCGCCGTGGTGAGACTCGACTAACTGCTTGGCCACGGCCAGCCCAAGTCCTACGCCTTTATCTCTTGTAGTGAAGAGTGGGTTGAAGATCTTGGCCTTGATGTCTTCCGGGATTCCTTTTCCTGTGTCTTGGAAGCTGATCGTGGCTAACTCTTTGTTCTTCCACGCCTTTATCCTTAGCTGACCACCATCGGGCATTGCTTGTAGGGCATTCGCGATTATGTTGGTGAAGGCTCGGCGGAGCAAGTTTGGATCGACGGTCAGTTTGGGAAAGCCCGGCTCAAAGGAGGTGAGGACTTCTACACTTGTGGGTATTGAGATCGAGGATCGTGTGTCGTCGATGAGGCCCTGGAGGTCGTATTCGACAAAAGAAGGCTTCGGTTGTCTGGCGTAGTCTTGCAGGTCGGAGACGATCTTGTTCATAAAATCAGCTTGCTCTCGAATAGTTTCCAGCATTTTCTCGATGCGCAAGTTCTGAGGGGCTGCTCCAGATTTCACGCTCTCCGTTGCTAGATGGATCGTGTTGATTATCGTCTGGAGCGGATTGCGGAGATCGTGGCCTACCATTCCAGCTGTCTCACCGATGGCGGCCATGCGAGTTGAATTCCTCAGCATTCTGGTTCTTTCCTCAACTACTTCCTCTAATTGTTCCGTGTGAGCCCTGAGCTTTTCCTCCGCTTGCTTGATGCGGTCGATGTCGACGAACGCTATCACAGCACCGTCGATCTTGTTATCTGCGGTCCTGTAAGGCCTTATCCAGATGGAATACCAGCGGCCGTTGTTGTCTTTGACTTCTATTTCTTGGGGGGTAACGCTGTCTATTACATCGGTAATCAGAGAGCTCATGTCGGGGGTCTTCGGGTTCATATTGATGTCGATAATGGAACGTCCGACGTCAGTCGCGAGCAGGTTGAACATCTTCTCTGCATGGGGGGTGAAACGGCGTATCCGAAGGTCGTTGCCCAGCATGATGATCGGCAGGTTCGCGCTAACAAGAAGGTTTGTTATGTCATCATTGACCTGGGTGAGTTCGACGTTCCGGTTTTGTAATTCTTCGTTAACTGTGGTCAGTTCTTCGTTTGTGGACTGAAGCTCCTCTTTAGCTGTCTCAAGCTCCTCATTGGTACTTTGAAGTTCCTCATTGCTCGACTGTATTTCCTCATTGGCGGCCCTCAATTCTTCTATGGCCGACTCGTTATCCTGTATGATCGACTGCAGATACTCCTTGTTTGCAGAAAGCTCCTGTTCGAGACGCAGGAACTTGCGATCCTCGGCCATCTGGTCCCTCGCATACTTTGCGCCCCGGGCTCCGCGCGTTGTTGGGCCTGTGATCGGCCTTGGCAATGCTTCTTCGAACGCTATTAGAAGGTAGGGGAGGTTTGTCGAGGTCTTCAGCGGGACTACTTCTAGGTTGACGTCGATATATTTGCCATCAGATTTGATGGCAATCTCTTTCTTCCTAACGGTGTCGCCACTCGTCTTGGCCCTATCTATTGCTGCGCGCAAGTTCGTCATCAATCCTTCCCGGGCCATTTTCAGAACGTTGAGGCTGGCTTTCCCAGGCGCGGGCTCGAGGAAGAGACCTGTGCGTCCGCGAAACTGGATAATCTCCAAGTCACTGTTCACGATGACGGTGGCAGGGGAGTATTTGGTTAACAAGATCCGGTCTGCTTCCTTGAAGATGGCCTGTTCTGGGACTAGACCTTCAATCGGCCGGGCCTCTGATCTGTCAACGTGCCCAAGTTCAATCCCGTATTTCATCGAGAAGTCGAGTGGAGTACGCGGAACCATGGGTTTCTTGGAATAGATCTTGAGCCGTTTGTTAGCTACAGTGAAGATGTTGTCGAATTCCCCTATGGTTTCGAACTCTCCGAGGACGAGGAAGCCGGTGGGTTTGAGGGCGTAATGGAATATCGGAAGCAGTTTCTTCTGAAGAGGCGGCCCGAGGTAGATCAGCAAGTTTCTACAGACGATGAGGTCAAGCTTCGAGAATGGTGGGTCGGCCGTTACGTTTTGCTTCGCGAAGATGCACATCTTCCGGATTGTCTTGTTTATCTGGTAGGAGCCGTTCGTCTTAACAAAGAAGCGTCGTAGTCGTTCTGCGGAGATGGAGGGGGACGCGCTGTACACGCCCTGCCGTGCCTTCTCTAGCACATTCTCGTTTACGTCTGTGGCGAAGATGTGGATTGGCGGCTTGATGCGGGCATTGTCCAAGTACTCGAGCAGATTCATGGCCACGGAATAGACCTCTTCACCAGTCGAACAGCCTGGGATCCATATTCTGATGGGATCTTCAGCGGACCTGTTTTTCAAAATGTTGGGAAATATCTCGGTTTTCAGAGCCTCGAGGGTAGCAGGCTCACGGAAGAACGCGGTAACGTTGATAAGAATATCTTGGAAGAGAGAGTTCAACTCGCTAGGGTTTGTCTGCAAATACTTCAGGTAATTCTCCATCCTGTTAATCTTCAGAATGAGCATCCGTCTCAGGATTCGTCTCTTGATTGTGGCGTGTTTGTAGTAGGTGAAATCAACTCCCTTGCCCCTACGCAAGAGGCTGAAGATCTTTTCAAGGTCGCTTTGAGGCAACAGCTCTTCCGCTTTTTCCGTCTCCAAATACGGAACGTAGGGATGCTCACTGATCTTGGTGAGTTCCTGGGCTATCTCCTTGGGGGCGAGTATTATGTCCACGAAGCCCGCGGCGACGGCGCTACGAGGTAGATCGTAATACTTTGCTGACTTCTCGTCTTGAGCAATTGTGATCCCACCTTCCGCCTTTATGGCCTTCAGCCCCTGAACGCCATCCATTGAGGTCCCGGAGAGGATCACTCCAATGGCTCGGCCCTTCTGGTCCAGGGACAGGGATTGTAAGAAGAGGTCAATGGGCATATGCTTGCGGTCAACCTCCACACGTGGAGTAAGGTGGAGCGCTCCTTTGGAAATGGTCATACTCGTGTTCGGCGGGATCACGTAGACATGTCTCCGCTCCACCTGCATGCCATCAGTGACCTCAGTGACAGGTAGTTTGGTTGTCTTGGAAAGAAGTTCAGTCAGCAGACTCTTGTACGTGGGGTCTAAGTGTTGTATCAGGACCAGCGCCATGTTGATGTCTGGCGGCAGCTCCCGAAGCAGTAGAGTGAAGGCTTCGAGCCCCCCCGCAGAGGCACCAATGCCCACAATTGGGAAGGACTCATCTACGGACGTGGCGTGGTCAATAGTTTTCGACTTCCGATGAGGTGCCGGTTGTATTGGTCTGAACCGGCGTCTCTGCCTACCAGCAGAGCTCTTTGTCTTGCTCCGTGATCTTTTTTTTACGGTCGACGAGTTCTTGGGCCATACAGAGAGCGCTTGAGGATACTTCTCGCCGTCAGCGTCGGCTTAGCGGAATATAAAAGAACAACCCACACCCCTATATTGCATCAATTGGATGAGCAATGGACTTTCGCCTCTCGCCCCACTTCTAGTTGGTACAGTTGGTTACGCAAGCAGAAGCAAAGATTCACCGAGTCGGCCCGCGCCACACCATTTACCTAGCTAAGGATCTGGTGGAAGATAGCACCTTTCCATTCCAAGCTAACGAGGATCTCACGGTAAGGATTGAAGGAGACGCTTTGATAATAGACAAGACGGGAAAGAGTAGCTACCGGCTTCCTGACATGGAAGCACTCCCAAGTCGTAACCAACATGTGATGGAGACCCTGGATAATCTCAACTTTTCTCCTATCGCTTCAAAGGCGGAAAGGATACGTCAGATGTTGAGCGAAATTCACGAGGCAGAAATGTTAGAGTCACGTATACGACATATACCGAAGAGTGAACACGCTATCCTCCTCTGGGAGGAAAAAAGCTTTCTCGACATTGTGCTGTCGGAATTCTTTGACCCTGGTGTCACTGGAAAAGCTGCCAAAGGACTCCTCTCTGCGAAACCGGCGAACATAGAATCCGTGAGCAACTTGTTGCTTGAGGAAGTGTCTGGTCTAGATAGGCAGACGGCTGCGAGGAAGATAAGAGACTGGATGTTCCAGGTTCACTCAACGAACAAGTCTGACCTTCCGACCAGAATTGCAGTGGAGGATTATTCCTGGCTTCTTCAGAATGGCTCGCCCAAAGGACTCTTGGAGGTAGAGCAAGATATCGGGCTCCGGGTTAAAGAGAATATGACGATACTTTGTGGGTATGACGTCTCGAATGTGATTGACCCTAAGCAGTTAGACAAGATAATGGGATTCCATGGTTATGCGATCGTGGACCATCCGTTCAGAGTGTACCGGAGAGCAGGAGATTGACCTTGCTTTGGCGAGGCTTGTATTAGCTTAGACGCAGTCTGACGAGCTAGACTCTCTCACGACTTCTGCATTCTTGTTGACGCGAGAAGGTTTTTGGTCATCTTAGATGGTGTATAAAATGTTATATACGCGTCGTACGGAATGAAACCGAGCTGACCCATCGGGAAGTGCCATGGCGGTGCCCAAGTTCATGCTTAGTATGAAAGAAAAGCCGTTTGCCGCAATATCCTCTGAAGCAAAGAATAGAGGCGTGACCGTCCAAGAACTGTTGAGGGCCGTAATTGTGCCAGAATGGGCTAGGGAAAATCTGCAGCCTTCCACTATCCCGCAGACTACGATGCAAATTACGCCCCACCAGATCAACCCCTCGATGTCCTCCAAACAACGAGACTCGAAGCTCGCAATCACCGTGGGCCAGCTGAGGACCTAGTCAGGAGATGCTCCGCCGGAAACGTGAACTTAACCGAAATTCAGTGCGCAGATGTGCAGCCTTCTCTGGGGAGGTGAATAAATGAAGAAAGTCAAACCTGGTGATAGAGTGTGGGTCAAGACACCACGGGCAGTAGTAGAACGTAAGGTTGGAACAATAATCGCTACCAAGAGAACGCCCAAAGGCGTTCGATACGTCGTAGAATGGGAAGTCGACTTGCTAGAGCGCCCGAACGGACACCACCCCGGATACTTCGCGAACGAGATCGTTCCCGTAAGCTGAAGCGTTCGCTTGCTGAGGGATCGTTGATGAAGTATCCAAAATGCTCTTTGGTCGAGTTGCGAAAGCAGCGGTGCTTCGTGTCTCCGGAAGTGTACTAACAGCGTAGTCCATAAGTAAGAAGTAATTGCAAACTCAAGAAGTTCAGCAGGCTATCTTTGACAGCTTTTTCCTTGTTGTCGGAGCGTTTGGCCTTTGCTATTCCTGCGATACTTTCTGCTGTGACTTCAGTGACATGACTATCAAGCAAAGGCGGTGGTGGCGTCCGTGGTGATGGGCATCTCTTCCAGGCAGGGTGTCCAGGTCGTCGTCTCGACCCTGGGATCCCAACTGCGTCGAACGTCGACCTTACGACTGCTCCCTTCCGGGCCTCGCCGGATTCGACCGTGAGGAGGTAGCAACCCTCTCTTCAGAGAGCGCTCCTCCGCCGCCGACCTGTTAGGGCAGAGCGTCACAGTTGACAGCCTGGTCTTCTGCCTGGTCGAGGCTACCGCTCACCAGCGTTAGCGGACTCCCGCATAGGTCGATTTCGGGTAACAGGAAACGACCAGCTTCCCAGTCCCCCACCACCGCCCAAACAGAGCGAGCCGAAACAGTCGATATAAGAATATCAGGCAAGAACCGGTCGGACACCCATCTGGGTTCTATTGCTAAGCGAAAAAGGGAGTGCTTTTACATGGATGCTTTTCCGAACCAAGAGCCATGGACGATGAAGAAGCAGAGCTCGAAGAGGGCGAGTCAGATATCGGGGAGACAGCGGCCGAAGCCCCCGGACGAGTAGCGTCAACTAGGACCCTCGTTGACATTCCTGTCATTCCTTTTGAGCCACCAACTACGGGAAGCGGCCACGACATTGGAGAAAAGCAAGGCAAGCTTCGAACGGCGATACTCGAACGGGTCTCACAGAATGAGCTTGCGAAGTTTAAGGAAGCGTTGAAGGGACATCTGGTAACAATAACGTTAGGATTCTTTCTCTGGAAAGGCTCCACAAAGACGACGAACACTCGGGCTGTGAAGGACTTGGACAATCTGATGAAGATAATTTTCGATGTCCTCGGCAAGGGGCAACAAGGACTGGGTCTGCTGGAAGAGGATAGCTACATCTGCGAAGTCTACGCTAAGAAAGAGCTGGTCGAGGATCAGGCCGAAGAAGGACTCAGAATCATAATAGAAGAATACGAAGACGAGGAAATGCAGAAGGTGCTAAAGGAGTTCTATTCGAAGAAGAGCAAGGTATCTGCTTAGAGCGGCGGAGCAGTCTCATTCAATTTCTCCTTGGGAAGCTTGGCCCATTTGATAAACTCTGCACTAGGCTTCTCCTTCTCGTAGAGTTCTTTTCGACGACACTCCAAAGGATTCGGCTCCTTTCGCGCGAGTTCTGCGGCCGTGATGACTTTATGCCCCATCTTTTCAGCGGACTTTCTAACTGGTTCTAGGAACTTGTACCAGCCCTCGTCCCTTAGCAGATGATGATCTATGATCAGAGTTTCGACTTCTTTTGCGATCATTTCCATATGAACTAATGCTGTTCGGAAGAATTCCTCGCCTATTCGAAATCCTTGCAGATACGTGGGTGGTCCTCCCAAGATCACCAAACTAGGTTTTTCGTCAAGTATGACTTTGACAGTCTCTTTCGAGACGGGCCCTTGAACGTCAGGCGCGAACACGATTTTTTCATCTGACTTCTCTATCATGCAGGGTAAGACCCATCCAAGGCCTGACTCATCCTCACCGTGTGGCTGTGGGGGAGGGAAACGGATAGTCGTTTTTCCAAACTCGAATGTTCGGTTGTCTGCAGTCTCGAATTTCTCAGCCCACTTTTCGGCGGACTGCTTGAACATCCAACCCCGACGACGCTGTGCCGTATTGATGTTGCTTCGAAAGTCCTTGGCGAGGACAATCTTGCCACTGTACGTCTTCTCTGACAGTTCAGGGGTGCTTCCAAGCCAGACAGGGTCAAGGTAGTTTGGAGTGTGATGATCGTTATGATAGTGAGAAATCGTTATGACCTTAGCCTTGGCCGCGGCCTCGTTGATTCTCTCGCGAGCCTCATCCCTCGCTCTGAACTCTCGAGGATGAGGCATCAATCGGAACCTGGGACCCAAAGCTACCCCGGCATCTAACAGAACGGTCACGTCCCGAGTGCGCACCAGAGTACACATTGAACGGACGCCGAGACTTTCGAACGCCAAGGGCGTGACTGTTATTGGAGCCGAGGACGAGTTCCCCCAATATCCTCAAGATCAAAGGTCTGTAGATTAATCGCACTATGCGCCATTTTCATAGACGTGTAATTGTCACCGAGTTTGTTCCGGCTCGGTTGGACTCAGTTATTATTCCCCTATCGCCAAACGTTCGAAGAGAGTTAGCCTCCGAATTGTCGCAACGAGTGTCGGACCCGAATCACCCTTACTGTCACTATTGTGAGGAGTCGACTTATCATGAGTACGACCCATACTTCCACGCTTGGGTCTGTCAAACCTGTTTCGGGGGAATGATTCGTGTCGACAAGAAGGACCCGCTCTCAGTCATACGAGCAGAACTAAACAGTCTTGCGCTGCACGTCGCCAAGAGCGGTTATAATGCAGAGGTAAAGGGGAAACTTAGAGAAGCTGCTGCGCGACTTCAAAAGCTCGCGGAACAGCCGTAAACAGCTCTTCTGTTTACCAATAATTATTGTCGGGGTCTAGACTTACAACCCTAGACTTTCATCCCGAAATGAGACGACAAACATCGGTCTAACAGAACGGTTTTATTCATTCACTGCCATCCCCGAAATTGGGTCCGATGACTTCTCTGGCCCAGCGGACACGTCCTAAGGGACTGGATGAAGTGGATCTTGAGACCCTTAACCACGGGCAAGAATGAGCGAGGACCCATTACATCGGAACCACCCAAAAACACAACCGCATGACCGTGAGACCAGCGGGACAATGAAGCAAGAAACCGAGAAGCTAGAAGGAGTCTCTAGCCAAAGATGGCTAGTCCTCGGCTCAGTCCTGACTTCCCGCGTTATCTACACTATCAACTGGTTCAACATCGCCCCGCTGCTCGGTGCGACGGGTCTAATCGCTCTCGGACTAAGCATTGATCTGCCGTCTCAAGGGCTTCTCACGTCTTCATTTCTACTGGGCGCAGGAATATTTCAGATTCCCGCAGGGATCGTCTCGGCCAGATGGGGGCCGAAAAACACTTCTCAACTAGGAATGTTGACTCTTTCACTCTCTGGAATAGGAGAAGGACTCTCCCCGAACTTCCCAGTACTTCTAGTGTCAAGATTTCTGCTAGGACTCGGAGCTGCCCTATTCTTCGCACCTGCGATAGGGATCCTCACACCCTTGTTCCGCCAAGAAGAGGAGGGGCTAGTCTTGGGTCTTTACAATAGCTGTTTCAACATTGGGGGAGCGATCGGGTTGTTCGGTTGGGTCCTAGTCACGGACCTCCTCGGATGGCGAGGTGGCCTGGTTCTAGGCGGTATCATTGGTGTGATCTCGGTCTTGATCGGACAGGTTGTTATTCCTCACGACAAGGTGATCCCGCGAACTCAAAGGCGATCGATGAGACCCGTCTTCAGGAATCGAAACATCTGGCTCATTGCTTTCGGAGTCCTAGGTTTTTGGGGAGCGATCTTTTCGTCGTCGTCCTTTCTTGAAGCCTACACGAAGGATGTCTTCGGAATCTCCCCCTACATTTCTGGGTTGATGGCTTCAACGATCATGTTCGCAAGCATATTCGGCGGGCCATTTGGAGGCTATATGTCGGATCGTCTCAGAAGACGAAAGATCTTCATCCTGGTCCCGGGGATGCTTGGATCTTTGGGAATAATCCTATTTGGGGTCTTTCAGCCACTTGAGCTCTGGCTCCTCATACCTCTCGTCGGGTTCCTAGATGCTATCGTCTTCTCCACAATGTACGCTAGCGCAAGCCAGTACCCCGACGTAGGTCACGAGTATGCTCCTCTCGGAATAAGCATAATCAACTCTGTCCAGATACTCGGCAGCTTTCCAATCCCGATAATCTTCACATTTCTCGTAAATAGCTATGGGAAAAACTACACCCCTGGATGGTTTTTCATGGGAGGATTGGCCCTGGCAATGATGCTCCTGATCATAGGCATTAAGGAGCCTTTCAAAGCAAATTCGGACACATCAAGATAGCCTGTAAAGTTCGTCTTGCGGGACCGCGACGAGATCCAGTTTCTTGCCTTCCTTCAAGAGGAAGCGTCCCTTGGCTCGGGGTCTGACTCGGCCCACCTCGGAGACCTTTATTCCCCGATTCCTCAGAGATTTCATGACTCGTCCTGCACTGTTTGGTCCCACTGCTACAAGCAGGCATCCAGAACTCATCAGCTTCAACGGATCCAAATGTAGTTCCGAGCAAATCTTCGAGGTTTCCGTCGCCAAAGGAATCCGATCAGCCCAAACCTCTATTCCCAAACCTGAAGCTTCAGCCAATTCCCACAAACCGTTCAAGACTCCGCCTTCAGTCGGGTCGTGCAGGGCGTGGACCCCCGCTATCTTCGAGATGCCCATTGCTTCTTCGACTATGCTGATGTGCTTCGCGAGACTCTGAGCCTTCCGGATCGTCTCACGTTTCATCCCCGTCAGTCGTGTTAAGTATTCAGATGCGAGGATCGCAGTCCCCTCTATCCCCGCAGTCTTCGTCATCAATATCCAGTCACCAACACGCATGTTCGCCGAGCTGAGGACCTTGCCTTCAATCTCACCGACCATGAATCCCGCAATGAGGGGTCTGTCCAGACCCCGGGTCACCTCGGTGTGTCCGCCCGCGACCGTGATTCCGAGACTTCGTGACGCCTGATCTATTCCGCTCATTATTCTCGCTAGAGCCTTCTCACTAGTGCCCGGCGGGAGAAGCAGCGTACAGACGTACCATACTGGCTTAGCTCCAGTCGCGGCGATGTCGTTGGCGTTGATGTGAACGGAATGTTCACCGATGTGCTTCGTCGTCCCAGTGACCGGGTCGGCCGTCAAAACAACGAGCTTCTTCCCAAGCCTCACGACGGCCGTATCTCTGCCAATTCCCGGACCAAGAACAAGCCCAGGGTTCCATTTGCCACCGTGAGAATATACAGCCCTCACCATAGAGTCAGGCGGAATCTTCCCAATCCGAAAAGAACCCGAACCACTCCCTCTTCGCGTCAAGGATAGCCGGCCAACCGTAGTCTGACTCTCTCATTGTTAGAGGTATTGGTCGGTCTGAGGTCGCAGCAGTAATCTATTATTGCGCGACGCGAAGGGTGTAGGCCGTGCAGAGTGAAGGGTACGTTCTTCAAGAGTTCATTCAAGATGTAGATCGTGTTATCAAAGGATATTCGTCTGAGTCCGAAATCCTTCTGCATCTCAAACCCGTCCTTGAGAGACTCGTGAGTTCGCCCGCGTCCATCCCGGCTAAGGCTTTCACTCCCCGCAAAGACAGGTTCGCCATGAATCTTCTCCAGATGCCAGAGGACGAAGCTTACTCCATCATTGGCGGAGTCTGGTACCCCTGGCCAAACTACTCCGATTCACGACCACCTCACTTGGGCCTTGATAGGAGTCTACGAAGGCGAAGAACGAGAAGCGCTCTTCCGTAGAGCGGACGACGGCTCTAATCCGAGACTCGCCAAGATTCAACAAGTTAGCGAAAGATTGCACAAGAAAGGACACGTGACGGCTCTCGGTCACAGCGGTATACATCGTGTCGACAATATCTCTCTGAAACCTACGTTGAGCGTTCATGTCTACGGCCGGGACATTGGGCGTGCTGAGCGCCATAGCTACGATCCAGTTACAGGTGAAATTGGCCGGTTCATCTCCGGATACTGCAACGTCCTCCGTGATACGGAGAGATTCTAGCCAGTCAGCCGCCGGCTAATCGCCGTCGGTACAGCCTCCGACCGCCTTGTCCCGGGACAAAGCTGGCGTATGGTTTATCTCGGAATGAATTGGCCCCCTTTCCACTCGGAATTTGATCTAACATGTCGGAAATACCAATCATTATCCTGAGAGAAGGCACCCAGAGATCTAGAG
>WNGC01002471.1_pt1 | contig 14606 bp, 10 predicted proteins | sample 5400051 | NCBI WGS metagenome assembly WNGC01 (sample SAMN13153368, study PRJNA577476) | soil metagenome | isolation source: 20 cm soil or saprolite under grassland replicate 2 | place: USA:California | collected 2016-06-15 | reverse complement strand
GACTTCCTCCCAGTCCGGTTGTGCCCCCCTGGCGCTGTGGCGCTCTTCCCTGCGGGGACGGACTTTGACCTCCCGGAACCGCTCCTCCCGCGCCACCACCACCTTCTGCTCCCGGCTCTGTTAAAGCCTGGACCAGCACGGGCAGAACGTCGCCTGCAGAAATATATTGCAAATAACGGGTGACGGGTTTCCCAAACTCAACGTTCGCGTCAAATTCGTGGATCAGTTGACGGATGAAAGGCATGTTGATCGGCCGCGTCACGACGTGAATGCGGTTGGTGCGCACGTCAGGAGTCAGTTTGATCTTACCGACGATTATTGCTTCTTCGGAGAGGATACCGGCCCCTCCATATTCAACGGGTACCGGCTGTGGCGGCGCTCCGGGCACTTTAACCGAGCGAACACCGGGCTGACCCGTCTCAGTGCCTTTCTCGAAAATGTCCTTCAGCATGTCGACTACTTTGCTGGCGTCGGCACGCTCGAGCTTGATAAATTCGCTGACTACTTCTGCCGGGGCGACGTCCACTTGTTCAATCACACCGGCAAGCTGTCGGATAATGTCAGCATTCTGCGTCACCAGAAGACTGGATGATTTCGGAAGGGCGAGAATATTGATCGTGCCTGAGCTCCCCTGAAAATATGCCATCAACACTTGCTGGAGTTCCTGCGGATCGGCGTACTGCAACTTGAATAAGACGCTCACTACGGGATTGCCCGCCGGAATGTCCGCCAGGTCAGAAATAATCGGCACGGGGGCCTTGCGAGGATTCTGTCCGGCCCCAACGACATCGACAATATCGCGAGCAGCAGGAACGAGCGAAATCCCGTTGAGAGCCATGCTCATCTCGATGATCTTGATTGCCTCGTCGCGCGATACATCTTTGGCGATGAAAATGTTCACCTTCCCCTGCACAAAATTATCCATCACCAATTTTTTACCGGTGAGCTGTTCGTAAAGATGCAACACATCGACCACATCGCTGTTTGGAAACTGGAGCCGAACCATTGCTGGTGCGCCTGGAGGAGCAGGTGCCTCTGCCTCTGCCGGTGGCGTATTCGGTACTTTAGGAGCGGTCGAATCCGCCGATGGCGGATTCCCTGGTTTCACGGGTCGCACTCGCTCGGGACGCTGCGGTGCTCCTTGAGCTAAGAGCGACGTCGCGCTCGCAAACGCGAAGATGGCAATGCAGAAAAGCCGGTGCACAGTCCTATCTGGGTGGATGTGCGACGCTAGTAGATTTATGAAACCCGTCAACGTATTTCCCTCAGTTGAAACGATCCTTCACCGCTCGGCCTGGCTGCGGAAAAGCCTCGTAGCTTACTGTCGTTTCCTCATGCTGCAAGTGATTCGCCCATCAAACCCCATAAGAATCCACGGCGCGGAAACAGCGCCGTTTGCGCGTGCGATCGCGATCACTGGTTGTTTATTAATGACGGCGGCGGTTTCCCTGCCGGGGCAGACGGCAAATGCGGTAGCCGATATCCAGTCCGTGCTTCACGCACAACAGGAAGCCTGGAATCGGGGCGACATTGATGGATTCATGAACGGATACGCGCGCTCAGCATCAACCGTTTTTATCTCGGGAGACGAAGCACGACGTGGTTGGGAAACAGTGCGAGAGCGCTACCGGCAAAAATATTCCGATCGCACAAAGATGGGGGCACTCACTTTTTCGGAAATTGAAACCACAGTGCTGTCACCAGACGCGGCAGTGGTAATCGGGCACTGGAGATTGAAGCGCGCAAACGACGAGCCACATGGGCGCTTTACGCTAATCTTCAAACTCCTGCCGGAAGGCTGGCGCATTGTGCACGATCATACATCGGCGGCTCCGCCGTGAAGATTTGCAGGGCGTCGGCGTTCGTCCCGAAAACATCCCGGCAACGTCCTACAGTTCGCGCAGCCGCCCGAGCAATTTCTCATGGATGTTATCGAAGCCGCCGTTACTGAAGACGACAACCACATCTTTTGGGCGCAGCATCGGAACAATGCGGTCGACAATGGCGTCGGCGTTGCGCTCGTAAAACGCCGGTCGGCCGGTCTTGGCAATCGCAGCCACGACTCTCTCTGGTTTTAATCGCTCATCTTCGGGGATCTGTTCCAGCCTGGCGACCTGAGAGATGAAAAGTCCATCGGCGAACTGGAAGGCGTCCGGAAGCTGCTGTTGAAAAACAGCACGCCGAGTGGTGTTCGAGCGCGGTTCGAAGACAGCCCAGAGCCGGTGTCGCCGATAGCGATTACGTAGCGCCTGCAATGTCTGCACGATTGCCGTCGGATGGTGCCCAAAATCGTCAATCACCTTTACGCCTCGTGCTTCGCCACGCAGCTCCAGTCGCCGCGCGATGCCGCTAAAACTCTTGAATGCGCTGTCGATTTTCGTCTTTGGCACATCATAAAACCGCGCGGCCGTGGCTGCCATCGCTGCATTGCGCACATTAAATTCGCCAATCAGCGGAATTTCGAAAACGTCTTCGCCGAGCCTGAACCTGGAGCTTTCCGGCGAGTAAGCGACCTCCCGGATTCGTTGCGCGCAATTTTTCGAGAAGCCGACCTCGATCATTTGCGCCAGGCAATTCCTGGCAACTTCTACACAATTGGAATCGTCGCCGTTCAAAATGACCATTCCATTCTGAGGAACGATGTTGAGTAAACGCCGGAAGCTCAGCTTGATTTCATCGAGGTCCTTAAAGATGTCCGCGTGATCGAATTCGATGTTGTTTACGATCACCAGTTCCGGCAGGTAATGAACAAATTTTGAGCGCTTGTCGAAAAATGCTGTGTCGTACTCATCGCCTTCGATCACGAAATATTTGGAATCGTTCAGGCGCGCGCCTTCCCCGAAGTTCTTCGGAATGCCGCCGATGAGATAACCAGGCTTGCGCCCCGCTTTCTCCATAATCCATGCAAGCAACGCCGTGGTTGTGGTTTTGCCGTGAGTTCCTGTAACCACAAGGTTATGACGACCCCGCAAAAAATAATTTTTCAACACTTCCGGCAATGAGAGGTAAAACAGTTTTCTGTTCAGCACGGCTTCCACTTCCGGGTTACCGCGCTTCATGACGTTGCCGATCACAACGACATCGGCATCGACAGGGACGTTCTCTGCGCGATAGCCTTGCTTGAGTGTGATGCCTTTTTTCTGGAGAAAGGTGGACATCGGTGGATAAACATTTTCGTCCGAACCACTGACTTTGAAGCCGCGCTCTTGCAGCGCGGCCGCCACCGATGCCATGGCGGTCCCGCAAATTCCGAGGAAATGAAAGTTTTTCGGCGCTTCCTTCACGCGCATTCTTTACGCCGCGCCACCAAAAAAGAAACCGCGGATTACGCGGATCTCACGAATAAGAACGTGTAATGAAAAATTATGCGCTTCGTCCGCATAATCCGAGGTTCTTACTTTTTCTTAAACACCTCCACTGCATCCCATGCTTCGTCGGGTGGTGCTTGTTCGTATTCGAGCGAACGCTCCAGATACATCTTGGCCAGCAGATCGTCCGGATAAAATTCGAGGAAGCGTGAAAACAGGATTTTTGCCCTGGTAAAATCACGTGCGCGGAATTTCTCCAGTCCTTCCTCGTATGACTCCAGCCACTTCAGAAATTCTGGATCACCATCTTCATTTCGTGCGCCAACGAGGGTAAAGACATCCACAGGCTTGGTTTTGCCTTTCACCTGCACACGCGCCACCGAGCGCAAATGAAATTCATCTCGCACTAGCTCGGTCGCGGTCGGACCAATCAGAATATCGATCCCGTAGGTTCGGGTCAGAGCTTCCAGCCGGGATGCCAGATTGACCGCGTCGCCGATTACCGTCGGGTCCATGCGCTCCTGCGAACCAATGTTGCCGACAATAACGTCACCCTGATTAATCCCGATCCCCATCCCGATCCCCATCCGGCCCTGCGCACGCCAGTTTTCGTTGAGTTTCTTAAGAGCAGACCGCATCCCCAACGCTGTTCGGACTGCATTTTTCGCGTCCTCCGTCACCCCCAAGCTATGGACATTCCCCCAGACTGCCATGATGGCGTCACCGATAAACTTATCCAGCGTGCCGCCGTTTTCGAAAACCACAGCGGTCATTTTGGTGAGATACTCATTCAGCACCCTAACGAGCTCTTCCGGGTCCGCCTTTTCGGCGATCGTGGTAAACCCGATTATGTCTGAAAAAAGCATGGTTGCCGGCACTCGAACACCGAGGAGCGAGTGATAATAGCTGTCTGGGTTTTCGAGAACTTCCTTGACCAGGTTTTTCGAGACGTAGCGTTCGAGCGTCCGCCGGGTCCGCAATTTCTCGAGACGCTCGAGGGCGTACTCGAAACCGAGCGAAAACAATCCGCTTAAAAGCAGGGCGGAGACAACCGGGACCGTTAGAAGCAGTAGACCCGTCCTGTCGTAAAACAATCGTGCCGCACCGAGATATGCGCCCGTAATCACAACGAGTGCACCAAGGCAAAGCAACGGCCGGCGCAAAAAGGCGACAAGCGACCACGCGATAAGCCCTGCAGCCCCAACAAGCGCCAGGCCAACATTCGGCGGCGTGGGCCGCAAAAACTCGTGGCCAAGCGCCGCAGCCATGGCTTGCATATGCAGGCTCGGCCCCGATGTGGTTGGGCTAATCGGCGTGTCGGCTACGTCATGCGATACCTGCGCAGACGGTCCCACCATGACGATCTTGTCCTTGAAAAACGTTCCGTCGGCGTAATTAGCATGCCAGAGTTTCGGATCGAATACCTCGTAGAGCGGGCGCGGTTCGAACGCGTCCGGCGTGGTGAAACGAATCATATGGCCGCGAAGATCACCCGGCACGTCACTCCCGCGCCCGATTTTAGACAGCGCGCGCGCAGAAAGAGATTCATAAACTTCGTCGCCTTGGTGCGGCTCGAGACCCACGAGTTGGCGGGCCGTCAAACGATAAGCCGCAGCGCGGATCTTTCCGTCGATCGAATCCGGAAAAAAATTGACGAAGCCGATACGGTCATCCTGCAGTTGTGGCGGAGCAATTAGCGTATCGTTCGGCGTAGTGGCTTGCGCGCCATTTTCCAAATCGAAATTCGCGCCCAAGACTACTTTGCCGTGGTAACGGTCAAGCGCAGCATGAAATGCCGGATCGCCGTCGTTCGGCGGATTAAACATCAAGTCGAAGATCACCAGGCGCGCGCCGGCTTCAAACAGCCGATCCAGCAAAAGCGCCCAGACTTCGCGTGACCACGGGAACGGCCGCTCAGTCAACAATTGAAATGCGCGGTTGCCTGCAACTTCTTCAGCGCTCAACGGCGGCAATTGCAATGTGCTTTGGTCAAGTCCGAGAAAAACAAAATCGCTAGGCGCAACGGTCTTGCGACCCTCGCGCCGCAGCAAATCCTCGAAACTTTGTTCGCCGCGCCAGGGCACCGAAAGAAACGGCGCACTTGCAAAAAAATGCCCGAGAACAATGAGCCCTGTCCAAAAAAGACAGATCAACGTCAGGACCAATAACCGATGACGGCTAAGCCGTTGCATGTGCGCGCAAATATACCATGCTCGACCGATTTGAATATGGCATTCCGCTGATTGATTTCCACGAGATTGATAGGGCGCGACTCCAAAGGGTTCGTAAGCGCGCCGGTTGCGACGCCGTCCTGGATTTCCGCAGCCTTTAAAACTTCACTGCGAAGGTGCACGCGCGGAATTTACTTTTCACTTCTCACTAATCACTTCTCACTAGCATACTCACCATGGCTGACGACACCCCGCTCATCTGCCCGCGTTGCAAGCTGCCGTTGGAAGAAACACGTACCTCGGGCGGAGTTTTCTGGGCGTGTAATGTCTGCGGCGGTCGCGCGGTGACGATCGAGCTCTTGCGCAATCGCTTCACGCCCGAATCAATCAATCCGCTGTGGCTGCACGCCATGCGAGGCGAGGGGCGCGCCGGCTTGTCTTGTCCATTGTGTCGGCATCCGATGATCGATGTCGCCTTATCTGACCGAGCCGAGATCAACGTCGACGTTTGCCAGCGCTGCCATTTCGTGTGGTTCGACGCTCACGAAGTTGACACGCTGGCTCCGCGACCGGCGCCAACCCCAATTCCCGAACTCCCGCAAGAAGTGCGCGAGGCGCTGGCGATTGCCGAGGTCGAGCGGTTGGCTAAACAAGCTGAAGGTTCGGACTTCGACAGCGCACCACCCGATGAATCGTGGAAACAGATCGCCGCGTTTCTTGGACTACCGGTTGAATTCGATACCGTGCCGCATACTCGGCGGCCGTGGGCTACATGGTTGCTCGGCGCGCTCATCATCGCTGTAAGTGTATTCGCCTTTACGCGCCTGCACAGAGTGGTGACGCAATTCGGGTTGATTCCCGCGGAAGCCACGCGCCTGTATGGCCTCACGTTTGTCACTTCATTTTTTCTGCATGTCGGAATCATTCACCTCGTCGGCAACATGTATTTCCTCTTTGTCTTTGGCGATGATGTTGAAAATTTTCTCCGGCCACTTCGTTATCTCATGCTGATCGCACTGGCCGCGTTTGTTGGGGATCTCGCGCATATCGCTCTTGATCCGCGGTCGCAGACGCCATGCATCGGTGCGAGCGGAGGCATTGCCGGCGTGATTACGTTTTACGCACTCAATTTTCCGCAAACACGTATCGAGTTCCTGATGCGATGGGGATTTGTATGGTTCCGATGGATCCGGTTGCCGGCATGGTCGGTCTTCGTCTTGTGGATTGTCTTTCAGCTCATTGGCGCCGTCGAACAAAGGGCGGGGATCAGTTCCGTCTCATCGGCTGCGCATCTCGGCGGCGCAGCAGTGGGCGTCGTTACTTGGCTGATCTGGAGAAAGCCGAAGCCGCTCGCCGAACTTTCACGGGTCTGAGTTTCCGAGAATTCGGTTGTCATCCCTGAGTCGCCGCTTATCTTGAGCGCGCGACGTTGCTGCGTCGCAACGATCTGCGCACCTGATTCCGTTTCTCGGGATCAAATCAGCGAGTGAGGTCGCGAAGATCGACAACGGAACAAACAACTCGCTGAACGAGGAGCCCCTGAAGCGATTCGGGGCAAACGACCATGCCAAGAGCTACTAACGCCCCGGCCAGCCGGGCGCGACGCAAACGAATCTTAAAGAAAGCCAAAGGCTACCGCGGACGACGTTCGAAACTTTTCCGCTACGCGAAAGACGCAATCATGAAAGCCAAGTATTGGGCTTACCGTGACCGGAAAACACGCAAACGCACTTTTCGTTACCTCTGGATTCAACGTCTGAATGCCGCGGCGCGCGCCAATGGCATGAGCTACAGTCGTTTTGCGGAAGGACTCAAAGCTGCTGGCATTGGGCTCGATCGCAAAATTCTCGCCGATCTCGCCGTCACCGACGAAGCCGCCTTCAAATCGATTGTCGATCAAGCGAAGAGCGCGCTGGAAGACAAAGCGAAGTCGAATAAGAAAGCGGCGTAGCTTCTCCTGTAGCCGGCGGTCTGTGACCGCCGAAACGCCTATTGCATTTGCAGGTGCCGGCGCTCACAGAGCGCCGCTGCAGTCATCAACTTTCCATTGAACGTTCAACATTGAACGTTCAACGTTCAACGTATCAATGACCCATCCGCTAGAACAACTCCGCGACGACGCGCTGCGCGAGATTGAATCCGCGACTGACGAGCAAGTGCTCGAAACCGCGCGAGTGAAATATCTCGGACGCAGCGGCAGCGTTTCCACCTGGGGCGAGCAGATGAAAACGCTGCCGAAGGAAGAGAAGCCGGTCATCGGCAAACTACTCAACGAGGTTCGCAACGCCGTCACCGCCGCGATCGAAACGCGCAACGCACAATTCCGTTCACAAAAAGAATCCGGCGCGCTTGCCAGGATCGACATCTCACTGCCAGGAACGCCACACGAGATCGGCGCGCTTCATCCGCTGACGCAAATGTGGGAACGCTCGATCGAAATTTTCCGGCGAATGGGTTTCGCCCTCGCCGATGGCCCCGACATTGAAGACGAATGGCATTGCTTCGACGCGCTGAACACCCCGCCGGAACATCCCGCGCGCACCGAGCAGGACACATTTTATTTGCCCGACGGTCGCCTGTTGCGCACGCACACGTCCACGGTGCAAGTCCGCACGATGGAATCAACGCCGCCGCCAATTCGTGTCATCGCGCCGGGCGCCGCTTATCGGAACGAGGAGATCGACGCGACACACGCCGCGCAGTTTCATCAAATCGAAGGGCTTTACGTCGATGACAACGTGAGCGTTGCCGACTTGAAAGGCGCACTCGAATTTTTCATGCGTGAATTGTTCGGATCCGACACCGCGGTCCAATTCCGTCCGCATTTCTTTCCATTCACCGAGCCGAGCCTGGAGGTTTATGTAAAATCGAAAGCGCTCAAAGGCGGCGAGCAATGGATCGAAGTCGCTGGCTCGGGCATTGTGCATCCCGCTGTTTTCGAGCAGATCAACAAAGCGCGCGGCGATGAAGCTTACGATCCGGAAAAATGGTCGGGTTACGCGTTCGGTCTCGGCATGGACCGTCTCGCAATGATTTTGTTCGACATCCCTGACCTGCGTCTCTTTGCGCAAAATGATTTGCGGTTTCTCCGCCAGTTCGCATGAAATTTTCTGTCAATTGGCTGCGCGAATTTGTCGATCTTCCAAAAAATCCGGCAGAGATCGCCGAATTGTTGACGCGCGCCGGCGTTGAAACCGAAAACATCGAAACGCGCGGCGCGAAGATCGACAAAGTGATCGTTTCCCAGGTCACGGCGTCGTCTCGGCATCCGAATGCTGATCGGCTTACGGTTTGCGAAGTGGACGACGGCAGCGGCACGAAACGCCAAATTGTTTGCGGCGCGACCAATTACAAAGTTGGCGATAAAGTTCCGCTCGCGTTGCCAGGTGCGAAGTTGCCCAATGGAACTGAGATTCGAGAAAGCAAACTGCGCGGTGTCGAATCAGAGGGAATGCTTTGTAGCCCAATCGAGCTCGGCCTCGGCGAAGATGCGTCCGGTCTTTTGATTTTGTCGCCAGATGCAAAAGTCGGAGCGCCGATCGGCGATCTTTTTCCCGGGGACACGATTCTCGACGTCGAGATCACGCCAAATCGTGGCGATCTGCTGAGCCATTTCGGTCTGGCACGCGAAATTGCGGCGTTGACTGGAAAGAAACTCAAGTCAACGCCACGCGATTCCAAAATCGCAATCAAAAGAACTGGCGTGACCATTAGCGCAACGCGTGAATGTCCGTTCTTTTCAGCGCGCAAGATCGACAACGTGAAGGTCGGCCCGAGCCCGCAGTGGCTGCGCACAAAGATTGAGAGCGTCGGCATTCGTTCTATCAACAACATCGTCGACATCTCCAACTTCGTGTTGCTTGAGCTCGGCCAACCGACGCACGCTTTCGATGCCGATAAATTGACGGGCAGCATCAATGTTCGACTTGCACACGACGGTGAGAAATTTCTTGCGCTGGATGGAAAGACTTACTCGCTCAAGCCGGACAACTGTGTCGTCGCCGATCAAGAGCGGGCCGTTGGAATCGGCGGTGTGATGGGTGGCGAAGAAACGGGTGTGGCCAATTCGACCAAAAACATTTTACTCGAGGCCGCCTATTTCCTGCCGGCAAGTATTCGCAAGACCGCGCGCGAATTAAGTCTTCCAAGTGACGCAAGTTATCGCTTCGAGCGCGGCGTCGATTCGGAAATGGTTTTGCGCGCGTCCGCGCGAGCGACGGAATTGATTCAAGAAATTGCCGGCGGCGCGCCAGCGAAAGAAATCAGCGTGGCCGGCAAACTTCCCGCGAACCCCGGCGACATTTCATTGACGTATGAAAAATGCGAGCGCGTTGTTGGTGTCGCGATCAAACCCAAGACGGTCGATGAAATTCTGGAGGGTTTCGGACTCAAGAAAACGAGCGCGGCAAAAATCACGAAATGGAAAATCCCGAGCTATCGCCGCGATTTGCAACGCGATGTCGATCTTATCGAAGAAGTCGTTCGCGCCTACGGCGCAAATAAAATTCCTGGCGTCGAACGCGGCCGTTATTCGCCTTCCAGCGCGGCCGATCACGCACACGATTTCGAATCGGGGTGGCGAAGTCGACTCGTGGCTGCTGGTTTGAATGAAGTACGGACTTCAAAGCTTCTTCCGCGCGAACGGTTCGCGTTCAGCGAAAGCGCGATCGAGCTGCGCAATCCACTCAGCGAAGACGCTGTCGCGCTTCGACCGAGCATTTTGGTCGGATTGCTCGCGGTTCTCGATCGAAATATTCGCGCGGGCGCGGAACGCGTCGCCATCTTTGAAATTGGTCGCACGTTCATTCCCCCAAAGGGGAAAGAAGAACGTCATCTTGGAGTTTTGCTCTCGGGAAATGTCGCGAGCGCGCCGGATTGGCGATCGCAAACAAATCGCCGCCTCGATCTATTCGATCTGAGAGGCGCGCTCGACGTCGTTGTTCCAAAGTTGTCGTTTCGACCAGCAAATTTTTCTGATCTTGCGCTGTCGATCGACATCTACTCAGGCGATCGGATGATCGGCTTCGGCGGGCAACTTTCATCGGCAAAATCGAATGCACCAGGTCCAGTGTTCGTGGCCGAGTTGCACGCCGATCTTCTTTTGAAACCTGACGAGCTGACGAAAAAGTTTCGCGAGATCGAGAAATTTCCAGCCGTCACTCGCGATATTGCGATGATCGTTCCGGAAGAAATTTCCTACGAAAAAATTTTGCGCGCGATTGAAAATCCGAAAGAGCCTTTGTTGGAAAGCGTTGAGCTGTTCGACTTGTTCAACGAAAAAGTCGGAGAGGCAGGGAAGTCCCTCGCATATCGATTGACATATCGAGATCGGAGTCGCACACTGACGAGTGAGGAAGTGAATGCAGTGCATGCGAAAATTCGCGAGCGATTGCGGAGCGACCTCGGCGCGGAATTGCGCGAATAGTTCTTTGAAAGCGTGAGAGTCGTTTGTTGAGGGTTGGGAAGGAAACCAGTGCTTTTCGCTCAACTCTCAACTGACGGCTCTCTTTACCCTGCGATGTTCGAGATTACAGGTGGGATTCCCGAACCGATATTTGACGAACCTCAGGAGGCTGAGTCGCAAACCCGGATCGAAATTTCGGTCCGGGTTTTTTGTTCGCTGCGCATTCAATCATCGATTTTTGGCGATCCGTTAAGCTGGTTCTTTCAGCGCACGATCATCCCAAACGAAATGAAGGATCTCAATTGCATCACGATTACGCCAGGTAAGTAGGACATCTTCGCTTTGATTGACAGGCCCTTCGCTCTGCTCAGGATGACGATTTTAGTTGAGCCGTGGATGTTGAGCGTTAAACGTTGGGCGTTTTTGATCTGGCGAATCATTTGGCGCGACCGGTACGCGCGTCGGCGAAGTTTGTTTCAATACCGCCATGACCGGTTATCAGGAGGTGCTGACCGATCCATCGTATCGCGGGCAGATGGTCGCGATGACGTATCCCTTGATCGGAAACTACGGGATCAATTCACTCGACCAGGAAAGCTCCTCGCCGCATGTCCGCGGATTCATCATAGAGGAATTAACAGAGATCCCAAGCAACTGGCGCTCCGAAATGTCGCTCGATGAATACTTGCGGAAATGGAGCATCCCTGGCGCCAAAGGAATCGACACGCGCGCGCTCACGCGGCATTTGCGCACCCGCGGCGCGATGAAAGCTTGTCTGACGACCGAGATGATTTCGCCTGAAGAAGCGACGCGGAGGGCGATCGAGGGCGATGGCGTGATCGGAATGGATTACGTGCGCGAAGTATCAACAAAGAAAATTTACCGCTGGGACCCGGAAGACAAACTCAGCGAGCCATGGTCGATCGCGCAACCACAGGACGGCGAAGGCATGCGGGCGTTGCCACCAGCGCGATTTCGCGTTGCCGCTTATGACTATGGAATCAAGGAAAATATTCTTCGGCTGCTGCGCCAGAAAGGTTTCCAGGTGACCGTTGTGCCGGCGACAACATCCGCAGACGAAGTGCTCAGTCTTGATCCCGACGGAGTTTTTCTCTCCAACGGCCCAGGCGATCCGGCAGCGCTTCCTTACGCGCACCAAACCTTGCGCGATTTGATGGGCAAGAAACCCATCTTCGGGATCTGTCTCGGCCATCAAATTCTCGGCTTCGCCTTCGGCGGCTCGACATTCAAATTAAAATTCGGCCATCGCGGTGCCAATCAACCGGTAAAAGATTTGCGCACCGGCAAAGTAGCCATCACTGCGCAAAATCACGGATTCGCCGTCGATGCGCAGTCACTTCCTTCGGACGTGGAAGTAACGCACATCAATTTGAATGACGGCACAGTGGAGGGAATGCGCCACAAGGAATTGCCGATCTTCAGCGTGCAATACCATCCGGAAGCCGCGCCCGGCCCGCATGATGCCTCGTATTTTTTCGATCAGTTCGCGGATCTGATTGAGGAGCGAAGATAATGACCAAGTTCGAATGATGAATGACGAGTCAATGACGAAGCACGAATGACAAAAGCACTCAGACGAGTCGCATCTTCGGCATTCGCCATTTGATCATTCCTTTGTCATTCGACATTTGTCATTCGTCATCACCGATTGACCACTAGGCCCAGCGGCCCACATTGATCTTATGTTTAATTCAACAAACAGTAGACTTACTGTCTTGAAGGTTGCCGTGACTGCGACCTTCATTGCAGCTCTGGCGTGCGCGCCCTTGGCGATCGCGCAGGAACATGAGCATGGCGGCGACGCGGCCGCTTCGAAAGAAGTGACCGGCGAGGTGGTCGATATGATGTGCTACGTCGATCATAATGCTGTCGGCGAAAAGCATGGCCAGTCGTGCGGGGCGAAGTGCATCAAGAGTGGCGGGCCGGTCGGCATCGTGAGCGAGGACAAAGCGTATCTGGTGGTTGGCGAACACAAGCCAATTAACGAGCAGCTCGCGGAGTACTGTGGCAAAACCATCACCGTAAAAGGCAAACTGGCCGAACGCGGCGGAATCGCCATGATCGAGAACGCCGAGATCGTTAAGAAGTAGCGCGCAGATTTGCGGAGCTCTATTTGTAGTAAGGCCGCAACGACGGACGCATTTTTCCTACCCTAAGAGCCGTTTCGATCTGCAAATCAGAAACCGGCGCATCGGAAAGTTTGCGAATCTCTCCTGCCTCTAGCGCAGCGATCGGTAAGCCATCGCGAAACAAAATTCGGCTTGCATTGAGCGCCGCAATTCGTGGTCCGGGGGTCAGGATCCCTTGCAAATTCAGCGGGTCCGCAGCGCTTAGTGTGATCAGTTCGCCAGTCGCCGGCGCTTTGCGTATGGAACGCAACAAGCCGATGGCTTCAGGCAAAGCAAATTGTTCGCCACTGATTCCCGCCACGAAATAGCCGCCGCGAATCTCGCCGCGCGCTTCCCAGCGGCGGTAAATTCGCCCCAGATTGTACCACGCAATTGGCAAACTCTCGCGCTCGAGCAAACGGCGAAACACGACGCCATAGCGATGCAGCAATGTCCGCGCAAATTTTTCAATGGCAGCGTCGCGTGCCGAGCTTTCCGCGCCATTTCCGGACTGTGCCGGCGCGATCTCCCTTCTCAGCAACGACCAGCGCCCTGCAAACTCGATGCTCGCAAGATTTGTTTTGCGCCGGCGTTTTCCAATGTTCCGGCCAAATGTCGGGCGTTTATTTGATGGTACCAGAAGCGCCCGCAACCCATCGAAGCTATCTGAAGTCACCAAACCCAGCGCCGCGAGTTGTGACAAAGCCTCTTCTACCTGAGAAGGCAGCAGATCGCTCCGCCGCACAAGTTCAGCGAAAAAGAGCGCGCCACCGCTTTGCAAGGCCTCGAAGACAGCCTGGCCTCCGATCGAAAGTTCAATGACAGAATTCGACTGAGTAAGCGTCAGCCAGTCCTGCAGATTCTCGCGCTGGTAAAGCGCGATCGGGCTTGAGCGCAGCGGCGCCGAAACACGCGTGTTCGGATTTTGCGGCGCGCTCAAACGTCCCCAGCCGACGCGCCCAGAAAAACAAAGACGATCCAGCCACTCAGGATCGTAATCGGTAACACGCGCGGCGAGAACTGCTGATTCCCAAGCCGCCAGTGGCAATTCGCAGCCGTCGAGTTGTTCCAACACCGACTGCAAACCTTCCGGTCCTTCGACGTGTCGATCGGCGTCAACGCGCTGCCACGCAAACAGAAATCGATAGAAATCCTGAATCGAGACCGGTTGAATTTCCGCCCGCAGCCGATCGATTGTGAGCCGATGGATTCGTGCGAGCAATCGCCGATCACACCATTCCTGTTCGGTTGCATCGGGGTGAAACTTGCCGCGCAAAACAAAACCTTCGCTTTCAAGTCCGAGCAACACCGTGTCGATCTCCGATCGCGGAAGACCAAGAATATTTTCCAGCTGCCCGACCGACACTGGGCCGGAAACTTCCATTCTTCCGCGAAGCAATTCACGAATCGCTGCCGATCGCTCCCAATTTTGTCGCTGAGCAGATTCCGGCGCTGTTATCTGAGTATCGGCAACGGCGTCCGGATAAATCATATGCAGCATCGGCAACCGCTCGGCGGCAGTCCAAAAACTCTTGTCGCCAACACGAAGAGGCGTCACTCGTTTCGATGCGATGAGTTCATTGAGTAATTGCTC
>WNGC01002601.1_pt1 | contig 14610 bp, 12 predicted proteins | sample 5400051 | NCBI WGS metagenome assembly WNGC01 (sample SAMN13153368, study PRJNA577476) | soil metagenome | isolation source: 20 cm soil or saprolite under grassland replicate 2 | place: USA:California | collected 2016-06-15 | reverse complement strand
GGAAATCCTCCGACATGCCGCCGCCGCCGTGCGCCTGGATCGCCCAGTCGAGCACCTTGCACGCGACGTTGGGCGCGAGCACCTTGATCATCGCGATCTCGGCCCGCGCGGCCTTGTTCCCGACGGTGTCCATCATGTGCGCGGCCTTGAGCACCAAGAGGCGCGCCGATTCGATCATGATGCGGGCCTCGGCGATGCGCTCCTGCGTCACGGTGCGCTCGGCGACGGGCTTGCCGAACGTCACCCGCTCGAGGCTCCGCTTGCACATATGCTCGAGCGCGCGCTCGGCGACTCCGACCAGGCGCATGCAATGGTGGATGCGTCCGGGTCCGAGCCGCCCTTGAGCGATCTCGAAGCCGCGGCCTTCCCCTAGCAGAACATTGGAGGCCGGCACCCTCACGTTCTCGAGCTGGATGTCCATGTGGCCGTGCGGCGCGTCGTCGTAGCCGAAGAGGCTCAAGGGGCGCAGGATCTTCACGCCGGGCGCCTCGCGCGGCACGAGGATCATCGACTGCTGCGCGTATTTGGCCGCGCCGGGATCGGTCTTGCCCATCACGATGAAGAGCTTGCAGCGCGGATCGCCCGCTCCCGACGACCACCACTTGCGCCCGTTGACGACGTAGTCGTTTCCTTTCCGCTCGATGCGGCATTGAATGTTGGCCGCATCGGAGGACGCTACTTCGGGCTCGGTCATAAGGAATGCCGAGCGGATCTCTCCGCGAAGCAGCGGATCGAGCCACTGCCTCTTCTGCTCTTCGGAGCCGTAGCGCTCCAGCGTCTCCATGTTTCCGGTATCCGGCGCGGAGCAGTTGAACGCCTCCGGCGCCCAGTGCACCCGCCCCATGATTTCGCACAGAGGCGCGTATTCGAGGTTGGAGAGTCCTTCGGGGGCGCGAGGCGAGCGCGGCAGGAAAAGATTCCAGAGTCCTTCGGCGCGCGCCTTCGGCTTCAGCTCCTCGATGAGCTTCGTGGGCACCCAGGGATTGCCCTTCGCGCGGTTCGCTTCGACCTCGTCGCGGAAACGGCGCTCGTTCGGATAGACGTGCTCGTCCATGAAGCGCGCGAGCTTCCCCTGCAGCGTTTTCACCTTGTCGGAGTAGGCAAAATCCATTCGGCCCTCGCGCTACGCGTTCCGTATCGCCTTTTCGGCGTATTGCCAGCCCAGTTGCGCGAGCGGGCGGGCGCGCCGGCCCGCCTCGAGCGCCTGTGCGCTCGACGCCGTTCCCTCCAGCGCGCGTTTCATCACGCCCTGCAGGATCGCGGCGATCCGGAAGAGATTGTAGGCGAGATAGAAATCCCAATGCTCCATCTCCCCGCGGCCGGTACGCTCGCAGTATGACGCAATGTATTGCGATTCGCCCGGAATGCCGAGGGCGGCCAGGTCGAGCCCGGCAATGCCGCGAAACTGCCCCGGCGGAATATGCCAGCTCATGCAGTGATAGGAGAAATCCGCGAGCGGGTGGCCGAGCGTCGAAAGCTCCCAGTCGAGGATAGCGAGAATTCTGGGTTCGCGCGGATGGAAAATCAGGTTGTCCATGCGGTAATCGCCGTGCACCACCGTCGTTTCGTCCCCCACCGGAATGTTTTCCGGCAGCCACTCGATCAGGGCGTCCATGGGCTCGATTCGCTCGGTCTCCGAAGCGCGGTACTGCCTGCTCCAGCGCCCGATCTGCCGCGCGAAATAGTTGCCCGGTTTTCCGTAGTCCGACAGCCCGGCGGCCGCGTAATCGACCCGATGCAGCGCCGCGATCACGCGGTTCATCTCGTCGTAGATCGCCGCACGCTCGCGCGGCGTCACGTCCGGAAGCGACTGGTCCCAAAGGACGCGGCCCTCGACGTACTCCATGACGTAGAACGCGCGCCCGATGACGCCCTCGTCCTCGCACAGGCAATGCGTGCGGGGCACGGGAATTCCCGCTCGCCCGAGCGCCGTGATCACGCGGAATTCGCGCTCCACGGCATGCGCAGAAGGGAGGAGCTTCGCCGCCGGCCCGGGCTTGGTCCGGAGCACGTAGTGTTTTCCCGCGGCGTCGATCAAATACGTGGGGTTCGACTGGCCGCCCTTGAACTGCCGTACGGCGAGCGGCCCGGAAAAGCCGTGCTTGCGGAGATAGCCCTCCAGCGCTCCCACGTCGAAGCTCTGGTGCTCCTGGACCGGCATCGTGCCGGTGAATTGCCCGTTCAAGGCCGTGACACCGCTGTCATCCGAGCACCCTGAGCGGGTGCTCACTTCTAGATAGACAGTCTCGCCCTATATTTGAATAAGCAATGTTAATCATACACTTATCGTCACTGTCCCACTGTAGAATGCTCGAATCAGGTATGGCGCGCTTCCTGCTTTGAGGAGGGTAAGGATACGAGCCGCTTACCGGATATAGGACACAGACCATGGAAATCGTAATCGTCGTGCTTCAGATCCTGTGCGTTGCAGGCCTCGCGCTGGGTACCGCGCTGTCCCTGTACCAGCTGATGCAAGGTAGCAACGAGCGCTTCACCCACGCCGTCGCCAACGATTTCGAAACCGGCTATCGCCGCTTGGTGCGCAACCGCCGCCGGTAAGAACCGATCTCCTCCGTAGCACCTTTCGGCGTACCCGCGCTGCGGCTACGCCGATTTTTTTGGAGAGCGCTCCTGCTGATTCAGTAGATCGGCTTTTCCCTGAAGTACTGGAAGCGGTCGATCGAGCGCACCTTCAACTCGCGCACGTCCGCGCCCTGCAGGATCCTGAGCGGAACTTCGACCCCGGCCGCGCCCAGGCCCCACACACTGCGGTAGAGCTCCTCGTGGCTCTTGACCGCGTCGGCGCCGACGCCTACGACGATATCTCCGTTCCTCACGCCGGCTCTGTCCGCAGGGCCCTCCGGGGAGACCCGTGTCACGAGAAGGTGTCCGTGCAGCTCCTCGGTCGCGAGGCCCAGCCACGGACGCGCAGGCCCGCTCCTGCGTCCTTTTTCGATGAGGTCTGCGAGGATGGGTTTCAGCAGATCGATCGGCACGAACATGTTTCCCGGGATCTCCGATCCGCGCTCCTGCGTTTCGCGCACGTAAAGCGAGCCGATGCCGACCAGTTTCCCCTCGCGGCTCACCAGCGCCGCGCCTGCCCACTGCAAGGTCGGCGGCGCCGTGAAGATCGCGGTCTCGAGCAGATATTCCCAGCTGGCCGCGAACTTGCGCCTGGAGACGACGTACGCAAGACTCGCCGCGTCGCGTCCGCCCGCCGGCAGGACCATGACCGGCTCGCGCATGGCGAGATCGGCCGCCTGGCCCATGGGCATGGGCTTCACTCCCAGCGGCGCGCCCGAGCGCAGCAACCCGAAGCCGCTCGCGTGGTCGTAACCGATCAAGGTGGCGGGAACGGTCCTCTCGTCCTGCGTGGTGATCTCGATCGAATCGGCCTCGATCACGATATAGCCGATCGTGACGATGTGCCCGCGCTCGTCGATTACGACGCCGGTTCCCTCGCGGCTCGGACCCAGGGTCGTGTTGCTGCGGGCGTTGGGAATGGCCTTCATCTTGATCCGCACCACGGCGCCAAGCATCTCCCCCGCTTCTCTTTCGAGCTCCGCCTGGGTCTGTTGAGATTTCTGGGCGTGGGGTCTTTCCTTCGGCTCCTGGGCAACTGCGCCGCCCCACCCGAGCAGCAAGGCCGCGGCCAACGCCAGAATTCGATGTTCGATCATCGTCGCTCCCTCTGATGCCCGGAATTGTCTTACTAAACGGCGCCGATTTCTACTGTCCGGCCGAGCGGCGTCCCGCCCGCCCGGTTATCATTTCCCCATGGGCGCCTCGCGCAGCATGAGCCTGTTCCTCAACCTCGGGCATGCGCTCGATCATCTCCTCATGCTCATTTTTCCGACGGTGGTGCTCGCGATGGGCGCCGAGCTCGGCCGCGGCTACGCGGATCTCCTGCCGCTCTCGCTCGGCGGCTTCATCGCCTTCGGCGCCTTTTCGATCCCCGCAGGCTGGCTCGCCGACCGCTGGAGCCGGCGAGGCATGATGATGGTGTTCTTCTTCGGCATCGGCACCGCGAGCATCCTCACGGGCTTCGCCTCCGGACCGGTGCACGTCGCCCTGGGCCTCACGCTCGTCGGCGTGTTCGCCGCGATCTACCACCCGGTCGGCATCGCGATGCTCGTCGCGAACCGGGAGAACGTGGGCCGGGTCCTCGGAGTGAACGGGGTCTTCGGCAACGTCGGCGTCGCATTCTCCGCGCTGATCGCGGGCGCGCTCGCCGACACCGTAGGCTGGCGGGCGGCGTTCATCGTTCCGGGCGCAATCGCTCTCGGCGTCGGCGCGGCATTCGTGCTGTTCGCACGCGAAGCGCAAGGTGAAACGCCGGTGCGCCGCAGCGGGATCTATCGGGCCTCGCGCGCGGACCTCGCCCGCGTGTTCGTGGTCCTCACGGTCGCCACCGCCTGCGGCGGTGTGATCTTCAACGCCACGACCATTTCCATGCCCAAGGTGTTCGACGAGCGCCTCTCGGCGCTGACCCATTCGACGTTCGGCATCGGCATGCTCGTGTGCGGCGTCTACCTGATCGCTGCCGTGGCGCAGCTCTGCGTCGGCTGGTGGCTCGACCGCCGCCCGCTCAAATCGGTGTTTGTCCCGGTGGTCGCGCTGCAGGTACCGCTCCTTGCTCTGGCCGGCACGACCGAAAGCTACCTGATGCTCGCGACCGCCGTTGCGATGATGTTCTTCGTGTTCGGGCAGATCCCGATCAACGACGCCATGATCGCGCGTTACACCGCAGAAGAATGGCGCGCGCGCGCTTATGCGGTGCGCTACGTGGTCTCGTTCGGGGCGAGCGCGCTCGCCGTCCCGCTCGTCGCCTGGGTCTACAGATCGAGCGGGGACTTCGAGCTCCTGTACTACGTGCTGGGGACGCTGGCGTTCGTCACTTTTACTGCAGCATTGCTGTTCCCCGCCGAGGAAGAAAAAGCCGCCGCAAAAGAAATGGCGGCCTAGCCCGCCAACCCACGAGGAGGAATCGACCATGAAATCGCTTCGCGCCGCGGCGCTGTGTTCGTCGTTGCTGACGGGCGCGGCAGGCGCCCAGACGATAGGAATCGTCACCACTCCGGCCGGCACGTTTTCAAATACCGCGGGACAGGCGATCGCCAAGGTGCTCGTCGACAAAGCAAAGCTGAGGGCGATCGTTCAGGCCCAGGCGAGCACGGGGTTTGACGAGGTCGAGAGCGGTACCGCAGACTTCAATGTATCCAATTCGTTCGACGCCACGTTCTACGCGACCGGAACGGGGGAATATGAAGGCCAGGGCAAGAAGCCGGCAATACGCTACTCCGGGTCGCTGGTCCCGTACAGGGTGGCGATGCACGTTCGTTCCGACTCCGATATCAAAGGCATTGCGGATCTGAGAGGTAGGCGCGTTTCCAGTGAATTCAATGCGCAAAAAACCATCGCGCGGATCATCGAAGGTCACCTGGCCAACGCAGGACTCGGCTACAAGGACGTAGTTCGAGTACCGGCGCCCAACGTGGCGCGGCAGGCGGAAGACTTCATGAGCGGCAAAGTGGACGTCATGTTCTTCGCGTTGGGTTCGCCGGCCGTGAAACAGGCCCACGCGAGCGTGGGTGGAGTGCGCGTGCTGGGAGTGAATACCGCACCGGAGGCGATAAGGAGGACCGAGGCGCTATTGCCAGGCGCCTATGTGATTGAAGTGTCGCCGAGCCCGGCGGTAGAGGGCATAACGAAGCCAATTCCGTTGATTGCGTTTGACATGGTGTTGATCACCAACGCCAAGGTGTCGGAAGACATCGTGTTCCGGGTCGTGAAGGGGCTACACGACAACAAGGAAGACCTGGTCTCCGTATTTCCGCCATTCGCCCTCTTTCGACCGCAGAACATGGCAAAACCCCTTCAAGGGGTGCCGCTGCACGCGGGCGCCGCGAAGTACTACAGGGAAATCGGCCTTATCAAGTAGACCGGCGCGGCAGACACCGGAGCTCTATTTCAAATCCATCACCGGCAAAATCACCTGCGAGGGATGGGCGGCGTCGTGGTGAATCGTGTCGCTGCCGATCTTGTCCGGGCGATAGACGTGGAAGAAGAGGCCATCGGTGATGGGTGAATCCCCGCAGGCGATCTCGACGCGGACGCGGCTGCCTTTCTGGAAGCGCCAGGCGATCGCCATCAGGGGAATCTCGAGCGCGTAGACCTTGCCGGGGGAGAGCGGCTTCGGGTCCGCGTGCGTGTAGTGCGGGACGTCCTCGGTGCTGCGCGAGGCATCGCGCTCCATGCCGTGCGAGGCGCGCAGCCAGCCTTTCGTAACGATCGCATAGCGCGGCTGCACGCCCTTCGCGCGCTCCTCGGGCGCCTGGGGAAACTGCTCGGAGAGCTTGACGTGGAAGTCCATGTCGTTGCGCGTCGAGGAGGCGTGCAGGACCGCCTTGCCGTGGCCGGCGATTTCCATGTCCGCGGCTAGCGGCGCGCTCGTGAAAGTCAACACCGCCGCCGCGGGGTCTGGCCCTTGCGGCCCGACCGCGACCACGCCGAGCACCCAGCGCGCATGCGGATAGGCGTAGCTCGTGCTCCCGCCGTCCGCCGCGGGCGGCGCGCTGCGCAGCGCGCCGTCATTGAGCGAACTGACTGACCCCGTCGGGCCCTTCCCGAGATAGAACCTCGCTTTCCGCGTGCCCGGCGGCGGCCAGGAATCGAAGTGGCGCGCCACGCCCGTGTTCTTCACGATGTATTCGACGTCGGGCCGCTCGTCGTAGCTCGTCTTCTCGCCCTTCAAGTGTTTGTCGTAGAAGGGCAGCAGCTGCTTCTTGTGGAACTCGACGTTGTTGAAGTCGACCTGCGACGTGACCGCGGTCGCCGTGCCGGTGATGAGGAGCTTCTTCGGCCCCGACACTTTGTGGTAGCCGAGGATGTTCCCCGCCAGATGCAGCTCCATCTTCGCCCACACTCCGATGGAGAACACCGGTACCTTGATCTTCTCCAGGTTTTCTGCGGCAGCCCGCTCCCTCCAGTAGTCGTCGTAATTCGGATGGCGCTGCACGTCGAGGTAGAAATCCTTCTCGAGGATGCGCGGGTGGTCGCCGTTCGCCGGGTACAGGTTCGGCACGCGCACGCTCGCGTTGAACCAGTACAAGGGGAAGTTGCTCTCGATCCCGCCGCGGAACGCGAGGTAGCGGTAGGGGTCGTTCATCCCGTCGTAGGGGGCGATGCACGCCAGGTGCGGCGGGTTCTGTACGCCCATGAACCACTGCGACATGCAGTAGTACGACTGCCCGATTCCCCCGACTTTTCCGTTCGACCACTTCTGCTTGGCGATCCATTCGATGACGTCGTACAGGTCCTGCTGCTCCGCGCGCGAGAGGAACCCGAACTCGCCGCCCGAGATGCCGGTGCCGCGCACGTCGGCGTGCACGTAGGCGTAGCCCTGCTCGACGTACCACTCGATCGGACCGGTCTCGCGCCACAGGAACATCGGCCGCGGCGGCAGCTCGTTGTTGTCGTAGCGGTAGGGCGAAGCCGCGAAGAGCGCGGGGAACGGCCCGCTTCCTTCCGGGCGGTAGATGCGCACGCCGATCTTCACCCCGTCCCGCACCGGGACTTGGATATCTTTCTCCTGAATCATGCCGCCTCCTCCTTCTCGCCGATCACGTATTCCTCCGCAACCAGCCGCACCGCGGGGGCGTTCATCTGCACGAAGTTCTCCTCGTCCTTGCGCATCATCGCGGGAACGGGTCCCCCGAACATCGCGCGGATGTCCTCGACCCTCGCGAAGTAGAGCTCCGCAAGGCCGTCGAAGTCCGGAACCACTGGGTTCTCGGGAAGCGCGAAGCTCGCGATGATGCGCTGCATGCTGGTGGTCTCGATCACCTTGCGTTCGAGGCTCGAGTGCTGGTTCAGCCAGTAATCCTTGAACTGCGCGTGAGTCAAGTCGCGGCGCCTGCTGATGGTCCGGATGGTTTTCAGCTGCCCCGATCGCCGGATCGTCCCTGAGGCGTCCTCCTTTTCGGACACGAGATACTCATCGGCGAAGATCTGCGGCGAAGACCTTGGATCGACGAAGTTCTTCGCGTCCTCGCGCATCGCCGCGGTCCCCGGCCCTGACAACGTCGCGCGGGCGTCCTCGAGGCTCCTGAAATGAAGCGCCACCATGCCGTCGAACGGCGGCACCGTCGCGCCCAGGGCGACCTCGCCGGTGGCGATGCTCGCCACGACCTTTTGCAGCGGAGTCGTCGCCATTGCGTGGCGCTCGTGCAGCGCGTGCCGAGTGAGCCAGTAATCCTTGAATTGGGCGAGCGTCAGGTCCGCCCGCCGCTTGAGCAGACGGATGACCTTGACCCCTTCGGCTTTATGCACGATTCGGATCCCGGCTCTTCATCCCTCGGCGGCGACGGCGCGCCGGCTGACGGCCTTCTCCCGGACGAACAGCGCAACGGCCAGCCCGACTCCCGCTGCGTTGATCCAGCGCCCGGCGCCGAAGGCGTTCGCCGGCATGAAAAGGCACAGGCCCGTGACCCCGTGGCAGGCGCGCGCGGCGAATCCGAGGGGACGCGCGGCGTAGCCCATCATCGCCGCCGAAATGAACCAGACCCCCGCGACCGCGAGCGACAAATCGACGGCGATCGACAGCGGATCGCCTTTCAGCAGCAGCGTCCCGGAGAACACGAAGAGGAAGGGAATCACGAACAGCGTCCAGCCGAACGCCATCGCCACCCAGCCGGTGCGGTTGGGATCCGCGCCCGCGAGATTCGCCGCGACGAAGGCGGCGATCGCCACCGGCGGCGAGATCATCGACAGGCACCCGTAGTACATGATGAACATGTGCGCCGCCATCGGGGCTATCCCCATCTTGACGAGCGCCGGAGCCACCAGCGTCGCGAGCACGATGTAGACGCCCACGGTCGGAAGCCCCAGTCCCAGGATGATGTTGGCGATCGCCGAGAGCACGAGGAGGGCGACGAGACTTCCGCCCGCGAGAAGAATCAGCACGAGCGTCAGCGTGAATCCCACTCCAGAGTAGTTGAGCGCGCCGATCATGACCCCGGCAGCCGCGCCGAGCATGAAGAGGTCGAGCACCGATGTCCCCGCGTCGCGCAACATCGCGTAGAGGTCACGAAAGCCGATGCGCTTGCCCCGGAAGGGAAATACAACCCCGAGAGCGAGCACGATCGCGGTCGCCACCAGCCCCGCCATCTCCGGCTCGTAGTTCAGTCCGAACAGGGCGTAGACCAGCGCCGCGAGCGGCAGCAGGAAATACCAGCCCTCCCTGAGAACCCGGCCGAGCCGCGGGATATCCTCCCTGGGCATCGGCAGGATCTTGCTCTTCGCCGCCTCCAGGTCCACCTGGATGAAGAGCGCGACATAAAAAAGGAGCGCGGGTATGACCGCCGCCAGGGCGACTTCGTAGAAGGGTACCTGGAGAAACTCGGCCATGATGAAGGCCGCGATCCCCATGACGGGGGGCGTGATCTGTCCCCCCGTCGAGGCGCAGGCTTCGATCGCGGCGGCGAGATGCGGCCGGAACCCCGCGCGCTTCATCAGCGGAATCGTCACCGTGCCCACCGTCATGACATTCGAGACGATGTTGCCGGAGATCGATCCGAACAAGGACGAGCCCACGATGGCGATCTTGGCAGGACCGCCGCGGTACTTGCCCATCAGCGCCATCGCGATCCCGGTGAAAAAAGTCGAGCCGCCCGCCTTGAGGAGAACCTGGCCGAAGAAAACGTACACCACCACGACTGTCGCGATGATCTTGATCGCGATGCCGAGAATCGCGCTCGAATCCCACACCAGGTAATAAGCCAGGCGCGGCAGAGGAATCGAGCGCGCGGCGAACTCCCCGGGCAGGGCTCCCCCGAACATCGCGAGCGCGATGAAAGCGAGCGTGGTGTAGAAAAGCGCGGCGCCGGAAGTGCGGCGCAGCCCTTCGAGAAAGAGCACGAGCAGCGCTCCCGCGGCGAGGAGCCCGTCCCAAGGCTGCTTCGAGGTGAGCTCGGAGAGGCTCGCATAGCGAATCGCGAGGTAAGCCGACGCGACGAAGCCGGCGATCGCCGCAACGAGGTCGTACCAGGGCACGGCGCCCGCGCGACCGCGCTCGCCGGCGGCGGACACGTGCAGGAACACGAGGGGCGTGGCGATCGCGAGCAGCCCGGCCAGAACCTGCTCGGTGTAGAGCGAGAGCCCCGCCATCCGGAACAGATCCGCGGACAGCGCGATCGCGGCGCAGGTGAGAACGACCGCGAGTACGCTGATGAGCCTCCCCATTGGACAACTCTATCGAGAGCGGCCCGCCCGCGCAATCCCGACGCTTCCCCGCTGCCGCCGCGAAAGGAGTTGAAGCCCCGCACCGCGACGTGGCAATCTACGCGCAGGAGGAAACATGAGATCACGACTCGCCGCGCGGCTCGCGTGCCTCGCCGCCGCCTCATCCATGGCCGCGATGGCCCACGCGCAGCAGGACTTCCCGAACAAGCCCGTCCACATCATCGTCGGCTACGCCGCCGGCGGCGGCAACGACATCATCGTGCGCGTGGTGGCGCCGAAGATGTCCGAGGGCCTGGGGCAGCCGGTGATCATCGAGAACAAGCCCGGCGCGCAGGGGATCATCTCCTGCGAATACGTCGCCAAGTCCGCGCCCGACGGCTATACGCTGCTCATGGGGCCGAGCGGCCCCATGACCATGAACCCGGCGATCTATTCGAAGCTCCCTTACGAGCCGCTCAAGGATTTCCCGAGCTCTTCAACCAGAAAACGGGGACGAAGTTCGTCCACATTCCCTACAAGAGCAGCGGCGAATCGGTCGGAGCGGTGATGTCGGGACAGGTGACCATGACCATCATGGACCCGCCGCCGGCGATCGGTCCGCTGAAGGGCGGCAAGGTGCGCGGGCTCGCCGTGACTTCGGCCTCGCGCGACCCGAGCATGCCGGACGTGCCGACACTTACCGAGGCCGGCGTTCCGGACGTCGAGATCCGCCTCTTCACGGGGTTTCTCGCACCCGCAGCCACGCCGAGCGCGATCGTGAAGCGGCTGCAGCAGGAGTTGGCGCGCGTGGTGAAGCTCCCCGAGATCAAGGAGCGGCTGGATCAGATGGCGATCGTTCCCTCGGGCAACACGCCCGAGGAATTCCGCGGGATCATCGCAAGGGACATCGCCAAGTGGACGGCGGTGGCGAAGGCCGCCAACATCAAGGCGGACTAGCGCTTCGCCTTCTTCCTTCGCGCGGGCGCGCGTTTTTTCTTCGACGGCCGGTCCGGCCGCTTCCACAATCGCCTGCTCGCCAGGCGCGCGCCTTGCGCGAGCGCCTCGAGCTTCGCCCACGCGATCTCCGGGCTTCCCACCCGCGGCCCGAGGCCGCAGTCGGTCCCGCCCATGACGTTCTCGCGGCCGAGGAGCTTCGCATAGCGGAGCAGCCGCTCGGCAACGAGCTCCGGGTGCTCGATGAAATCGCAGCAGTGGCCGACGACGCCGGGAATGAGCACCGCGCCCTCGGGCGGCTTCACGTCCTCGAACACGCGCCATTCGTGCTCGTGCACCGGGTTCGATGCCTCGATCGAGTAGCTCGAGGCGCGCACGCGGAAGATGATGTCGACGATATCCTCGAGCGGGATGTCGCTCCGGTGCGGGCCGTGGAAGCTCCCCCAGCAGACGTGCAGGCGCACTTTCTCCCGCGGAATGCCGCGCAGCGCGTGGTTGATCGCGTCCACGCGCAGCGTCGCGTACTTGCGGTACTCGCGCACGCTCATGTCCGGGTACATCTGCCAGCCGTCGGGGAGATCCGGGTCGTCGATCTGCAGGAGGAACCCGGCGTCGACGATCGCCTTGTACTCCTCCCGCATCGCCTCGGCGATGGCCTCGACGAAGGCCTCTTCGCTCGGGTAGTGCTCGTTCCGCAGCCAATGCTCGATCGTGCCCGGCGTATTCGCGGGAAGAAAAGCCTCCGCGGCCTTCGCGTCTTTCAGCGCCGTCCTGAAATTCCCGAAATCCTCCTCGAGCGCGGTCTGGCCCACGTACTCGAGCGGCGCAACGCAGACCGCGAGCTGCCGGCGCTGCGCGGCGCCGGTGAGCGCGCCCCTGCCGCCCGCGAAGTACCGGGGGAAATCCTTCGCGTCGCGGGCGGTGATGTCGAGCGGCGCCGGATCCACGCCCGGCCGGTAGTCGCGCATCTCGAAGCCGGCGAGGCGCTCGCGAACGTAATTGGTGAAGTTGGTCTTGCCGAGCTCGCCGTCGTTGACGCTGTCGACGCCGCAGTCGAGCTGCTTGCGCACCACGCCGGCGACTTCGTCGCGCAGCTTCGAAGCGAGCGCGTCCTTGTCGTAGGGCCTGCCTTCCGCCCGGGCAAAGATCATTTCGCGCAGCTCCAGGGACCGCGGCAGAGCCCCCGCATGCGTGGTGAGAATCCGCTCTCGCGCCATCCCCTTTCCCCGTCGATCCGATCCGCCGGGCTAATCGGCGGTGATGTTGTTCTTGCGGATGACCGCCGCCCAGCGCGAGTGATCGCGCCGCATCAGAGCGCTCAGCTCCTCGGGAGAGGAAGACGCCGCGTCCAGCCCCTGCTTGTCGAAGTTCGCCCTGATTTCCGGAAGCGAGAGGATGGCGCGCAGCTCGGAGTCGAGCTTGGCGACGACCGGGGCGGGCGTGCCCTTGGGCGCCATGAACGCGTACCACATATCCACGTCCGCGCCCTTTACCCCCGACTCCTGCAGGCTGGGGACATCCGGTGCGTTCGGGTGGCGTTTCGCGCTGCCCACCGCGAGCGCCTTGAGCCTGCCCGCCTTGACGTGAGGCATGGCGACGTGGATCGGGACGAAACCGACGTTGACCTCCCCGGAGAGGAGGTCGGTGAGCGCGCCGGCGCTGCCCTTGTAGGGCACGTGCAGCAGGTTCGTTCCGGTCAGGTCCTTGAACAGCTCCATCGACATGTGATGCGGCGTGCCCACGCCCGGAGAGGCGTAAGTGAGCTTGCCCGGGCTCGCCTTCGCCTGCGCGATCAGATCGGCGACCGAATTGATGTTCGCCTTGCGATTGGCGGTGAGGAGCAGGGTCCCCCAGGCGGCGAGCGAGATGGGCGAGAAGTCGGTGAGCGGGTCGTAGGGAACGTTGCGGTACAGGGTGGCCGCGATCAGCATGGTGTTCGCCGTGATCATCACCGTGTGCCCGTCCGGCGCGGAGCGCGCGACCATCTCGGCGCCGATGTTCCCGCTCGCTCCAGGCTTGTTCTCGATGACGATGGGCTGTCCCAGGCGCTCGGAGAGCTTCGGTCCGACGCTGCGCGCAATCATGTCCATGCCGGTGCCCGGCGTGAACGGAACGATGACCTTGATCGGCTGGGACGGATAGGCCTGCGCCAGCGCGCCGGACGCCGGCAGGATCGCGCACGCCGCGAGGCCGATTCGGAAAATGACGCCGCGCATCGTGGGTATTGTAGCGTGATTGCAGCCGGGCCCGGCCGGGCGCGCGTCCCCCTGTCGTCCCACTTTCGCGTGGCGCTGGAAAAAGGTTGACAGCGCGCGGCGCTTCGCCTCAAATTCCTTTCCCCAGTCCCCTGCAGCACCCGCCGGGAGTCATCATGGCACAACGCACCGCCCCACCCTTTCGCGCCGACCACGTCGGAAGTCTCTTGCGCCCCGCCGAGCTGCACGAGGCGCGCGCCAAGGCGAAGCGCGGCGAGATGAGCGCGGAAGCGCTCCGCGCCCTGCAGGACAAGCACATCCGCGAGGCGGTGGCGAAACAGGAATCGGTCGGCATGCAGCTCGTCACCGACGGCGAGTTCCGCCGCGACTGGTGGCACATCGATTTCATCCACGGCTTCGACGGCGTGGAGCTCGCCGCGGGCGACGCCTACGGCGACGCGAAGTTCAAGAACACCGAGGAGCAGCCGCCCTTCATGACGGTGAAGAGCAGGATCCGGCGCGCGAAACCCTCCATGCTCGAGCACTTCAAGTTCCTGAAGTCGGTCGCGAAGCGCACGCCCAAGTTCACCATGCCTTCGCCCGCGATGCTGCACGCGCGCGGCGACCGCGCCTCGCTCAAGAAGACCTATCCCGACCTGGACGAGTTCTGGTCCGACCTCACCCGGGCGTACCGCGAGGAAATCGCCGACCTGTACAAGGCCGGTTGCCGCTACCTGCAGATCGACGACACGACGATCGCCATGTGGGGCGACCCGAAGGTCCAGGAGCAGTTCAAGAAGCTCGGCGACGACCCGAAGAAGGACGCGGCGATGTACGCCGACGCGGTGAACGCCGCGATCCGCGACGTCCCGGAGGACATGACGGTCGCGATCCACACCTGCCGCGGCAACTTCAAGAGCACCTGGCTCGCGAGCGGCGCGTACGCCGATTTCGTCGCCGAGCGCGTGTTCACCGGCCTCGACGTCGACGCCTTCTTCCTCGAGTACGACACCGAGCGCGCCGGCGGGTTCGAGCCGCTGCGCTACGTGCCCAAGGGGAAGACCGTCGTGCTGGGCCTCGTCAGCTCCAAGGTGCCGGAGCTGGAGAAGAAGGACGAGCTCAGGCGCCGCATCGACGCCGCGGCGAAATTCGTGCCGCTCGAGAACCTGTGCCTCTCGCCGCAGTGCGGATTCTCCAGCACCCACCACGGCAACAAGCTCACCGCCGACGATCAGTGGCG
>WNGC01005127.1_pt1 | contig 14611 bp, 15 predicted proteins | sample 5400051 | NCBI WGS metagenome assembly WNGC01 (sample SAMN13153368, study PRJNA577476) | soil metagenome | isolation source: 20 cm soil or saprolite under grassland replicate 2 | place: USA:California | collected 2016-06-15 | reverse complement strand
AAGCCGCTGCCACAAAGCGACATACGCGGCTCGAGCCGGTCGCCAATGCGCGGACGGGCGAGTGTGGGGCAAAGCGCCAGGCTGGGCTGCTGCCAGATGGCCGGTCGAACCACCGGTGGCGGGCACACACCAAGCGGATTCGCCGTGATGACGCGGCAAGGCACGCCGGTCGCAAGCTGCGGGCGCCCGCTTCCCGTCGATGGGCCGCCCAGGGTAGCCGTTGACGGCTTCGCGGCGGAGGCCTGCGGGATGGTAGCGGCCGCCGCCGCGGTAACAGCCGCCAGTATCACGAGCGCGCGGACAGCCAGACTCGGCCGATCCTTCTCCATTCGATGATCCTGCCGTACAGAATGACGCTTTTGCCAGGGTCCAGGTTAGCTCGGTCGGCGATCAGTCCGGAGTCCGGCGGTGACCGGCAGCCCGGGAGCCGACCGCTCCCTTGATATGGACTTCCGGAGGCTGAAGATCATTTCCGAGCCACCCACGTAATCCACCGATTCAATCGTCATGCCGCGGGCGGTGAGATAGGCAGCGAGGTTCTCGCGACTGTAATGCGTGATGTGTTCGTCGGCATAACCGCCGGGCGACACCTTGCCATAGACCCATTCCAGCGCTCGCCAGCGCCAGCGGTCGTAATCCGGCGTGCCGAGAATCAGCCGTCCGCCGGGCTCCAGCACACGCTCGAGCTCGCTGAAGACCGTTTCGTCAGCGGGGACATGCTCGATGACCTCCGAACAGATGACGCAGTCGAACGACGCGTCCTTGAAGGGAAGCTCGAAGATCGAGCCGTGTACCAGGGGATTCTCGTAGCGGCGCGCGTAGCGAAGCTTGCCGAGCACGATGTCCAGTCCGACCAGCCGGCCCGAGCCGATAATGCGACTCGATCCGCAGCCCACGTCGAGAACCCGCTGGGCGCCGGCAGACAGCTTTGTGATGACGGCGTAGCGGCGGCGCTGCCAGTAGCGCTGCAGGGGCACGATGCTGTCGTAGGCGCGCGCGTCATAGTCCGCCGAGGCGATCGAGTTACGCAGCTTCCACATCGCCCCGAAGGTTTTCAGGTAGGAGACGGCAAAGCTTGCCAGCCGGGCATGCGTCTTGCCGGCCAGCCGAGCCCGGTAATGGAACGGCACCTCCTGAACGGTAAATCCCGCCGCGACCGCCCGGATCAGGATCTCTTCGAGGATGTTGAAATCGGTGCCCCGTAGCTCCAGCGAGTCCAGGGCTCGGCGTCGGTACAGACGGTAGCCACTCGACAGGTCCGCGTATGGCAGCGAGAGGCCTCGCTTAAAGACGAGATTCAGGGTGCGGCTCAGGATCCGGCGGGATCGCGGCATGTCGGCAGTCCCACCGTGAATGTAGCGCGACGCGATCACGACTTCAGCCGCCGACCGTGTGGCCCACATCTGCCGCAGGAACGTCGGGTCGTGCGAGCCATCGGCATCAAGCGTCAGGACGTAGTCGCCGCGCGCGCGCTCGAATCCCGTCCGAAGCGCCCCACCGTAGCCGGGCATCGCCTGCGGCAGGAGCACGGCACCGTGCTGAGCCACCACCTCGGCCGTGCCGTCGGTCGAGCCGCCGTCAACGACGATGAGCTCGTGATCAATGGCCAGCGACTCCAACTCTCGCTGAATGGACGGGAGGAGCTCCTTGAGGTTTGCCGCTTCGTTCAGGGCCGGCACCAGCACCGTGAGCTGGCAGACCATCGACCGGTCTGGCGCCGGCGACGGAATGAACGAGGGAATGCCTTCGAAAACGGGGTAGCTGCGGTGACAGGCCACGCAGGTGAGCACCGTCTCGCTGCCCGGCCTGAGATCCCCGCGGCAGGCAGGGCAGGCCAAACCAGGAATGGCTTGCATCGTCCGTCATCCTAGCCGCCGCGCGTATGAGCGCGATGGCACAATGGCGGGATTGAGGGCGACCAGCTGAACCTTCTTGGCGGGACGACACGCGTGCTCTTGATGCGCCATGCCGACGTCGAGAACCCGCACCGCGTCCTGTATGGATACCTGCCCGGTTTTCCGCTCAGCGCCTTGGGACGATCACAGGCGACGGCGGTTGGCCAGTCGCTCAGAAACAGCGGCCTCCGACGGATCCTCCACAGCCCGCTGGACCGGACTCGCGAAACCGCGCAGCTGGTGAACGCGCAGCTCCCGACGCCGGTGCCGCTCATCCCCGAACCGGCCCTGCGCGAAGCCGAGATCGGCCGCTACCTGCAGGGCGTGCCCTACTGGCAGATCCCGATCCGGCGGCCGCGGTGGTTCATGCACAAGCTGCGGCGGGGATCAATGGCGGGCGATGAAACGATCGAGCAGTTAGGCAGTCGGGTGCGTGGGGTTGTCCAGCGGCTTGGCCGCGAGCATCCCGGCGAGGTTTCGTTGTGCGTCAGCCACGCGGACCCGATCCTGGCTGCGTGGCTGCTCTTCGACGGCCGCCCGCAAACCGAGCGGGAGCTGTATCGCAAGTCCGTCCAGCGGGCTGGGATGCTCGAGTTGGACCTGGACTCGGACCGTGTCGTATCGATCCGCTACATACCCAGTCCACGAGTCTCACCGTAATCGGCCTTCTGCCATGCTTGCCGAATGTCAAATATCTTTACGCCCGTCCTCCATCCTCGGATCGAGCGCCGAAAGCATGAGCCGCCGGTCAAGGTCCACGACATGATGCCCAGGGGAAGCAACCCGATCACCCGATTCAACACCTGGCTCGCGATCAAGGTCACGACCGCGGTCGGTACTGTGTGGTGCGCGTACGCCTTTGCCGCTCTTGCGCTCGTCTCGCTCCCGGCCGCGATCGCATCGCACAATCCCGTGATCCTCGTCTCATGGGTGAGTCAGACGTTTCTGCAGCTGGTGCTGCTCAGCATCATCATCGTCGGCCAGAATGTGCAGGCGGCCGCCAGCGACAAGCGCGCCGAGGCCACCTATGAAGACGCCGACGCCGTGCTGCACACCTCGCTCCAAATCCAGGATCACCTGCTCGCCCAGGATGACGCGATCGAGAGGATTCTGAGCCGCGTCACTTCACTGAAAGCCGGCTGACGCACGCAGAACCACATGCAGAGCGATACGGCGCAGACGCTGCTGTCGGCGTGGAAGGACCAGCCAGCCGTCGATCACCACTGCCACCCACTGCGCCGCTGGCCGTTTGAGCTGACCGCGCTCGACCTGCGCTCAGCGTTCACCGAGGCGCTCGATCCCGAGATGGCCGAACGGCACGTCATCCACAGTTCCGGCTACCAGGCCGCGTTGCACCGGATCGCATTCGTCCTCGGCTGCCAGCCCACCGAAGCCGCCGTCCTCGAGCGGCGAAACGCCGCCGACCCGCAGCGTCACGTCCGACTGTTGCTCGATAGCGCCCAAACCGAGGTCATGCTCGTCGACCACGGCTTTTCATCGCCAGAATCCTTCACGCTGCAAGAACAGCAACGGGCAACCGGCATCGCGCAGCGCGAGATCATCCGGCTGGAAACGCTCGCGGAAACGCTGGTCAAGTCAGCGAAGGATCCCCGCGAGTGGTTTGCCGCAACGCGAGCGGCGCTGCGGGGCGGTATCGAGGGAGGCGCCGTGGGCGTGAAGTCGATCTGCGCCTACCGGGCCAGCCTCGAACTGCAACCAGTCGATACCGACACCCTCGGGGTCGCCTTCAGCGCGCTGAGGCTACGAGTCGAACGCGGCCAGTCCGTGCGGCTGGTCGGTGACAGCCTCTGTCATGCGTTGCTGTTCGAGGCCGCGCAGGAATGTCAGGAGCTCGACGTCCCGCTGCAGGTCCATTGTGGTTTTGGCGATCCCGACGAAGACCTGGCGACAACCTCTCCCCTCGGGCTGCGGCCGCTGTTCATCGACCCGGCATACCACCGGCTGCGCATCGCCCTCCTGCACTGCTATCCCTATCACCGTGAGGCCGCATATCTCTGCGCGGTCTTTCCCGGCGCCTACATGGATCTGTCGCTGACCATTCCCTTCGCCGGTCTGGAGGGATTTCGCGCGATGCGCGAGACACTCGGCCTCTGTCCCACCAGCAAGCTGCTGTACGCCAGCGATGCCAGCCGTTATCCCGAGGTCTATTTCGTGGCCGCATCGCTCCACCGCGAATCGCTGGCCGGAGCGCTGGGCGAGCTGGTCGACCGCGGGCTCCTCTCGTCCGATTCGGCCGTCGCCGCAGGCCGCCAGGTGCTGGCCGAGAACGCGCGCCGCGTATATCGCCTCGCCGATCGGTCGGGCTCGCTGGCATGATATGGACTGACCAACCACGTTCCGAGGAGGCTTCATGAAGATCGGATTGAGTATTCCGGATTTCACCTGGCCGGGCGGGCCGGCGACGCTGGGCAGTACCCTCGCGCAGATCGCGCGCACCGCCGACCAGGTTGGTTTCCAGTCAATCTCGGTGATGGATCACTTCTGGCAGATCGGCCGCAATGGACCGCCCGAACACGACATGCTCGAGGGCTACACCGCGCTGGCGTTCATGGCGGGGTTGACCTCTCGGGTGACGCTGGGCACCATGGTGACCGGCGCCGTCTATCGCTATCCCGGCGTGCTGGCCAAAACCGTCACCGCCCTGGACGTCCTCTCGGGCGGCCGGGCGTGGCTGGGCATTGGCGCGGCCTGGAACGAGGCGGAAAGCCGCGGCCTTGGGATTCCGTTCCCTCCGATCGCCGAACGGTTCGAGCGACTCGAGGAGACCCTGCAGATCTGCTTACAGATGTGGGAGGGCAAGCGGGGAAGCGAGAAGCCCTTCAAGGGCAAGCATTACCAGCTCGAACGCCCGCTCAATGTCCCTCAGACCCTGAGCCGGCCCCGCCCGCGCATTCTGATCGGGGGCATGGGCGAAAAGAAAACGCTGCGCCTGGTCGCCCAGTACGCCGACGCCTGCAACCTCTTCCCCACACCTGAGCTGCCGCACAAGCTGGACGTTCTGCGTGAACATTGCAAAGCGGTCGGGCGTAACTACGACGAGATCGAGAAGACGGCGGTCTTCCAGTTCGACATCGGCGAGAACGGCGAGAAGGCCGGGCAGGTAATCGGCGGGCTGCGGTGGCTGGCCGGCATGGGCATCCAGACGGTGGTCGGCGCCGTTCCGAAGGTCTACGAGGTAAAGCGGCTGGAGATCATTGGCGAGAAGGTCATCCCCGCCGTCGCCGACCTCGAGCCCGCCGGCGCCACCCGCTAACTATTCGGCGATCAGCCGGACGACCGGGATCAGTCGATCGGTCTTTTGCTCGTACCCACCATATCCCGGATAGGCGGCGACGACCCGGCGGTAGGCCTCTTCGCGTTCGGCGCCATTAAGGGTCTGCGGACGCACCTTCAGCGTCCGCCGGCCGACCTCGATCCAGACCTTGTCCGGGTTGTGGGCCAGGTTGTAAAACCAGTTCGGGTGGTTGGGCGCGCCGGCAAGGGATGCCACCACGAGCCAGCGGTCCGCCGCTGCCGGGTTATCAGGAAACCAGGTGAGCGGCACCTTGCGGGTGTGGCCCGACCTTGCCCCTACTGTGGTCAGGATCAGCAACGGAACGCCGCCCATCTTCATCCGACCGCCCGACAGCCGGAGGGCGCCCATGAAGATGCTGAGCCCGCCTCGCATCAGCCAGCTCGGCATTGGGGGCATGCCGGCGCCACGCGTCCCCTTCGGCGGAATCTCAACCTTCACAAGGGTTGAGCGTACAGAAAACGAACGTGGCGCGCGGTCGCTCTCGCTTTGAGAGCTCCCGCAAGCCACGCTCGCCGATTGACCTGAATCGAATTACGGCTGGAGGTTCGGCGTGGCCACGAACCACTTGCCGCCGAACCCAAAGACACCCTGTCCGTTCGTCTGACCGGCCTGCATGTCGCCGGCGAAGGTGTAGAGCGGCCACCGGTTGTAGGTGATTTGCTGGCCGCCGGCGCGGGCGATGACGCCCAACTGCCCGGACACTCCCGCCGCGGCAGGCGCCGATGGGTTGGCGGTGAATGACGGCGGCCAGACGCTCGTGCACTGGCCACTGCAGACGACCCTGCCGCCTCGCTCGGGGACGAAGTAGTAGAGCGTGCGTCCCTGCGGGTTCACCAGGATGGCACCGAGAGCGGCGTTCCGAGCGACGAGCACGCCGGGGGCGACGGCGGGCCGCACCGTCGTGGGAGCGGGCGTCGGTGTCGCGGTCGGCGACGTGGCCGGACTGGCTGTTGCGGTGGCCGTGGCGGACGGAGCGCCATATCCACCCGGGGCGGCCGAGCCGGGACTTCCACACGCGGCCAGCAGCGCCGGTGCCAGGATCAGCAGTAAGGTTTTTCTCATCGGTTGGTTCCCTCCTGAGTCATCGCATGGTCGGCATCGTAGACAAGAATCTTTCTCGCGAGCGAGATATTCCCAGTGACTTCGGCTATAGTGGTCGTGACTTGGAGCGGGATTGGATCGACAACGTGGTGGAACACTGGTCAGCCCTGCAGCCTTCTCTTCCGGTCGAGGCCTACCATGTCACTGGCCGAATCTCTCGCATCGCCGCACGACTCGCCCAGGGCCAGGACGAGATCTTCGCCAGGTACGGACTGAGCCGCGGAGACGTCGGCGTGCTGAGTGCCCTGGTTATGGCCCGGCCGCCGCATACCCTCTCCCCCACGCAGCTGTTTCGCGGGCTGATGTTGTCCTCGGCCGGGATGACCAAGCGATTGGACCGCCTGGAGAAACGCGGCCTGGTCAAGCGCAGACCGGATCCGAAGGATCGCCGCGGTGTCATGATTCAGCTATCCGAGAGTGGCCGGCGGCTTGTGGCCAAAGCCGTGGCAGAGAACACCAGAACCGAGGCCGAGATCCTGAAAGGGCTCGGCCCCAAGGAACGAAGGCTCCTCGCCGACTCGCTGCGCGCCCTACTGCACGAACTGGAGCCAGCGACCGGGGGCTAGTCGCCGGCCTCGACAACGATCCACTTCAGACCGTCCCAGTGCTCGCGCAGGGTCAACGGCTGCCCGGAGTATTGGGTGCCGGCGACCCACACATCGTTGCTCGAGATGGTCAACGCCGCCGTCAACTGCCCCTGACCAACATGACCGGGCGCATCGACGATCGTCCAGGCCACCCCATCCCAGTGCTCGAGGACGATGCCGTAGTTGCGAAAGCTCCGGTCACCGACCAGCCATATGTCCGTCGGCGATGCGGCGCCGATCCCCCACAGCTCGACCTGCTGGGTGCGCGGCGGCACGGGCATGGTGCTCCATTTCGCGCCATCCCAGCGCAGTACCCGCTGGGCGCCATTTACGTCCGGTGATCCGACGGCCCAGGCCAGCCTCGGGGAGATCGCCAACACGGACTGAAGATGCCCCCCTCCGGTACCCGCGGGGGAGGGCATCGCACTCCACTGGCGTCCGTCCCAGTGTTCGATCAGCTCTGTCATCGGCCCATCGCTCTGCTGCCAGCCGACGGCCCATATGTCGTTGGGCCCGCTCGCAGATACGGCGGTCAGCTGATTCCAGTTCGCTCCCGGATTCGGTGCGGGGACGAGCTTCCACTCTGATCCATTCCAGTGCTCGATCAAAACCCGTGCCGGTGAGGTGCCGTGCATGTAGGAGCCGACGGCCCAGACATCATGCGGCGAGACCGCGACGACACCATCCAGTTCGTTCCAGACCACGCCGGGATTCGGGATCGAGCGCAGCACCGTCCACCGCCCGCCGTCCCAGTGTTCGATCAGAGCTCGTTCCTCGAGGCCGTCGACACCGGCCGAATAGCCCACCGACCAGGCGTCAGATGCGTCCGCGACCGCCACCCCGTTGAACCTGTCCGGATGTTGGAAAAAGACCGGCAGCTCGTCCGAAGACGCGACCATCAGCAGCAACGCGCTCACCGCCGCTAGCAGGACGCCTTGCCGCATACGGATACAACGAAAAAGGGCCCCGTTGGGGGCCCTTTCGCTTTCGGTGGTCGAGGGCTACTGGCCCAGACCGCCCGAGATGTTGCAGAACACGTTCTTGACCTGGTTGCCAAGAATAATCAGAACTACGATGACCACGACCGCGATCAAGACGAGGATAAGGGCGTACTCGACCATACCCTGCCCTTCCTCACGGTTGAGCAGTTCGCGCAGACGCAGGTAGAGGCTGTTCAACATGGATTTCACCTCCCGTCTGAAAGACTGTGCCCAGTGTGGCATCGGCTGCGAATCAACCGGTCGAAAACCGAAACCGAAAAAGCCGCTACCGGGTGACAGTTCCGTAAATCCTGGGCCACATCTCATCCAAATTCCGTAGACGGGTGGGCCGCGGTCGCTGTCCCAGCTTCGTAAATGACCGCGCCGCCGCCGAGGCGCTGAACCGGGTGAAAGTGCGCCAGGAGCCAGGCGTGAAACCCCGGGAACCGTTCCAGGCGACCGTTATCAACCAGCACCCACTTCACGTCGTAGCGGACGCGGGTCCGTTCGAGGTCGCCAACGGTCAGCAAGCCGGCAAGCGCCAATTGCCCCGACGTGTCAACCACCGGTCCCGGGATGTCGCGGTCGGCCGCCGCCACGGCGTAGGCATTGTCAGTGAACCAGGCGTCGTGTGGCTGGCCGTGCGCCCGCACCGCGACCGTCATTTCCGCATCGTGCAGGTCCGGAGCGAGCGTTCGGATAGCTTCGCGCGTATCGGCCGCAACCCCGACAGCGGCCGTGCCGATCACCAGGACGGCCGCGATGACGACAGGCGAGCGGCATGACCACCGTTCGGTCGCGCCGGATCAGCGCCACCACCGCACCGACAAATCCCAGCGCCTCGAGCGGCAGCTCGTGGCGGAGGAACACGTAACTGAGATTCCGTCCGATGCCAAAGTGGGCCAGCTCTCCGGCCCGGAGATGGCTGACGATCAGCTGCTTGTAGGCGGCTTGCGGCGAACCGATAATCGGCACCAGGAGAATCAGCAGGCCGAGCACGCCACCAAGCACCGCGACGGTCACCAGCCGGGCGCGGCCGCGGCTCGCCCCGAGCAACACGATCGCGATCGGCACCGCCGCCACCACGCCAAAGAACTTGGTGCCAACCGAGAACGCCAACGCCAGGCCTGCCGCGGCCGCCAGTGCGTCGCGGCCGCGTCCCTCGGTTCGCACGGCCAGCATTGCCAGCGCCACCGCCACAGTACTGAGAGCAAGAGACGGACCATCCGCCTGCAGGACCGTGGATTCATGCCAGTACACCGAACTGGTTGCGGATAGCAGCACGGCGACCAGACCCCCGAGGTTGCCGGCCAGCAACCGCCCCATGACGTAGGTCGCCGCCAATCCGGCGAGGCAGAGCAACAGCACGCCGGCGCGCAGGCTGGCCAGCGACTGCACAACCAGGTAGAAGGGCAGGAGGGCGTAAAAGAAGCCGGGCGGCGACGTGGCAAAGACCGTGCTGAACATCGGCTCTCCCCGGGCGAGCGCGCGGAAAGTCGCCCAGTAGACGCCCTCGTCGTAGTCGCGAATGCGGGCGTCGAGCATGATCGCCTCGGAGAGCAGGAATCCGATGCCAACCGCCAGAGCGGACCAGGTGGAGACGCGCAGCCGTGCCATCATGTGGGCGCCTCTAATTCTCCATGGCTCCCCTTCCGATGAGCCCCCACCCTACCCTCCCCCGCGAGCGGGGGGGAGGGAAAATCGGGGACCTTCCCTGCCCTTCCCTAGCCGGCGCGTTCCAGCTTGAATGACGCCAGGCGCAGCACGCCGGCTTCCTCGGTGCAGTCGCCGAGCAGCCGCTCGATCCCTGACGCGGGCAGCGGGCGGGACAGGTAGTACCCCTGCCCGGCGGTGCATCCAATTCGCTGCAGCGCCACGAGCTGCTCCGCGCGCTCGATGCCGTCGGCCATGGTCATCATCCCGAGCGTGTTTCCCAGGTCGATGACGGCGCGAGCCACGGTGGCGTCGGTCGGGCTGCTGGTCATCCGGGCGACGAAGGACTGGTCCAGCTTGACGATATCGACCGGCAGATCGCGAAGGGCGCTCAACGGCGCCGAGTCGGCACCGAAGTCATCAAGCGCGAGCTTCACACCACGTTGATGCAGCTCGATCAAGCGATCGATGGTCTCCTTGCCCTTCAGGGTCGCCCCCTGGGTCAGCTCGAGCACGAGGTGCAGTGGATCAAACCGCGCGGCGACACAGGCCTGGGTGACGTCGGCGACCAGATCGGGGTGCGCGAGACCGCGCTGGCTGACGTTGACACTCATCGTCAATCCTGAGGCGACCGGATAGCCGAGCTGCCACTGCCGCCCATCGGCGCACGCCTGCCCGAGCACCCAGCGCTGCAAGGGCACGATCAGTCCGGTCTCGTCGGCCAGTGGGATGAAGTCGGCGGGCGAGACCATCCCACGGCGTGGGTGGCTCCAGCGGACAAACGCCTCAAAGCCGACGATCGCGCCATCGGCGAGGCGGACCGCCGGCTGGTAATGCAGAACCAGCTGCCGTCGTTCCAGGGCATGCGCCAGGTCGACCTCGAGTTCCATGCGGTCGCTGACGCTGGCATGTTGCTCGGGCCCGTACTGCACCCAGCGCCCTTTTCCAGCCGACTTCGCCGCATTGAGGGCGATGTCCGCGTTGCGCATCAGCGTCTCTCCCGTGTCTTCCGGCCTGGCCTGAACCGCGATCCCGGCACTGAGCCGGAGCACGACCTCACGCTCCTCCACCCGGAACGGCGCCCGGAAATGCTCGAAGATCCGTTCCGTGAGTCGCACGGGCTGGTCCTCATGCACGACCGTCGCCATCAAGACGGCGAACTCGTCCGCGCCGATCCTCGCCACCACATCACCGGGCCGCACGATCTTCGACAGCCGCCCGCCGATCATGCCGAGCAGGTCATCACCAGCACGCTGGCCGAGGGCATCGTTGACCACCTTGAAGTCATCGATGTCCAGCGCCAGCACCGCGATGCCGCGTCCAGGCTGGCTCCGTTCCAGCGCCGCGTCCGCCTCGGTGCGGAAGGTCATCCGGTTGGGCAGGCTCGTCACCGGATCATGCGCCGCCACGTGCGCGAGACGCTCCTCCATCTCCTTGCGGTCGGTCACGTCCCGAATGTTCAGCACCAGCGCCTGCAGGGTCGACTGATGCAGCATGTTCGTGATCGTGATCTCGCAGTGCGTCCAGCTGCCGAGCTTGTGGCGGACGCGACAGCTCAAGGTAATTGGGTGCGCCGATGCGGTCAGCGCCTTCTGCACCCCGCCCTCAAAGACTGGCTTGTCGGTCGGGTGCAGCAGCTCGGCAAAGGGCTGACCGACCAGCTCGGTCGGGCTGTAGGCGAAGAAGCGATCGATGGAGGTGCTCAAGAATCGCATGGTTCCCGCGGCATCGGCCAGCACCACGACGTCTCCGGAGTTCTGCACCAGCGATCGGAAGTTGGTCTCGGTGTCGCGCAGCGCCGCGGCTTGCCCCTCGAGTTTCTGGTTGAGCGCGAGGTTGTCCCAGAGCACGATGAACTGACGCAGCAGGACGAGGCCGGCGACGCCCATCATCCCCCAAAAGAGGAACAGGTCGGGCGATCCACTGACGTTCCACACGACCGTCACCGTGGCGGCAATCGCCACCGGGACATAGGGAAGCGCCAGACTCCAGCGACCCGGTGGCTCGTCGTCCGCTTTGAGGCTGGACTTCGGCGCGAGCGTGGCAAAAAACGCACCCAGCCCGATCAGCAGATAGCCGGCAATCCATCCGGTGTCGATCAGCTGGGCCGGGCCATAGCTCTGTGCGGTCGTCAGGTAGGCGAAGGCGCTATCCGACAACAGATTGGCGGACAAACCGGCGGCCACCAGCAGCAACGGGAGGCGTACCGATCGCGCGGTGCGGCTGACCAGCAGGAGCGCTGTCACGGCGATCGCGATGTCGCTGACCGGATAGGCCAGTCCGAGGACGATTGAAAGGATATCGCCCGAACCGGCACGATAGAGCATGCCCAGCACGGTCGACCAACTGATGATGAGCAGCGCACCGGCGATGATCGCCCCGTCCAGCAGGAAGGCCGCCCTCGAGGCGATCCGATGGCGTCCCGGGAACACGGCGATTCCGGCGACCACGAGGGGCACTGCCGCGAGGTAACCGGCATCGGCGAGCGAGGGAAACGGGACCTGCTGTCCGCGGATCACCTCGATGTACGACCAGATGCCTTCCCCGATCGCCCAGGCGGCGGCCCCGCTGCCGAGAAGCGCCCAGGCGACCCGCATCCGCCCTTTGTGCCGGAGCGCCGCGGCCGCGCAGGCCAGGGCGGCGATCAGGGCGGCGGCCGCCTCCCCAAAATCGTCGACCGCCTCGGTGACCTGGATCCCGTCGATTCGCAGGCCGATCCATATCCCGAAAGCGGCGGTCAATAGGACCGCTGCCGCGCAGGCGATCCCGAAGTCACGCTTGGCGTGGCGGTTAACGATCATGGATCTAACTCGTCGGTGTGACGATTGTGTGAAGCCGTTCCTTTCGCCTCACCGGTGACCACTCGGTAACCGGATTGGGCCGCTTTATCGCCGCCCGAGCACGCCTCCGCCGGCGCCGATGACACCGCCACCAATTGCGCCCAGCAGCAGACCGACCACGACGTTCAGGAGTGGCTTGCCGAACGGCACGTAGGCGATCCCGCCACGGCCAACAGGATGACGGCGAGACTGAGTGCAATCCCTCCCCGCACGCCTTCTGCCAGCGCGGAGCCGTTCAACGCCATCTCACCCGCCAGATGGTTTTGTCGCCGTCAACGCCGTAGTCGCCGCGACGCTGGGCCAGGTTGCCGGCCGCGCCCGCCACGACGCGTATTTGAACAAAAGCCCCGCGCCCGAAGGCGCGAGGCTCTTTCCGATCTAGCTCAGAACGTTAGGCGACCTGAACGTTCGTCGCCCGCGGACCCTTGGGGCTTGGCTCAGTTACGAAACTGACCTTGACCCCGGTATCCAGCCGATCGAAGTCGGCACTGCCGCTGCGGTGGAAGAAGTAGTCATTGCCGTCCTCGGCAGTGATGAACCCGAATCCACGCTCGGCGACGAGCTTCTTGATGGTTCCAGACATTTGGTGTGAACCTCCTTTCCCGAACGTACTGCCTCGCGCTGTCGAGGCCTGTTCGAGCGGGGCCCACGGCGAGCGCACCCTCACTGAGTGCTACGTCCGTTCTACCCAGGCGACCCCGGACTGAAACCAGTCAGATTCCCTCCCCCGCGTGCGGGGAGGGTAGGGTGGGGGTGTGAACTTCGGCGCCTTCCTTGGCATTTCGCTGGTGGTGATCCTCTCGCCTGGTCAGGACACGGCGCTGACCATCCGCAACACCCTGCTTGGGGGGCGCGGCGGCGGCATCGCCACGGCCGCCGGCGTGGTCACCGGGCTCGCCACGTGGACCATCGCGAGCAGCGCCGGTCTGGCCGCCCTGCTGGTCGCATCGCAGCCATTGTTCCTCGCCGTGCGATTGGTCGGAGCGGGCTATTTGATCTTTCTCGGGCTTCAGGCGCTCTGGGGTGCCGTTCGGGGCGACCACCGAGCTGATGCAGTTCGGCCGGTCAAGGGCTCGCGGCTACGAAGCGCGGTGGCCTACCGGCAAGGTCTGATCAGCAACCTGAGCAATCCCAAAATCGTCGTCTTCTTTCTGAGCCTGTTTCCACAATTCGTCGACCGCGGCGAGGCCTCGTTCGCGCGACTGCTCTTGCTCGGGTTGATCTTCTGCACCATCACGCTGACCTGGCTCACGCTCTACGCCGTGGCCGTGGCCCGGATCGGTGACTTCCTGCGCCGCGACCGGGTGCGCCGAGCCCTCGAGGCAACCACGGGATTGGTCCTGATCGGGCTCGGCCTTCGACTCGCGACCGAGCGTCGCTAGGCCTTATCCGGTCAGGACGCCGATCGGCTCGCCGGCCGCCGCCAGCTTGGTGAAAGTGCCGCTCGGCCCGACCAGCCAGACACCGGGCCCGGCCGCGGCGACCTGGGGGCGGTAGACGATGAGCGAGCCATCGGGCATCCAGGCCCACTCCCCGTTCGCCGGCCGCACGTTGTCGAGCGAGAGCGGCGTAATGCTGCCATCGCTCGTCTTGACGAGATCCGTGGCGAATCGCTCATTACCGGCGCCCGCACCTGTTGCGCCTCCAACGATCACCTGATCGCCATTCGGCGAAAAGTACGCCGCACCCTCTACCGCAAACCGGTCGGCGGGCAACGCCACCGACGTTACCTGGCCGCCGGCGGCCATGAGTGAAAGCGTGTGTCCTTTGCCATGGGGGAAGCAAGCGTTCATCCCATTCGTGGCCAGGTCGCTGAAGGAGCAGTCAGTCGTGCCGTTGAGCGAGGTAATGCTGGCACTCGCCGGGTCGACCAGGTCGATCGGTCCGGTCGCCGTGTAAAAGAGAATGTAGCCGCCGATCCCGACCGCGCCGTGCTCGATGGCCGGCCCGCGCTGCGTCCAGGAATACGGACGGACCGCCCGGGCGGTTTCGGTCGACTGATCGACGACGCGGGGACTTGCTCCCTTCGTGCCGGCGTACACGGTGCCTTTTCCATTCGTATCGAGAGTTCCCCACAGCCAGCTGTTGCCGTCGGGACTTGCCACAATCGGAGTCGGCGTAGTGGACGCCAGATTGCCGAGCTCCTCAACGCTGCCGTCACGATGGAGCGCCTTCAAGGCGCCACCGCGCTCGACGACGAAGATGCGCGAGCCTGAGGCGCTTGTGGTGGTGGCCCCGG
>WNGC01001478.1_pt1 | contig 14630 bp, 10 predicted proteins | sample 5400051 | NCBI WGS metagenome assembly WNGC01 (sample SAMN13153368, study PRJNA577476) | soil metagenome | isolation source: 20 cm soil or saprolite under grassland replicate 2 | place: USA:California | collected 2016-06-15 | reverse complement strand
AAAGGGCATCGACTACGCCAAGGAGCGCGTCGTTTTCGATAAGGCGATCGGGCAGAACCAGGGCGTGCAATTCCCGTTGGCGCGCGCCTATGCCGAATTGGAAGCGGCCGACATGATCTGCCGGCGCGCCGCGGCCTTGTTCGACGCCGGCAAGGAATGCGGCGCCGACGCAAACATGGCGAAGCTGCTGGCCTCTGAAGCGACCTGGCACGCTGCCGATGCGACGTTCCAGACCTATGGCGGGTTCGCCTTCGCCAAAGAATACGACATCGAGCGCAAATGGCGCGAGGTGCGCCTCTACCAGACCGCGCCGATCTCGACAAATTTGATCCTCGCCTATCTCGGCCAGCACGTCCTCGGCATGCCACGCTCGTATTGAGCGCGGGCAGGCGGCGATGAGGCTCCGCGTGCCCGTGTCACCGCCTGCGCCTCGAACCAAAACCAAAATCTACTATGACGGCCAGTGCGCGATGTGCACGGCCGTCATGGGCCGGGTGCGCGCGTCACAGAAGCGCGGCGAGTTCCAGCTCTGCGACATGCATGCCGACCGGGCGATGCCCTTCGACAAGGCGGCGGTCGCCCGCGAGATGCACCTCGTCGACGCAGAGGGGCGGGTCTATCGCGGCACCGCGGCAATTCTCGAAATCCTCGGCCGCTACCCGCGCTGGGCATTTGTCGCCGGGATCGGTCGTTCGCCGCTCGTCCGGCCGCTGCTGCCGCTCGGCTATGCGATCGTCGCCGCGAACCGCCGGTTCCTGTTCGGCCCGGCGAGCCGCATTTTTTGGCTGAAGGCAACCGCACTGATCGCGTTCTGCGTCGGCCTCGCGATCTCCTCGCCCTTGTGGATCGGACCACGCAGCTACCCGCCGGTGCCGGTGTGGGGTGGGTTGCCGCCGCTGGGGCACCCGCTCGATTACGTCCTCTACGCCGGCCTGTTCGCGCTGGCCGCGGCGGCGCTCTTGTCACCACGGCCGCAAAAGTTCATCGCGGCGTTCGTGGCAATCGTTTTTGTGGTTTGCCTGGGCGACCAGACCCGCTGGCAGCCCTGGGTCTTTCTGTACAGCTTCATGCTCGCCGGGCTCGCGCTGTTTTCCTGGCGCAGCGAGGACCGCGTCGGCCGCCAGGCCGCGCTCAACATGGCTAGGCTGATCATCGCGCTCACCTACGTCTTTTCCGGGCTGCAGAAGTTCAACTGGCGTTTTGTCGATGTCGAATTCAGCGTGTTGACCTCGCCGATCACCGATTTCGTCCCGGCGATGGCGATGCCGCTGCACTATGTCGCGATGGCCGCGCCGGTCATTCAGCTCGGTTTCGGCATCGGCTTATTGACCTCCCGGTTCCGCCGCGTGTCGCTGGTGCTTGCCGTGGCGATGCACGTATTCATCCTGGCGATGCTCGGCCCGCTCGGGCAGAACTGGAACACGATCGTATGGCCGTGGACGGCGGCGATGGCCGCCTTCGACTTGCTGCTGTTTTCCGGCAAGGACGACTTCTCGGCGCGAGAGATCTTCCGATTCGAGCGCAATTGGTATCACGCGGCCATGTTGGCGCTGTTCGGGCTGTTGCCCTTGCTGAGCTTCGGCAACCGCTGGGATTCGTACCTCTCCTCAGCCTTGTATGCGGGCAACATCACGGAGGCGTGGATCTACGCCTCAGACCGAGGCTACGACTCAGTGCCGGACGGGCCGCGCCGGTTCTTCAGACGCACCTTCGACAACACGCACGAGCTGAATTTCCAGCAATGGGCGGTCGAGGAGTTGAACGTGCCACCCTACCCGGAGGCCCGGCTCTTCATGGCGATCGCGCGGGATTTGTGCGCCCGCCAGCACACGCCCGATCAGCTGGTCCTGATCGTGCGCGAGGCACGCCTCTTCGGCAGCCGGCCGGAGAGCGCCTATCGCTGCGACCAGCTTTAGGCCGCTGCCCGCGCCAATGCCGCGGCGTCTCCGAGCGTCTCCAGTGACATCCCCGCGTCCCACAGCGCCGCCGGGGCGCGGCAAGCGGTGAATTTGGCGCGCGCAGCATCGAGTGAGAGCGGGCGCGCCGGGCTGCCGAGCACCTCGGCAACGTTGCATGCGAGCGTGCGGCCATCCGCAAGATCAAGCTCGACGCGGACGGGATGCAGCGCGTTTAGGTCGGGGTTGTCGTCGGCAATAACCCACAGGCGGCGGGCGAGGGCGAGCGTGTCGGGGTCGCCGAGCGCCTCTGGGGAGAAATCACCGAGACCGACCGCCCCACGCCGGAGGCACACGGCGCCGACATACGGAAGGCACAGCCGGGCATAGGCCACGGTCATCTCTTGATGCGGCGGGCGGCCGACGAGGCGATATGTGAGCGGCGGTACCAGGAAACGTCCGGCCGCGACCTGATCGGGCGTGATCCCATGCGCCGCAATGAGGCGCTGCAGGCCGTCGAGCCCGCCATGCGTCGCGCGGCCGGAGGGCCACGGCTTGTGGCTCAACTCGGAAATCCGCCAGATCCGCCCGAGTTCGTCGAAGGGCGCCGGATCGGCTGCGCCGTCGAACAGCGCGAAATAGCCGAATTGCCCCGAAATCGGCGCGCGGGGGCCGGGCATGCCGCGCCGCGCCAATTCGATCGCGGTCACCGCGGCGCGCGCCGCAAAGCCCATCTGCATCGCCAGTTGTGGGCTCGCTTCGACATGCGCCTGCATCGTGCCGGCGCATTGCCCGTAATAGATGCCGAGCGCATCCCGGGTCTGCGTCTCGTCCAGGCCGGCGAATAGCGCGAGAGCGGCGGTCGCGCCAAAGCCGCCGCAATTGGCCGGCCGGAAAAAGCGCATCGGCGCGCGCGACGAGAGGCCGAGGTTCACCGCGACATCGACGCCGGCAATAATCGCTCGGATCAGCCCCTCGCCGGAAACACCGCCCTCGCGCTCGGCCCAGCCGAGGAGACACGGCAAGATCGCGGCCATCGGGTGCACGACCGCGCCTTCATGCACGCAATCGAATTCCTGCGAATGGATCTGATAGGCGTTGACCATCGCGGCTTGGGCGAGCGGCAGCTTCTCGCCGCTGCCCCAGACCGTCGCCTCGGCCGCGCCGCCGGATATACCGGCCATGTCCAGCACCTCATGCCGCCACGGCGCGCTGGCGCCGGCGATTCCGACCCCGAGCGTGTCGGCGATAAACATCTTGGCCGCGGCATGCGCTGCCTCGGGCACCTCACCAGCGGCAATCCGTGTGAGATGCGTAACGATTCTGTCGGCGACAGGATCATCCACCCAATCGCAATCCCAAACCGTCGTCCCGGCGAAAGCCGGGACCCACTTATCCGCCTGCTCAGAAGCTGAAGGGTGGGTCCCGGCTCTCGCCGGGACGACGGTTTTTAAAGAGCGGCCAGTGTTGTGAGCGCACCGACATCCGCGAGCCTGTCGAGGCCGAGGATCGCCGCGCGCAATTCGCGGGCACGCGCGGCGCCGAGCACCGGCTCCGCGAGCGCACCGAATTTGGCGACGAGCCGCTCGCGCTGACCGGCGATGTCGCTGCTTGGGATCCCCGCATCGTGGCTCGCCCGTAGCACGCGGCCATCGCCGAGTGTCACCTCAAGTTCGCCCTTCGCTTGCGGCCAGCCCTGGCGGAAATCGAGCGCGAGCTTGTCGCGCAACCGCACGAGCGCCGGATCGGTTGCCGTCTCGCTGCTGTAGGCCGCGAGGCTTGCCGTATCGACACCCGACAATGCCATCGCGACGGTCTGGCGCAGGCTGAACTTGGCTTCGAGCCCGTCGGTCGGCGCCGGGATGTTGCACACCCGCTCGCAGCTCTTATCGAGCGACAGCGTCATGCGCGCGATCTGCTCCGGCTTGACGCCGTGCCGCTCGCGGAGCGCGCGGGCGGATTCGATTGGCCCGTGCGTCAGGTAACAGGCAGCGTGATACTTGAACAGATTGGCGAAGATGTGAAACCCGCTCGCCGGCGCTGCGAGCGCGGCCTGCCCATCGAAATCGGGGGCGTGCGTCAGCGCGAAGCCCTGCTCGCATTCGACGAGATCGGGCCGGCTCGAAAAGCCGCGCGCCGCTAGACGGGCCGCCAGCAACCCGCTCTGCGACGCCTTCCCCGCATGGAACGGCTTGCACATCGTGCCGAATTGCGATTTGAGCCCGGCCGCCTGAGTGCCGGCGATGCCGAGCGCGCGCGCCATCGCTTCGGCATCGAGCCCAAGCAGATGCGCGCAGGCGGCAGCGGCGCCGAACGCGCCCACGGTGCCCGTCGCGTGAAAGCCGCGGTCGTAATGGCCGGGCCGCAGGGCCATGCCAATGCGGCACGCCGTCTCGTAGCCGGCGACAAAAGCGGCGACGACCTCGCGGCCCGTGCTGTTGCGCTGCTCGGCCAGGGCGATCAGGCCCGGCAGGATCGCGACCGAGGGATGCCCCGGCATTGCGAGATTGACGTCGTCGTAATCGAGCGCATGGCCGATCGCTCCATTGACGAGCGCGGCCGAGAGCGCGGGAAGCTTCGCCTGGTGGCCGATGATGCTGGCCTGCGCCGCGCCGCCGGCTTCGGCCAATTCGTCGAGCAGAATTTTGGCAAGCGGATCATCGGCCCCGGCGAGCGCGACGCCGTAATAATCGAGCACGCATTGCCGCGCCAATTCGCGCACCGGCTCGGGCAACGCCTCGTAGGTCACCGCGCTCGCCTGCGCGGCGAGGGTTCGTGTGAGCTTCGTCGCGACCACCGGGTCTGAAATATGAGTATCCATCGGTTAGATCTTCACTTCGCTGATTTGGATTGTGGGCTCGATGTCGGTGTAGTTCGGGATGTCGCCCATGATGCCCTGCGCATGCGGCGCAAACGCAGCCTGAAACGCCTCGGCCGACTCGCAATAGATGTGGCCCATCGCAACGAATGCCGCCGGCGCTCCCGGCGCCATGCCGGCAATTCCCTGTTCGACGGCCATCCGCTTGCATGCCGATCCAAGCTTCTGTTGCACCATCGGGATGTGCTTCTCGCAGTAGTATTTCATGTCGAATTTGGCGCCCGGCCGGTTCGGATACAGCACGCTGACCTTTATCACTGCTCGCTCCCTTCTACCGCCCCTTGAAGCGCGGCTTGCGCTTTTCGTTGAACGAGGCGATGCCCTCGCGGCGGTCCTCGGTCGGGACCATGCGGTTATAGGCTTCGATCTCGAACATCATGCCGCTCGCGAGATCCATCTGCAGCCCGTAATGGATCGCATGCTTGGCCTGGCGCACCGAAATCGGCGCGTTATCGGCGATGCGGCGCGCCGTCTCCATCGTCGCATCGAGCAGCGTGTCGGGCGGGCACAGCCGGTTGACCAGGCCCCAATCATACGCCTCCTGCGCCGAAAACGGTCGGCCGGTCAGGATAATCTCCTTGGCGCGCCGCTCGCCGACCGCGCGCGGCAGGTTCTGGGTGCCGCCGGCGCCGGGCATGATGCCGAGGGTCACCTCGGTCAGCGCAAAGCGCGCGGTCTCGGCGGCATAGAGGAAATCGCAGCACAACGCCAATTCGCAGCCGCCGGCATAAGCGGCGCCGTTGATCGCGCCGATGACCGGCACCGGAGAGCCGCTAAAGGCGCGGATCGCGCGTTCGAACAGGAGATGCTGCACCTGCCACGTTTCGTCGGTCATGCCGAGGCGTTCCTTGAGGTCGCCGCCGGCGCAGAATGCCTTGTCGCCGGCCCCGGTCATGAGGATGCAGCGATAGGCGAGCGGGTCGCCATTGACCGCATCGAAGAAATCCAGGAGGTCGCGTCCCATCTGCGTGTTCATCGCATTGGCGACCTGCGGCCGGTTCAGGATCAGCAGGACGAGGCCGTCGCCCTTGTCCTCAACCTGGAGCGTCTCGTAGCTGCGGTCCATTCGGATGCTCCTGCTCGTCAGCCCCGGCACCATACACCGACGCGCTCCGAGCTTCGATGTTTCGGGGACCTCCGCCGTCGCGCTTTTTTCACCACGTTCTCGCACCGGATTTTGCGGAAAAATACGGTCGTGTTTTGCCGCGGCTGAACGGCCGGCGCCGAATCATTGTAGCGGGCGGGCTTGCTCTGCCAATCCAACCCGTGTCCTTGGCGCCATACAACCCATTGTGATTTCTGTCCTTTTTTGGCCGCGGACACACTTGATATTGCGCTTCATTCGGCTTGTCTAAAATTGCAAGCAACGCCGCAATCCTTGGGGATCGCCCGTGTCGTCTGAGCCGGTGGTCATCATCGATGACAGCGCCACCCAACTGAAGATCCTCGAACGGCTCGCCAATTCGGTCGGCGGCTGGACCGCCGCCAAGGGGTTCGGCGACGCCGAGGCGGCGCTGTCGTTCTGCCGCGCCAATCCGCCCGGCCTTCTCGTGCTCGCCGCCGCGACGGCGCAGGGCGAAGCCTCCGCATTGATCCATCGGCTGCGCCGGCTCGAAGCCTGTGCCGAGGTTCCGGTCATGGTCATCGGCGCCGATGAGGATCTCGATTGCCTCGAACGCGCGCGCGATGCCGGTGCCGCCGACCATCTGTTGCTGCCGATCAACCACCGCGACTTCCGGCTGCGGGTCCGCAGCCTCTTGCGCTCGCAGCGCGCCCGCCCGCGCGGCGCTCCGGAACAGGTGCGCTCGGATCCCGGGCGCGCGGACGGCGAGCGGCGCCAGGATGGCCTGCGCCAAGCGCACGAGATGCTGTTGCGCATCATCGACGCCATTCCGCGCATGATCTGCGTGACCGGCGAGGATGGGCGCTACGTCCTGGTCAATCGCCAGTTCGCCTCGTTTGTCGGGGTGCGGGCGAGTCGCTTGATCGGCAAGACCCCGCTGGAGGCGCATGGCGGCCCCATTGCGCGCAGCCTCATGGAGATCGATCCGCTGCTGCTTGCCGGCCGGCCGGCGCCGCTCTCGACGGAAGACGAGATTGTCGACCGCGACGGCGAGCCTTGCGTGCTGCTGGCGACCAAATCGGTGTTCCACGGCGACGACGGCGAGGATTCGATGGTCGTCACGGTGTGGCTCGACATTACCGAGCGCAAGGGCGCCGAGCGCGACTTGCTCGCCGCAAAGGAACAGGCAGAGCTCGCCAACCGCAGCAAGACCGAATTCCTCGCCAATATGAGCCATGAGACGCGGACGCCGCTCAACGCGATCATCGGCTTTTCGCAAGTCATCGCCGGCGAGATGCTGGGGCCGATCGGCACGCCGAAATACATCGGCTATGCGCACGACATTCTGGTCAGCGCCGAGCATCTGCTCGGCATCATCAACGACATCCTCGATCTGTCGAAACTCGAAGCCGGCAAGCTCGACCTGGTCGAGGAGGTCATCGATGTTCCGAGACTCATGGAAGACCTGCTGCAGCTTGCCGACGCCAAGGCGCGGGCGAGCGAGATCCGTGTCGCGCTGCGCTACGAGGGCACAATTCCGGCGTTGCGGGCCGATGCGCGCAAGGTCAAGCAGATCGTGCTCAATCTGCTGATCAACGCGGTCAAGTTCAGCCACCCCGGCAGCGAGGTCGCGATCGTCTTGCGCAATCAATCCGGCGCGGTGGTGGTGGACGTCGTCGATCACGGCATCGGCATGGACCCCGACGAGGTCACGCTGGCGATGACCCGCTTCGGCCAGGTCGCAAGCGCCTGGACCCGCAAGCATGACGGCACCGGCCTTGGCCTGCCCTTGGCGATCGGCCTCACCGAACTGCACGGGGGCATATTGACGGTCCGCAGCACCAAAGGCGTCGGCACGGCTGTCACGGTTGCGTTTCCGCGCGACCGCTCGGAGCCTGCCCACGGGGCGGAGCAGGGCGGGCTCCGCATCGTGGCGCAATCCTAGCCCCGGATGCCCGTGGCGGGATTGCTTTCCGGACGGTTTGGGTCAGTGGGACGGCGCTGGCGCGGCGGCTCTCACGCCGCGCTTCCGGCCGACCAGCTCCCGCCGCATGTTGCGATCGCGGCCATAGCGCTATCGATTGCCGCGACTGCTGTGCCGCTCGCGCTCATTTTGGAGCCGGAATTGCGCGGCCAAGTCGCGCCGCCTCGCTTCGCCAATTTGCTGCTGGGACTCCTTCTGTCGGTCCCGGCAGGGGTTGGTCTTGCCGCGGCATTCTCCGGATTAAGACGGCTTTCCCGTTTCGACAACGGGGCGGGCTGGATCTACGAAGCTGCTGTTCTGCGGATCCTGGTCGCCGCGATGCTGTTCAGCCACGCCGCTGTGGTTGGAGTTCTGTCCGGTCCGTCATCCGCCGGCTCGCGCATGCTGCTGACCGCCGAAGCGGGGCTGGTAGTGGGCTGGCTTGTCTTGCTCACGCTGCTGATGCGGCTGACCGCTTCCATTTGGCTCCGCCGATGCGCGGCGGTACTGGACGCGGCGATCCTTGCCCTTTTTCTGCATTTTGGCGGGCAGGACGCAGCGGGTTGGTACCCGGTGTATCTGCTGCTGATCGTCTATGGCGGGTTTCGCTTCGGCGTCGGTGCTTTGGTCGGAAATGCGGCGCTCGCCGTTCTAGGGTTCGGCGCGGTCGCGGCGACGACGGCGTTCTGGCAGCAGCAGCCTGCGCTCACTGCCGAATGCGGCATCGCGCTGTTGCTGTTGCCGGTGCTCGCGCAGGGGCCGGTGCGCGCCATCGCCGAGGCGCGCGCATCGGCAGCAACAGCCGAGCATGGCAAAAGCCGCTTTGTTGCGGTGCTTGCCGAGATTTTGCGCGGAACACTGTTCGGCAGAGCGCAGGGGACACGCGCCGATCCCCGCGAGGCGCAGTTTCGCGCCCTCCCGCCACAGCTTGCCAATATTCTCGATCTGGCGGCGATCGAAGCTGGAACCTACGCGCCGCGAACCGAGCCGTTCGACATTCACGAACTGGTCAACGACGCGGTACTGGCCGCCCGCGCCACGGCCGAGAGCAAAGGGGTCGCGCTGCGCGGTCGCATCGACCCCTACTTGCCCTATCTGTTGCGCGGCTGGCGGCAATCCTTCGATCGCATTCTGGGCAATCTGCTGAGCCACGCAATCGAGGCGGCGAAGACCGGAACGGTGGAGCTTCGTCTGTTGCTCGCGGACAAGGACGACGAGCAGGTCCGGTTGACATTGACCGTCGAGAGCGTCGGTGAGGCCGCGCCGGCTGTCGCCGCAACAATGGCGGATCCCTTCGCGGCCGGTACCGGCGCCGTCGGACAGGCCGCAATCGGGCTGGCGCTGGTCAGGCGCGCGGTCGAGCTGATGGGCGGCAGGCTCGCGGTCGAAGCGACCCCTTCAGCGAATACCCGCCTCATCGTGCAGTTGACCTTCGCGATCGACAAAGCCGCGGCCGAGCCGCCCTTGCAATCCGCCGGATGCCCGGTGCTGATCGTCACCGGCGACAGCGTGTTTGCCGGTAATGTGTGCGACTACCTCAGCGCCTGGGATGCGCCGGTTTCCTGGATCGGCGAGAGCGACGCGGCCCTTAATTACATCACCTGGCTCGATCAGGCAGTGCGCGCGGTATTGGTGGTCGATGGCAGGACCCGGCCGCTGGCGGCGGTGAGCTTTGTCGAGCGCGCGTCGGCGCTGGACGGCACCCCGCCCTTTGCGTTGTTCGTGGCCGAACCGGGTCAGCTCGCCGCGCTGGCCGATCTGGAAGATGGCGAGGTCGCCGCCTTTCTGCCGGCGCCGCTAAACCCGCAGCTGCTGGCGAATGCGCTGCACGCTTTGCCGCTCCGCGCCGACGCGGCGGCGCGTCGGGAGAGGTTGCCGGAGAACACACCACGGACGGCTGGCGCAGCTGATGGAGCGCCACCGTTCGGCAATGGCGTAACGCCGATCGCCGCGCATCCACGGTTTGCCGGCGAGCCGACGCCGGTTGTCGATCCACGCCGGATCGAGGCATTGCGCGAGCTTGGCGGGCAGGAAGGTTTTCTCGGCGATCTGATCGAGACGTTCCGGGCCGATGCGCGGGAGATCATGCGGCGGCTGGTACGCGCCGCGGCGGTTGCCGATGTCGCGGCATTCGCACAGGGGCTGCGCGCGCTGGGTCAGGCCGCCGGCCATATCGGCGCCCTTCCGCTGGCGCAGTTGACGGCGTCGTTGCGCAGCCTCAACGCAGCCGATCTGCGCGACCACGGCAGCGTCCACCTGCAGCGGCTGGAGGCCGAGATCGAACGGCTCGCCGCGGCATTGCGGCGCTATGTCGATCTGGCCGAGGCACAGCGTCCCTAATCGTCGAGCACCTCGCGGAGCACGGTCCAGCGCGCGAGCTTTTCCTGAAAGCCGAGCCGCGCATGCGCCGGGCTGGTCGACGGCAGCGGGAAATAGCGCAGCGCCGGGCGCCGCGCGAAATGCCGGTCATAGAGCCGCTGCGCGCCGCTGCCGTTGAAGGCGACGGCGCGAATCCCGGGATGCGTGTCGAGCAGCGCGTCGATCGCGTTCGGCACTTCCGCGGCGATCGTCGTATCGGCGCTGGCGACGCGCCGGGCCGAGGCGCAGACGTCCCATAGCGCGATATTATGCGCCCCGATGGAGCGCACCCGGTCGCTATAAACCGGGGGCGGCGTCTCCCCGAACAACGCGAAGATGATTGGCCAGAGCAGATTGCGGGGATGGGCGTAATACTCGCCGCGGCGCAGCGATTCCTCACCCGGCAAGGTGCCGAGCACGAGGAGCCGCGCGCTTCGTTCGGCGATCGGGGGAAAGCTGCGCTTGATGGGCGGCGCGGTCAGTCGACGTAGCGCCCGAGGCGCACCGCGGTCTGGCCTCGCACGAGCCGGCGTGACGGCATGATCAGGATGCAATTGTCATAGGGCGTGCGCACCTCGCGTTCGCCGTCATGGCCGATCAGCATGCCTTTTTTCTCGAGCACCTCGAGCCCGCGGAAATCGTCGGCGAAATCGAAGCGGTCGCCGCTGATCGTCACCGCCTCCGTCACTTCGATGACGCGCTGGCGAGGGTGCGCATCGAAATCGGGGCCGCCGATTGCCGCCACGTCGCCGGGCCGAACGCTGCCCGCCGCGATCAGAAAGCGCAGCATCACATCGGTGGCGACTTCCGCGGCGCGGCGCTCCCAGTGCTGACCGCATTCGATCAACAGCGCGGTCTTCGCCGAACCAGGGTCGCCAAAGCCGCCGTAGTCGCGCATGCGCGGCCCCGCCGCATGCCCGGCGTCGCACATGATCAGCTCGGGGATGCCGATCCGCAGCGCCAAGTCGCGGGAGCGCGGGAGCAACCCGGCCAGCATCAGCGGCGCGGTGGCGTATTGCATCGAATGCAGGTCAAGCAGCAGATCGGCCGAGTCGATGAGCGGCCGCAACCTCCGGGCCCGCGCCAGCTCCATCGATTGCCGCGGCCCGTCGAGCGTCGCCGGGCTCCACAGCCGATTGAAATCTTCGTCGACATAGCGCGAGGCGATCGGATAGCGCGGGTCGAATTCGTGATAAGCGGCGACATTGTTGAACGCCAAGCTCAGACGCCCGCGCCGCGGCCGCACCTCGGCGCGGAACAGCCGGTCGAGGGCGATCGCGCCGCAGATCTCGTTGCCGTGCGTCAGCGCGGTGACGACGACGTGGGGACCCGGCTCCTTCGCCTCGAAGGCAGTGACGTATTCGATGCCGGTATTGCCGGCGCGATAAGGCTCGATATCGGGCGGAACCAGCTCGACCGTATAGTTCAGATCGGACACGGAGCTTCCTGTCAGGGCCGACGACGGTTGCTTGTGTACGGCATCGCGCGCCGCATCGCCACCCGGAAAGTACCTCGTTCCTCAGCGCGCGAGATCGCTGGCCAGCGAGAAGGCGGCAACGTTGTTGGTGTCCTGGCCGCGATAGATCTGCAGGTTTTCGAGGACCCGATGGACATAGAGGCGGGTCTCGTTAAAGGGGATCATCTCGATCCAGTCGACCATGCTGATGTCGCGGCCGCGCGGATCGCCAAATTCGCGCAGCCATTGGCGAACCCGGCCGGGCCCGGCGTTGTAGGCCGCGATCGCCAGCGGATAAGAGCCGCCGAACTCGTCGATCATCGTCTCGATATACGAGCGGCCGAGGGTCAGATTGTAGACGCTGTCGCCGGTCAGCCGGTCGACCGAATAGGGCAGCTGCAATTTGCTGGCGAGCCCGGCGGCGGTGGCGGGCATCAATTGCATGAGGCCGCGCGCCCCGACCCGGCTCATCGCCTCGGTGGCGAACCCGCTCTCTTGCCGCACAATGGCGAAGAGCAGCGAGCGCTCAGCGGTGCCGCCGCTCGGCAAGGGCGTGACCGGGTAGCCATGCACCATCAGCGGCGTCCCGGCCTCGATCGAGCGCTTCGCCACCGAGATTGCCAGATCGATCCGTCCCTGCGCTTCGGTGAGCGAGGCAAGCATCGCAAAATCAACCGGCGTCTTGGCGGCATCGGCCAGCTGCATGATGAAATTGCGGGAGTGCTCGCGGTCGCCCGCGGCGAACAGGTGCTTGGCGGCGCGGACCAGCTCTTCGTTATCGAAATGCTTCTGCTCGGCCGCGTTCGGCTGCGGTTCCGGCACCGGGCGGGGTGGCGCGTCCTTGCCGAGCTGGTGCGCGGCGAGCTGGCCGTAGAAGGTGGCCATATGCTCCGCGCCGGCGCTGTACCATTTGGCGGCGGAAGCGGCGTCGCCCGCTGCTTCGGCGGCGCGGCCGCTCCAGTAAGCCGCCCGCGCCTTGCCGTAGGGGGTCACCGCGCGGTCCATAATCCGCGTGAAGTGGTCGAGGGCAAGCGCGAGGTCCTTGCGGTACCGTAACGCGATATAGCCGGTCAGGAATTCGGCTTCGGTATAGGAGCTGCCGTCTGTCAGACCGTGCTGCTGCGCCAGCTTGTAGGCGGTATCGGCATTGCCGGTCGCGAGCAGCTGGCGCGCGACGAGCTGTCGCTCGCCCCACCAGGCCGACGGCCGCATCGGGCTCTCGGCATGCGCCAGCAACAGTTGCGCCGCGGCGTCGTATTGGTTCTTCTTGCGGCGCCAGCGCGCCTCTTCGAACGCAACGCCGGGATCGGAGCGCCATTGCGCCGGCACCTTGGCGAGCAGAGCCTCGCCGTTGGCGGCATCGGCCGCGAGCGCCAAACGGGCCTCGGCCGCGAGCCGGTAATCGGCCGGCACCAGCGGCAGCATGTGGCGCGCCGCATCGGTCAGCCCGTCCCAGATCAGTCGGTCGAGCCGCTTCTCGTGGTCGTCGTGGCGCAGCATTCCCCAGTGGCGCAGCAAAAAGGCGCGTTCGTCGGCGGCATTGAAATCGCCGTCGATCCACGCCGCTCGAATGGCCGCGGTGCCGGCTTCCGTGTTGCCGCGGTTGAGCAAGATCTGCGCGGCGCGCGCCTTCCCAACGCCGCCGATCGGGGGGTGGCGCTTCAGCCAATCGGCGGCGACATCGTCGTTTTCGCCGGTCAGCGCTTCTTCGGCCCGCCGCAGCAATTTCTTGTGCAGCGGCCAATCCGGGTTCTGATCGATAAACGCGGCGAGCTCGGCGAAACGGCCGCCGGATGTCGGCCGGCTATAGTCCAGCCAGCGCGCGATTTTCAGCGCGAGACCGCCGTCAGTGGCCTGTCCCGCCTTGGCATAGGCCTGCGGCCAGTCGCCCATGCGCGCCGCGGTAATCGCGGCGAGCGCGCCGGGATCGGCGGTCTCCTCGGCCTGAGCTATCGTGGTGAGTGAGGCAAAGATGCCAAGTACAATAAATAAAGAGCGAAATACTCGGGACAACGCCCACCACTCCTGAGTCTTTAAAGAAAGAATTGTTTACGGGTTTTTGCGAACCGCCGCAAGCTTCCCTGTAACGGTCGGTAACGCGCTGGCCGCCCGACCCGACGCAACCGGCGGCGGATCGTGTTGTTGAAGCTAGCGCCAGTGAGGGTTATCGTTTCGTTTACGCTACGGCCGAAGCCGGGAGGAAGCCATGTTCAAGGGGTCGCTTGTCGCGTTGATTACCCCGTTCCGGGATGGTGCCGTCGACGCAACCGCGTTTCAGGAACACGTCGCCTGGCAAATCGGCCAGGGCACGCATGGGCTCGTTCCGATTGGGACGACCGGCGAGTGCCCGGCGCTCGAAGAAGACGAGCAGGAGCGCCTGATCAAGCTCTGCGTCGAGGTGGCGAAGGGCCGCGCCCCGGTCATCCCCGGAACCGGCTTCAACTCGACCGCGCATACGATTGCCGCGACGCGTGTCGCGAAGGAGGCCGGCGCCGATGCGGCGCTGATCGTGTGCCCCTATTACAACAAGCCGACACAGGAGGGCCTCTATCAGCATACCGCGCATACGATTGCCGCGACGCGTGTCGCGAAGGAGGCCGGCGCCGATGCGGCGCTGATCGTGTGCCCCTATTACAACAAGCCGACACAGGAGGGCCTCTATCAGCATTTCAAGGCAGTGCACGACGCGGTCGATATACCGATCGTCATCTACAACATTCCGGGCCGCAGCGCCGTCGATATGAGCAACGCGACAATGGCGCGGCTGGCCAAACTGCCGAACATAATCGGCGTCAAGGACGCCACCAACGATCTGGCCCGGCCCCTCAAGATGCGGGTCGAGATCGGCGATAGCTTCTGTCTGCTGTCGGGCGAAGATGCGACCGCGGTTGCTTATCTTGCGCAAGGCGGCGATGGCTGTATCTCGGTCACCGCCAATGTCGCGCCGGGGCTGTGCTCGGAAATGCACGAGGCCTGGCAGAAGGGGGATGTCGCGACCGTGCGCCGCATCAACGAGC
>WNGC01001383.1_pt1 | contig 14640 bp, 11 predicted proteins | sample 5400051 | NCBI WGS metagenome assembly WNGC01 (sample SAMN13153368, study PRJNA577476) | soil metagenome | isolation source: 20 cm soil or saprolite under grassland replicate 2 | place: USA:California | collected 2016-06-15 | reverse complement strand
GCGCCGGAATTTTCACCTTCGCCATGACCCGCTCGACGAACCCGAACTCGGGCGCGAACCGGGTCAGCTGTGCCAGCTCGCGGATCAGCTTGCGCTCGCGCTCGGCGAGCGTGCGGCACTCGGCGCAGCGCGCGAGGTGAGCGTCCCGGATCGCGGGGCAGAGACCCTGCGCCCAAAGCTCGATTTCCTCAGGGGTCAGGTGCTGCACGAGGGGGTCGGTCATTGGTCCGTCCTACGGCTGGCGGCGGGCCGGGGTTTCAGGGCGGTCATTCGCGCCGGTCCTCGAGGTAGCCGCGCAATTCGTTGCGCGCCCGATGGATATACGTCTTGACCGTGCCCAGGGGCAGGTCCAGGATGCGGGCGATCTCTTCGTAGCTGTGGCCCTCGACATGGCGCAGCAGGATGCAGCTCCGGTACTCGGGCCGGAGGCGGGCAATGGCGTGCTCGATCGCGCCTCCCAGTTCGCGCGCCTCGAGCTCCTGCAAGGGAGTCTCGCCGCGGTCACCCAGCTGCGGTGCGGTGGCGCGCATCTCGTCGGGCGTGGTGGCGTGCGGCGAGCCGTCGAGCGAGAGCGTCTCGAGCTCGCGCTTGCGCAGATGATCGATCGCGGCATTGTTCGCGATCTTGAAGATCCACGACGAGAACTTGAACTGGGGATTGTACGAGCCGATGGCGTTCAGGACTTTGATGAACGTCTCCTGGGCCAGGTCCTCGGCCAGGGCCCGGTCGCGCACCATGCGATACACCAGCGAGAAGATGGGGCGCTCGTAGCGGCGTACCAGCTCGTGGAACGCGGCCTCGTGACCTTGCTTGGCCCACGCCACGACCTCCGGATCGCTGGCGCCGGTCAGGTTGCCCGGCCTATCTTTCGCGCCTATGCAGTCCCCCTCTACCCGCCCCGGCCAGGTGAGTGAACGTCGGTGGAGGTGGTGGAGGATGGTGGAGGTTGGTGGAGGTGGCGCTTCACAACCTCCACCAACTTTCACGACCTCCCCAGCCTCCACCGACCTCCCGCTCGCCGCGCGAGCGGCCAAGCGATCGTACGTGCGCAGCATGTTCGCCGCGATCGCGCCGCGTTACGACCTGCTGAACCATCTCCTGAGTCTCAACCTGGACCGCTCCTGGCGCCGCGCCGCGGTGCGACGGCTCGCGTGGGAGCGGCGACCCGACGGCACCTATCTCGATCTCTGCGCCGGCACGCTCGATCTCGCGGTGACGCTGGCGCGCGCGCGCGGCTTCCGCGGGACGGTGCTGGGCGCCGACTTCGTCATCCCCATGCTGGTACGGGGGAAGGGCAAGGCGCCGGGCGTCCGTCCCGTGGGCGCCGACGCCCTCGCGCTCCCGTTCGCCGACGCCCGGTTCGACGGTGCCATGGTGGCTTTCGGGGTCCGAAACCTGGCGGATCTCGACGCGGGCCTCCGGGAGGCGCATCGGGTGCTCCGGCCCGGCGCCCGTTTCGTGGTGCTCGAATTTACCACACCGCGATCCGCGGCCTTCCGGGCCGCGTTTCTGCTCTATTTCCGGCGCATCCTCCCCGCGATCGGCCGTGCGGTGTCGAAACATAGGGACGCCTATACCTACCTGCCAGAGTCGGTGCTCGACTTTCCGGACCCGAGCGCCTTCGCACGCCGGCTCGACGGCGCCGGGTTCTCGAATGTCGGCTATGAGATCCTGACCGGCGGGATCTGCGCCGTGCATCATGGCACTCGATAACCTCCGGGCCTTCCTCGGCGCGCTCGAGGCCCGGGGCGAGGTCACGCACGTGGCGCACCCCGTGTCCGTGGATAGGCAAATCACCGAAGTCGCCGACCGCTGCATGAAGTCTCCCGGTGGGGGGCCGGCGTTGCTGTTCGAGCGCCCGACGCTCCCCTCGGGCGCGCCGGCGCGCTATCCGGTGGCGGTGAACCTGTTCGGGTCCGAGAAGCGCATGGCGCTGGCCTTGGGCGTCGAGTGCCTGGACGAGATCGGCGAGCGGATCGCGACCCTCCTCAACCTGAAGCTCCCGGATAGCCTGCTCGGCAAGCTGGCGCTGCTGCCGCAGCTCGCCGAAGTGGCCAAGTTCCCGCCCAAGGCGGTCGGCGGGAAGCCGCCGTGTCAGGAGACCGTGATCCGGGAGCAAGACGTGGACCTGGCGCAGTTCCCCGTGCCCGTGTGCTGGCCGGAGGACGGTGGCCCCTACATCACCCTTCCCGGCGTCATCACGCGCGATCCGAAGACCGGTGTCCGCAACGTCGGGATGTACCGCATCCAGGTGATCGGCCGGCGCGAGTTGGCGATGCACTGGCAGCGCCACAAGGTCGGGGCGGCGCACTGGCGCGAGATGGCGGAGCGCGGTGAGATGATGCCCGTGGCGATCTCGTTGGGCGGCGACCCGGCATCGATGTACGCGGCCTCCGCGCCGCTTCCCCCCACCATCGACGAATTCCTGTTTGCGGGGTTCCTGCGCCGGGAGCCGGTGCGGCTGGCCCAGGCGGTGACCTGCGATCTGGAAGTCCCGGCGGAAGCCGAGATCGTACTCGAGGGGTACACCGATCCGCGCGAGGAGCTGGTGCTCGAGGGGCCGTTCGGCGATCACACCGGGTTCTACTCGTTGGCCGATTACTACCCGAAGGTGCACGTCACCGCGGTCACGCTGCGCGCCGAGCCGGTGTGGCCGCACACGATCGTGGGTCGGCCGCCGATGGAGGACTACTGGCTCGGCCACGCCACGGAGCGAATCTTCCTGCCGCTCCTGAAGCTCACGCTCCCCGAGATCGTGGACCTGCACATGCCGGCCGAGGGGATCTTTCACAACCTCGTGTTCGTCAGCATCGACAAGCAGTATCCGGGGCAGGCGTACAAAGTGATGAACGGGCTGTGGGGACAGGGGTTGATGTCGCTCGCCAAGGTCATCGTCGTGTTGGACAAGGACGTCAACGTGCGCGACCCCAAGGAAGCATGGTGGGTGGCTTTGAACTACATCGATCCTGAGCGCGACGTGCGGTTCACCATGGGGCCGATCGACGTGCTCGACCATTCCAGCCGCGGCTTCACGTACGGCTCCAAGATGGGAATCGACGCGACGCGCAAATGGAAGGAAGAGGGGTTCACACGGGAGTGGCCGAACAGGATCGTCATGGATCCGGAGACCAAGCGGCGGGTCGACGTGATGTGGAAGGAGCTGGGGATTGAGCTCTGAAGGCGGTGGAGGGCGGTGGAGGGCGGTGGAGGATGGTGGAGGTGAACTGCGCGAGGGGCAGACCTTCGGCGGCGAAAGCCTGCTCGTTCGGTACGCGAATTTCGTCAAGCTGCCCCACACGGTGTTCGCCCTGCCGTTCGCCCTGCTCGGCGTGCTCGTGGCCTCGCGCGAGACGCCGCTCACGTGGCGTACGCTCGGCCTCGTGGTCCTCGCGTTCACCTGCGCGCGGTTCGTGGCCCTCGGGTTCAACCGCATCGCCGACCGCGAGCTGGACGCGCGCAACCCACGTACCCGGGGGCGGGAGCTGCCCTCGGGACGCCTGACGCTGCGCCAGGCGTGGGTCGCCGTCGGCGTGGCGACGGTGGCATTCCTGGCGACCGCGTGGGCGCTGAACCCCGTATGCCTGGCGCTGGCCCCGCTCGCTCTTGCCGTTCTTTCCACCTACAGCTATGCGAAGCGCTTTACCTCCTGGTCTCACCTCTGGCTTGGTTTCGCCGACGGGATCGCCACGCCGGCGGGGTATCTCGCCGTCACAGGACGGTGGAGCGAGCCGTGGTGGCTACTCCCCGTCGGGGCGCTCGCCGTGACGTTCTGGGTGGGTGGGTTCGACGTGTTCTACGCGCTCCAGGACGAGGCCTTCGACCGCTCGGAGCGGCTCGAATCCCTGGTGGTGCGGCTCGGGCGGACACGGGCCATTCTCGTCGCCAAGCTGCTGCACGGGCTCGCGCTCGTCGCGCTGGTGCTGTTCGGGGTCGGCGCGGGGTTGGGGGTCGCCTACTATGTCGGCGTCGCCGTTGGCGCCGCGCTGATCGCGTGGGAGCACCGGCTGGTTCGGCCGGGGGACTTGTCGCGGCTCAATGCGGCCTTTTTTACCGCCAATGGGATCGTCTCGATCGTCGTGTTCCTCGGCGCCTTAGTGGATCGGGTGCTGTGAATTTCGGATTGCCGATTGCGGATTGCGGAATGGCCAGGCGAGGTCGTTCTCGCAAGAAGGCCGTCCGTTCTAATCCACAATCCGAAATCCGCAATCCGAAATCGCCCCCGCCATCGGGCCCTCCCCGACACCCGAAACGCTCTCCCACCCCGAACCGCCGCGGGCGGTGACGAAGCTCCCCGTCATTCTCGCCATCACCGGTGCCTCCGGCGCCCCCTACGGCGTACGGCTGCTCGAGATGCTCGCGGTGCACCACGTGCCCACGTGGCTGCTGGTCTCGAGCCACGGTTGGCGGCTCCTCGCCGAGGAGTGCGACATCGCGGATGACCGCGCGCTGAAAAAGGCGACGGGTGGTGAATGGACGAGCGTGCGGGTATTCGACGACGCCGATCGTGGAGCCGAGCCGGCGTCCGGGTCGGCGAAGACGGCGGGGATGGTGATCTGCCCCTGCTCGATGGGCACGGTGGCCGCGATCGCGCACGGCACCAGCCGATCGCTCATCGAGCGCGCGGCGGATGTGGTGCTCAAAGAGCGACGCAAGCTGGTTCTCGTGCCGCGCGAGACCCCGCTCTCCCTGGTGCATCTCCGCAACCTCACGCTCGCCACGGAGGCCGGCGCGGTGGTGCTGCCGGCCGCGCCCGGGTTCTATCACAAGCCGCAGCAGGTGCGGGACCTGGTGGATTTCGTGGTGCAGCGCGTGCTCGATCAGTTGGGCCTCGACATCAATCTGGTAAAGCGCTGGGAAGGTACGTAGTTGCCCGACGCCACGACGCCACGTTGCACGAGGGTGCGGTGAGACTCGGGGTCATCTCGGATACGCACGGTCTCCTGCGTCCTGAGGTGTTTCAGCTGTTCAAGCAGGTCGATCACATTCTCCATGCGGGCGACGTGGGCAAGCCCGAGATCCTGATCGACCTCGAGGCCATCGCGCCCGTAACGGCCGTGTACGGGAACGTGGACGGGCCCGAGCTGCGAGCGCGTCTGCCGCAGGTGGCCGTGATCGAGCTCGATGGGTTCGCCATCGTGGTGACGCATGGCGACCAGTTCGGGCACCCGACTCCTGCCACGCTGCACGATGCGTTTCCGCGCGCCGAGATCATCGTGTACGGCCACACGCACAAGCCGTTGCTCGAGCTGGTGGACCGGACGGTGACGGTGATGAATCCCGGCGGGGCGGGCGCCGCGCGGTTCAATCTCAAGCCGTCGGTGGGGATCATGGAGCTCGAGGCGGGGATTCCGCCGCGGGGCCGCCTGGTGGAGCTGACTGCCCGATAGACGTCGCGCGCTGACCGCAGCAGTCGCGCCACGGCCTAGGCGGGTTCGCAACAAGCCACGCGGAGACAATACGCACGATCGCGGGCGTTCCAAGGGGCATCGCTCTTGCACCAGCGCGACAATCGACCTCGGTCCTGAGCGTCCCATGCGCCGCGCCCTGTCGGTTTCCCTCCTGCTCCTGTCCGTCACCGTCCAGCAGTCCTGTCAACGCGACGAGGCAACGGCGCCACAACTATTCAGGCCGAGTGCCTCGCGCGACCTGGCGTCCAACACGAGCATCGCGTTTGTGAGCAACCGGGACGGCACGTCCGACCTCTACGTGATGCCGCCCGATGGATCGATCCAGACTCGGCTGACCACCGATCTGCGTGGGGGAGCCCCGGCGTGGTCGCCCGACGGGCGACGGATCGCGTTCACGAGCACCCGGGACGGCGACCTCGAGATCTACGTGATGGACGCGGACGGCTCGGCGCAAACGCGGCTGACCAACAGTCCGGGCGATGATCGAGACCCGACGTGGTCGCCGGACGGGCGGCAGATTGCGTTCACGAGCGTCCGGGACGGCAACAACGAGATCTACGTGATGAACGCCGATGGCTCGGCACAAACGCGCATCACGAACAACACGACGTACGACGCGCACGCCAGCTGGTCGCCCGACGGCCAGAAGATCGCGTTCGCGAGCCTGCGGGACGGCAACCTCGAGATCTACGTGATGAACGCCGACGGCTCGGCGCCCATGCGGCTGACGAACAACACCACCATCGACGACGATCCTAGCTGGTCTCCGGACGGGCGACGGATCGCGTTTTCGGGCCCCGGGAACGGCTTTGACATCTGGGTGATGAACGCCGACGGCTCGGCGCCCACGCGCTTGACCAACGCGCCCAACAGCGACAGGCATCCCACCTGGTCGCCCGACGGCCGGCAGATCGCGTTCTACAGCGACCGGGATGGCAACTCGGCGAACTTCTTCCGGCCGGAGATCTACGTGATGAACGCCGACGGCTCGGGGCAGACGCGCCTGACGAACAACGCGGCCATCGACGAAAGCCCGAGCTGGTCGCCACTGATCCACAGCCGTGCCCCCGCCGAGGTGAGGTTCACAACCCAGCCGCCGCTCGGGGTCCAGGCGACCCGGGCGATCTCGCCCGCCGTCCAGGTCCGGGTGACCGACGCCTCCGGCGATGCCGTCCCCGGCGGCGTCGTGCGGCTCGCCATCGAGACGAGTCCGTCCTCCGGGGCGAGCTTGTCCGGGACGACGCACGCGACAATCGTGGACGGCGTCGCGACGTTCAGCGACGTGCGGATGGACCAGCTCGGGCGAGGTTACACGGTGCGCGCCGAGGCGGGCAATGTGTCGGACGTGAGCAGCGCGTTCATGGTCGTGGAACCGGCGACGCACCTCGCGTTTGTGACGCCGCCGCCCGTCGACATCGAGGGGGGCGCGCCGTTCACGCTGCGGGTGGCGATTCAAGACTCGCTCGGCCACACCCTGACCACCGCGAGTGCGCCCGTGACCCTCGCGTTCGCCGCGAATCCGACCGGGGCGATCGTCTCGGGTACGACCGCGGTCGAGACGGTGGACGGTGTCGCGACGTTCGCCGAGCTGCGCGTGGGCGACCTGGGGAGCGGCTACACGTTCGCGGTCTCAACACCCGGCCGCGAGGGGGCGACGAGCACTCCCTTCGCCGTTTCTCACGTGACGTTTGCCTCGGTCGATGCCGGGGGCGGCGAGACCTGCGGGGTGACCACGCACGGTGCGGGGTACTGCTGGGGCAACAACGAATGGGGCTCCCTCGGGAGCGGCAAAGGCGGGTTGTTTTCGGGTCCGTCTGACCTGCCTCTCTTGTGGCCGAGCCCGGTGCCGGTGGCGGGCGGCCTGGTGTTCACGACCGTCAGTGTGGGGGGTGCTCACACGTGTGGTGTGACGGCGAACGGCGCCGGGTACTGTTGGGGCTTCGGCTACAACGGCCAACGGGGTGACGGACGAAGCGACCTCGGAGGCAGGACGGCGAACACGCCGCGCGCGGTGTTGGGCGGCCTCAGCTTTTCGACCATCAGCGCGGGGAGTGCGCACACCTGTGGCGTGACCACGGGCGGCGCAGCGTACGGCTGGGGCTCGGGAGGGGGCGGGGCACTCGGGACAGGCAGGCCCAACTTTTATCAGTTTACGCCAGGGGCTGTCACAGGCGGGCTCACCTTCACCGCGGTCAGCGCAGGATATGAATACACTTGCGGCCTGACCTCCGACGGCGCGGCGTATTGCTGGGGCGTCAACGACTTCGGCCAGGTCGGCTCAGGCGGGACTGCCTACTATGAGTTCAGCCCGGTGCCCGTCGCCGGTGGGCTCACTTTCGCGACCATCAGCGCGGGGTCTCGGCACACCTGCGGTCTGACGGTGGACGGTACGGCGTATTGCTGGGGCGACAACACGAAGGGACAACTCGGGGATGGGACTACCACGCGGCAGGCGACGCCGGTGGCGGTCGTGGGCGGCGTCCGATTTGCGACGATCGAAGCAGGGGGCGCCGTGGGGGGCAGTGCTGGGGTGGGGGGCGGTCACACCTGTGGCTTGACGGCGAGTGGGGACGCCTACTGTTGGGGGTGGAACGGCTCCGGGCAGCTGGGCGACGGGACCACGGTCGACCGCTCTGTCCCGGCGCCCGTGGCGGGCGGGCTCAGTTTCACGACGATCCGTGCCGGGGGCGATCACTCCTGCGGCATGACGACGACCGGCGACGCCTACTGCTGGGGTGGCAATAGCCGCGGCCAACTCGGCGACGGGACGCGGTCGCCGAGCTTGACGCCGGTGCCGGCGGCCGGCACGCCGAGGTCGACCGCGACGGCCATGAGGGCCGTGCCCTGAGCGCGGCAAAGCGCCAGCTTCGTCAACCAACTTGGGAGGTTCGGGCAATGTGTCGCCTCGTCTCGGTTTCGCTTGTGTTGTTGGTGAGCATCGTCCAGCAAGCGTGCCAACGCCCCGAAGTGACGGCGCCACAGCAGTCCCCGGAGCCCGATACGAGCCATGGCCATGCGGCGGCTCAGCTCGCCTTCAACACCCAGCCGCCGGCCGGGGTGCTGGCCAACGCCGTCATCTCGCCCGCCATACAGGTCACCGTCAAGGACGGCTCAGGGGACGTGGTCCATGGAGGCTCGGTCACCATCACGCTCGGCGCCGGGCCGACGGCAGGCGCCATCCTGTCGGGCACGCTCGAACAAAGGATCGTCAACGGAGTCGCCACGTTTCCGGACTTGCGGATCGACCAACCGGGGCGGGACTACACGCTGCAGGCCACCGCGGGGCCGGCGTCGGAGTCCAGTCGCCCGTTCGCCATCGTGGGACCGCCGACGCAGGTGGCTCTGGTAACGGAGCCGCCGGCGAGCGTCGAGGCGGGAGTGGTCATCACGCCGGCCGTGCGGGTGGCGATCCAAGACGCGCTCGGCAGCACCGTTCCGAACGCCACGGATACGGTGACGGTCGTCTTCGGCGCCAACCCGACTGGGGCGCGGCTCTTAGGGACGACCAAGCTGCCGGCGGTGGACGGCCTGGCGACGTTCGCGGATCTGGCGGTCGATCGGCCAGGAAGCGGTTTCACGCTCGCCGCCGCGGCCTCGTCGCTCGCCGGGGCGACGAGCGCCCCGTTTGCCGCGCATGTCACCTTCATCGCGGTGGACGCCGGAGGCATTCACAGCTGCGGCGTGAGCACCAGGGGCGCCGCGTACTGCTGGGGCTTCAACCTCTGGGGCGAGGTTGGGGATGGAACGTCGATATTTCCCTGGGTCCAAACGACCCCGGCGCCCGTCGTGGGTGGTCTCAGCTTCACCATGATCCATGCTGGAACCATTCATTCGTGCGGCTTGACCACGGGCGGCGCGGCCTACTGCTGGGGCACGGGGCGCGAGGGCGAGCGCGGGGACGGACGTGACGACCAGACGCTGCCAACGCCGTCGCCCGTCGCGGGTGGCCTTACCTTCACGATGCTCGAAGCAGCGTACTATCACACCTGCGGCGTGACCACGCTGGGGCAGGGATACTGCTGGGGCGGCGATGCCCATGGCGAGCTCGGAGACGGGCGCACCCGCACGTTTTCCAGCACGCCCGTCCCGGTGGGGGGCGGACTCACCTTCACGACCATCAGTGCCGGGGGCACTCACACCTGCGGGCTCGTACCCGACGGCGCGGGCTACTGCTGGGGCGAGGGTTTCGATGGCGCGCTGGGAGATGGATCGACCGACTACCACCTCGTCGCCACGCCGGCGCCCGTCGTAGGTGGTCTCCGCTTTACGACGATCAGCGTCGGGGGAACGCACACCTGCGCTCTGACCGCCGAGAGCGCCGCGTATTGCTGGGGCCACAACGCCGACGGACAGCTGGGGGATGGGTCCACTACGTCCCAAGCGACGCCCGTGCTGGTAACGGGCGGGCAACGCTTCACGACGATCCGGACGTTTGGAGACCATACGTGCGGCATCACGCCCACGGGCGCGGCCTACTGCTGGGGTGCCAATGGGACCGGCCAACTCGGGGACGGGACGACCACGTCACGTGCGATGCCGACGCTCGTGGCTGGCGGCCTCACGTTCAGGGCGATCGGTCCAGGGAGCGGCCACACGTGCGGGGTGACGACGAGCGGCGAGGCCTATTGTTGGGGAAGTAACGGCAACGGCGAACTCGGCAACGGGACACGGACCCCGAGCCCGAACCCGGTGCCGGTCGCGCCGGGCAAGGCGAGCTCGACCGCCCTGGCCGGGCTGCGGTGACGTCCTGTGGCGGCGCCGCAACGGTAGGTGCCGCCCAAGCGGCGGGGACTGCCCGGCGGCACGCTCGATGGTGACTTGAGTGCCCGGGCATTCGGATTGCAACGGTGCCCGGGCAACCCACACCGTCGAGGGTATCCGCACGCGCCGAGTCCTGTCAGTATCTCTCTTCCCGCTCGCGATCGTCTTTCAGGCATGTCAACGCGATCTCGCCGTGGGACCGCTCGGATCCTCGCCAACGGGCGCGCTCACGAGCGGCGCGCCGACGCGGCTGTCTTTCGTAACGCGTTCCCCCGCGAGCGGCGTGGCGAATGTCCCGATCTCCCCGGCGCCGCAGGTCGCGGTACAGGACTCGCTGGGCAATACCGTACCGGGGGCGGCGGACACGGTGACGCTCGCTCTCGCCGCCAATCCCAGCGACGCCATCCTGCTCGGGACCGCGCGGGTGGCGCTGATCGACGGGATGGCCACGTTTCGCGATCTGCGGGTGGACCGCCCCGGGAGCGGCTACACCTTTGCAGCCACGAGGGCGGGCCTCACGGAAGCGACCAGCGCCCCGTTTGCCATGCACGTCACTTTTGCCTCGGTGGACGGCGGGTATGTACATACCTGTGGCGTGACGACCAGCGGCGCCGCGTACTGCTGGGGCGACAACTACTCCGGTCAGCTCGGGGAGGAGACGGTGTCCTCCACCTGGTATCGGGCGAGCCCGGCGCCCGTGGCGGGGGCGGACCTGAAGTTCGCGTCGATCAGTACCGGTGTGTGGCACACCTGCGGCGTGACCCCGGGCGGCGCGGCGTATTGCTGGGGCGACAACCTCTTCGGACAGCTCGGGGACGGAACCAACGTCGCCCGGGCGACCCCGGTGCCGGTCGCCGGCGGGTTGCGGTTCGTCGCGGTGAGCGCCGGATCGTTCCACACCTGCGGGGTGACGACCAGCGGCGCGGCGTACTGCTGGGGCGACAACCAGAACGCGCAGCTCGGGGACGGGACCACGGAGCCACGGGCGACGCCGGTGCCCGTGGTGGGCGGGTTCCGCTACGCCACGATCAGCGCCGGGCATGGTCACACGTGTGGTGTGATCTCGTGGGGGGTCGCGGTCTGTTGGGGCGACGACAGTAGCGGACAGCTGGGCGACGGCGACGTCGGCACCGGCAACGCCTTGTTCCGGGCGTACCCCGCTCCCGTGGCGGGCGTGCGCGGGTTCGCCAGGGTGAGCGCCGGCAACGTTCATACGTGCGGCGTCACCACGCGAGGCACGGCGTACTGTTGGGGCTACAACGTCTGGGGCCAGCTCGGTGACGGGACCACGACCCAGCGCTCGAGACCGGTCCGCGTCACCGGTGGGCTGCGCTTCGCGACGGTGGACGCGGGGAGCTACTTCACCTGCGGCCTGGCCAGCGGTGGCGCGGCCTACTGCTGGGGTGAGAACCGGGACGGCGAGCTCGGTGACGGGACGACCAGCTCACGGAGCAGTCCGGTCGCCGTGGCCGGGGGGCTTCGCTTCGCCGCCGTCCGCGCCGGGTGGTACCACGTGTGCGGAATGCAGACCGACCGCGGGGCGTTTTGCTGGGGCTACAACGCGCACGGCCAGTTGGGCGAGGGCACGACGGCCTCGGACCTCACGCCCGTGTTGGTGGTGCAGTGAAGGGGCTAGCGCTGCGCCGCCGGCTTCGCTGACCGCTCCACCACCCTCGGCATGACCGGCGAGCCCGGCGCGAGCAGCTCCAGGCCGCCGGTCACCACCTGCTCCCCCGCCTTGACCCCGTCTGTCACCTCGACGAACCCCGGGGTCCGCACGCCGAGGGTCACCTTGCGGCGGTCCGCCTTGCCGGCGACCACGACCCAGACGGAGCTCGAGCCCTCGGCCGGGACGACCGCGTCCTCCGGGATGACGACGGCGTTGGGGCGCACGGCCGTCACGAGCCGCGCCTCGATGAACATCCCGGGTTGCAGCAGCCGTTGGTGATTGGGCACCCGGGCCTTGACCAGGATGGTCCGGCCCGGCAGCTGCACGATCGGGTCCACGAAGTCCACCTGCCCGACGAAATCGCGACCCGCGATCGCGGCGACGCGGAACGACACGGCCTGCCCCGGTGACAGGGAGCGGGCGAACCGCTCCGGGACCTGGAACGAGGCGCGTTGCGGGTTCACCGTGTGCAACGACGCGAGCCGCGTGGTGGTGGTGACGTAGTCGCCCAGGCTCACGTAGCGCTGGCCCACCACCCCGGTGAACGGCGCCCGCACGGTGGTGCGCTCGAGCCGAATGCGCTGCAGGTCGTACTGGGCCTGCGCACTGCGGGCTTCCGCCTCGGCCTTCTCCAGGTCTGCGGCCGACGAGGCGTTCTGCTGCGCCAATTCCTTGGCGCGCGCCAGCGCCTGCTGGGCGAGATCCCGCTGCGCCTCGAGCTGCGCGACCTGGGCGCGGAGCTGGGCGTCGTCCACCTTGAAGAGCGGCGTGGCCTGGTCGACCTCCTGACCCTCGCGGATCAGGATCTCGACGATCCGGCCGTCCACCTCCGGGCGCAGGTCGATCGACTGCACCGCTTCGATCTGGCCCGTCGCGGCGATTTCATCGCGCACCGTGTCGGCGCGTGCGACGGCGACTTCGACGGGCATCCCCATCGGCGCGCCGCCGCCCGGGGCGCCGGCTCCGCTGGCCTTGCTCTTGTTGCACGCGCTCGCGGCGATCGCCGCGGCGGCCAGCACGGTCCACGCACCACGCATCGTGTCGCTCAGGTTCACCGCTGCTCCTGTTCTTGGAAGAGACGCCGACCGAGGATATTCTCGAGCCCGGCCAGCGCCAGACGGGTGGCGTATCGCGCCTGGACCAGGACGGCGTCGGCGTCGTCCAGGTCGGACTGCGCTGTCAGCAAATCGAGGATCGTGGTCGCACCCGCCCGGTAGCGACTCTGCTGGACGCGGAAGTTCTCGCGCGCCACGAGCAACCCCTCGGCGGCCTGCTGGGCGGCGGCGCGTGCGGTGACGTAGCCGTCGTAGGCGGCGGTCACGTCGCGCTGCACCGCCCGGTCTTTGTCTTCGCGGATCGCCCGCGCCGCATCGCGGTTCGCCCGTGCCCGGCTCAGCGCGATCTCGCGCTGTCCGTTGTCCCACAGGGGGAACGACACGCTGAGCGTGAACGTCGTCCGCTTGAAGTCCTTCGGAAAGAACACGGTGTCGAACGCCAGCGCGTTGAACGCCAGCGTCGCGTGGGGGAGGTAGTCCCCGAGGCGGGCGCGGAAGGCCGCTCCGGCGGCACGCTCGTTGGCCCGCGCCACGCGATACTGGGGCCCCCGCGTCGCACCCTCGGTAATCGCCTCGGCCAGGGTGATCGGCAGGTCCGGCGCCGGCGTGGTGTCGAGCGGCGCGGCGTCCACCGGTCCCGCCGCCCCGACGCGCCGTCCCAGCTCGAGCCGCGAGATGCGTAGGGCCGATTCCTGCAACAACCGGCTCACGCGCGCCTTGGTCAGCTCCAGGCGCAGCTGCAGCGAGTCGGTCTGCACGGCCGCCCCCGAGACCACGCGCGCGCGCGCCACGGCAAGCTGTTGCTCGGCACGCTGCATGCGCTCACGGGCCACGCGCAGCAGCTCCGCGTCGGCGAGGACCGCGTAGTACTCGGACTCGGTGAGTTGCGCCGCCGCGAACCGCGCCACGAGCTCACCCGCGTGGGCCGCCTCCAGGGCCGCCCCCGACCGGGACAGCTCTGCGAACTTCTGGCCTCCCAGAAACAGGTCGTAGCGCGCGGTCACTTGCGCCGTCACCTGCTGCCGCACCGGGAGAAAGGTCACGAAGTTGATGCTCTGCGGATTGGGACGCGCGATGTCGGCGTTCAAGGTGATGGACGGCAGGATGAAGACCGAGAACGCGCTGCGCCGCGCCCACTGTGCGTTGTCTACCTGTCCCAACGCCGCGACGTAGTTCGGGTCGAGGCCCGTGGCTCGGCGCAGCGCCTCGCCGAGGGTCACCAGCGGAAGCGAGTCGGCCGGATACGGTGTGCTGGCCGGCGCTTGCAGCTGGAGCAGCGCGACAAGGGCGAGCATCAGTCGGCCTCCACGGGCCGTGTCACGCGCACGCGGCTCGCTTGCCGCGCCGTCAGGCGGTCCAGCAGCACGTAACCGACGGGCACGACGAACAACGTGAGCACCGTGGAAAAGAAGATCCCGCCCACAATGGCATAGCCGAGCGGTCGGCGCGAGGTGGAGCCCGCGCCGACGCCGATCATCACCGGGATCGCGCCCATGATGGTCGCCACCGACGTCATGAGAATCGGGCGCAGCCGGATGCGGCCCGCTTCGACCACCGCGGCCACCACGTCCAACCCACGTGCTTTGAGCTGGTTCGTGTACTCGACCAGCAGGATCGAGTTCTTGGTCACGAGGCCGATCAAGAGCACCATGCCGATCTCGCTGTACAGGTTGATCGTCCCGCCCGGGCGATGCAGCAGGGCCGCCACGAGCAGCGTCGCGAGCGCGCCGGTCACCGCGAGCGGCAC
>WNGC01001445.1_pt1 | contig 14653 bp, 12 predicted proteins | sample 5400051 | NCBI WGS metagenome assembly WNGC01 (sample SAMN13153368, study PRJNA577476) | soil metagenome | isolation source: 20 cm soil or saprolite under grassland replicate 2 | place: USA:California | collected 2016-06-15 | reverse complement strand
TCGGCGGCGTGCTCGCCGCCCGCTACGGGTGGCGCGCCGCGTTCGTGGCAATGGGCGTGCCCGGCGTCGTCCTCGCGGCGCTCGCGTCACGGCTCCGGGACCCCGCCCGGCGTCCGCCCGCGCCGCTCCTCGCGACCGTCCGCGGCTGGCTCGGGCGCGGCGTGCGCCGCGCGGTTCGGCTCGTCGCGCCGCTCGTGGTGCTGACGCTCGCGGGAGCGCTCGCGAGCAGCACCCTCGATTTGTTCCAGGATCTGCCGCCCAACCTCGACACCGCTGTGTTCGCGGTGGCGGTGAGTGTGGGGATCGTGTGGCTCGAGCGCTGGAGCGGTGGCCGCGTGCTCGTGTCGGGCGCGGGCTTCGTCCTGGGCGGCCCGGTGTGCGTGGGCCTGCTGCTCGTGGACGAGCTGCGTATCTTCGTGCCCCTGCTGTTCATCACCTTTTTCCTCTACACCTGGTACAACGGGCCGCTCTCGGCCGTGATCCTGGACGTCGTCCCCGCGGCGGTGCGCGCCTCCGTGCTCGGCGCCTACCTGCTGTTTTCGCACCTCGCCGGTGACGCCATCGCTCCGCCGCTCATCGGGTACCTCTCCGACCGCGTCGGGTTGCGCCCCGCGATGCTGCTGCTGCCCACGGCGGGCGCGTTGGGCGGCCTCCTGATCTTGATCGCCCTGACCACGGTGGGGAAGGATATGGCGAGGGTGCGCGCGTGAAGATCGCCGTCGTGTTCGACACGCTGCACCCCGACTGGGAAGACGCCGACTACCGCAAGGAGGTGGAGGCGAAGGTCCAGGAGGCGGAATACGATGTCGCCCGGGCGCTGCTGGCCAACGGCCACGAGGTGCGTCTGATTGGCGTACAGGAGCAGCTCGCGCCGATGCTGGACCGGCTGGCGGAGTTCCAGCCGAAGCTCGTCTTCAACGGGTGCGAGGGGTTCCGCGGCCACGCGCGGCACGAGTATGCCGTCGCCGGGGTCCTCGACATGCACGGCTACCGCTACACGGGTTCGTCCCCCACGGCGCTGCTCGTGGCCCGCAACAAGTCGCTCACGAAGAAGATCCTCGCGTATCACGACATCCGGGTGCCCGCATTTGCGGAGTTCGACCCCGGCGAGAAGCCGGTCCGCCCGTCCGAGCTGCGCTTCCCGTTGATCGTCAAGCCGCTGCTGGAAGACGCCTCGGTAGGCATCGCGCAGGCGTCGGTCGTGGAGGACGACGAGAGCCTCTCGGAGCGGGTGAAGTTCATCCACGAGAAGTTCACCCAGGCGGCGATCGTGGAGGAGCTGATCGAAGGCCGGGAGCTCTACGTGGGTTTGCTCGGCAACGCCACCGTGGAGGTGCTGCCAGTCGTCGAGATGACGTTCGGGGAGGCGGAGACCGGGGAGCACCGCATCGCGACGTACAAGGCGAAGTGGGACGAGGAGTATCGCAAGCGTAAACGCATCCGCAACGTCTTCGCGAAAGGGCTGTCCGACGCGGTCACCGCGAAGATCACGGAAATCTGCACGACTGCGTTTCACGCCGTCTGGCTCCAGGACTACGGGCGCATTGACCTGCGGTTGACCCATGACGACCAGGTGTACGTCCTGGAGGTGAACCCCAATCCGTTCATTGCCCACGAGCACGAGATGGCGAACGCCGCCGAGAAGGCGGGGATGAGCTACACCGAATTCGTGCAGCGCATCGTCGATGAAGCGTCGCAGCGGGACCATGGCACGGCGTAGGCGCGAGGTCCCGACCCCCGAGCTGCGCTGTCCGAGCTGCCGCGCCGAGCTCGAACGCTACTGGGCCTACTGCCCCGACTGCGGGCGGCGCCTCGAGTGGCGCGACCTGGCCCGGCTGACCGGCGCCGAGTGCTACTACTGCCGCTGGGTGGTGTCGGACAGCTTTTCGTACTGTCCCTGGTGCGGCCGGCACATCGCCGACGCGGACTCGAGCCCCCAGCCGCTCAAGGCGCCCAAGGGGTTCCGCTTCGACCGGCGCTGCCAGTGGGGCTGCGGCGGGGGCGTCATGTACCCGATGCGCCATTGCCCGTGGTGCGGCCGCCGGCAGCGCTGGCGCGACGACCGGTTCCAGAACGTGTGCCCGCACTGCAACAGGGGTGTGGACGACTGGATGGACGCGTGCCCCTGGTGCGGGGAGGACGCGACGGGGCGCGACCTGATCGGGCAGGCGCTACGCCGCGTCCGCCAGCTCCTGATCGTTTCGCGCATAAGGGACTGGCACTACCGCGTGCTGCTGCGTCCGGGCGTGTCCGGCGTGACGCACCGAACGCCCAAGGTCATCGAGATCGAGCGGCGCTACGTCACCGGAAAGCGGTCGCGCGACGAGATCTCGTGGAACATGCTCACGGGCCTGATCCTCCACGAGCTGGGCCACTCGTTCCTGTATCACCACTGGTCGCTGACGCGCACCGGCCGGTTCCGGCGCGCTTTCGGCGAAGTGCGCAAGGCGTACCGCGTGGCCGACTCTAAATGGGTGGACGTTGAGCGCCGTGCGGTCACGACCACGCTTCCCAACTACGTGACGGCGTACGCCGCGACTCATCCGCAGGAGGACTTCGCCGAGACGTTCCGCGTGTACCTCGCGCGCCGCGGCAGGCTGCGCGAGCTGTTCGCGGAATTCGGACGGAAGCGGAAGGGCGTGTCCCTGTTCGAGAAGTTCCTGGTGCTGCGCGACTACCTGCGCTCGCTGCGCGGGTCCGCCTGACGGCTACGACACCTCCTGGCTGGCCCTGGGGACCTCCTTGAGGAACTCGCGCGCCCGCTTCACCTCGGCCGCGTAGCTCGCCACCTCCGCATCCCGCCGCGCCTCATCCCAATCCAGCAACCCGGCCATGCGCGTGGCCACCGGCGCCGCCACAGCGCTCCCGTGCGACGCATCCTCGTAGAAGAGATGCAGGCGTCGGATGAGAACGTCGCCCAGGCGCACCGCCATCTCCCGCTCGACGGTGTGCACCACTTCCGCCCACAGCTCCGGACGTCCGGCGACGATCGCCTTGCCGAGCCCGCGGTCGCGGTCCACGAGGTTGACGACCGCGGCCGCTTCGCTCCCGTACTGACGCACGAGGTGCCCGGCGAGCGTTGCGGACACCTCGCGCGCCCGCAGCGCTTCGATCAAGACGTCGAGGTCGGCGGTCTCGCCGCCGGGAAGCGGGAGGCGGTCGGTCGCCGGTCGGCGGGGCAGGGGGCGGCCGTCGAGGGCGTGCAGTCGCCGCGACACGCGGTCCGCGACATCGCGTCCCATCACGCGGTACGTGGTGAGCTTGCCGCCCGCGATGGTGATGAGGCCGCTCGACGCCTCGACCACGCGATGTTCGCGCGAGACCTGCGAGGCCGAGACCTCCCGCTCCGGCGCCAGCAGCGGTCGCAACCCCGCCCAGGTGGCGACGACGTCGCGCGGGGCGAGCCGCGCATCCGGGAACAAGGCGTTGACCGAGCGCAGCAGATAGACGGCGTCTGCGCCCGTGGCGCGAACGTCGTCGGGCGGGCCAGCCTCGTCCGTGTCCGTCGTGCCGATGTAGCTCAGGTCGCCCCACGGCAGGACGAACATCACGCGGCCGTCGAGGGGGGAGGTGAGCGTCACGGCGTGCGTGTGCCCGATGCGGGCGCGCGGCACGGCCACGTGGGCGCCCTTGGTGAGACGCAGCAACGGCCCGGCACCGGGGTCGTCGCTCGCGCGGATCGCGTCGACCCAGGGACCCGTCGCATTCACCACCACGAGCGCGCGCACCGTGTACGGCCGGCCGTCGAGCCCGTCGCGCACCGCGGCGCCGCGTACCACGCCGTCCGACTTGAGCAGGCTGGTCGCCGTGGCGTAGTTGGCGACGAGCGCGCCGGCCTGCGCGGCGCTGCGCACGGTCGCGAGTACGAGCCGCGCGTCGTCCGCCTGCGCGTCGTAGTACAGCGCGGCGCCCTGGAGTCCCTTGGTCCGCAGCCTCGGCTCGAGCCGCGCGACGCCCTTGCGGCCGAGCCAGCGGTGCCGGTGCGTGTTGAGGAAGCCGGCGAGCGCGTCGTACAGCCACATCCCCACCCGCAGCTTCCATGCGGGCACGCGCGCGCCGCGGTAGACCGGAAACAGGAACGGCAGGGGGCGGACGAGGTGCGGGGCGATGTTGAGCAGCACGTGCCGCTCGCGGCTCGCTTCGCGGACCAGGTGGAGATCGCCCTGCTCGAGGTAGCGCAGGCCGCCGTGAATGAGACGCGACGAGCGGGAGGATGTGGCGCCGCCGAAGTCCCCCTTGTCCACGAGGGCCGTGCGGATGCCGCGCAGCGCCGCGTCGCGCGCGATGCCGGCGCCCGTGATCCCGCCGCCGATGACGAGCAGGTCCACGGGCTCCGCCGCCATCGCGGCGAGGGCGGTGGCGCGCGTGCGCTGTGAAAACGGGGCGTCCGTCCCCAACAATCCTCGTCTTGGCCCGGCGCTGGGCCCGATGGTAGGTTTCGCCCGGAGCCGGGCGCGTCCTGCAGGGCGCGTCCTCCGGGAGGGAGAATGTAATGCCAGGGGTGAACGGACGGCGTCGCGTTGCGGTGATCGCGGGATACCGCACGCCGTTCAGCAAGGCGGGGACCGACCTCAAAGACGCACGGGCGGTGGACCTCGCGCGCCATGCGGCGCGTGAGCTGCTCGAGCGGACCGACCTCGACGGGCGGAAGGTGGACGAGATCGTCTTCGGACAGGTCGTTCCCTCGCCGCTCGTCCCGAACGTCGCGCGCGAAGTCAGCCTCCTGCCGCAATTCCCGAAAGAGATCCCCGCCTACTCGCTCAACCGCGCCTGCGCCTCCGCCGCCCAGGCCATCTCTGCCGCCCACGACCAGATCGCTCTCGGGCACGCCGACATCGTCATCGCGGGGGGCGTGGAATCGCTCTCCGACATCCCGATCCTGGCGTCGCGTCGCCTCGCCGACATCCTGGTGGAGGCGGGTAAAGCGAAGACCCTGGGGCGGAGGGTGGGTGCCTTCAGCAAGATCCGGCCGCGGGACCTGGTGCCCGTCTCGCCCGCCATCGCCGAGCCGTCCACCGGCGAGACGATGGGGCAATCGGCGGAGAAGATGGCCAAGGAGAACCACATCACCCGCGAGGCGCAGGACCGCTGGGCGCTGCGCAGTCACGAGCTCGCCGCACGGGGCGCCGAGGATGGCCGGCTCAAGGCCGAGCTCGTCCCGTGGCTTGCGACGCTCGTCACGGAAGACAACGGCATCCGCCGGGACACCTCGCTCGCGCAGATGGCGAAGCTGAAGCCCGTGTTCGACCGGCGCTATGGCTCGGTGACTGCCGCGAACTCTTCCCCGCTCACTGACGGGGCGTCGGCGGTCCTGCTCATGGGCGAGGACGCCGCCCAGTCGCTGGGCTACGAGCCTGTGGCCTTCATCCGATCCTATGCGGTCGCCGCCGTCGATCCCGGCTGGCAGCTGCTCCAGGCTCCCGTGTGGGCGGTGCCCAAGGCGCTCGAGCGGGCCGGAATCGAATGGAAGGACCTCGGCCTGATCGAGATCCACGAGGCGTTCGCGGCCCAGGTCCTGTCGAACCTCCAGGGATTCGCCGCGAAGGGATGGGAGATCAACGAGGAGATCATCAACGTGATGGGCGGCTCGATCGCGATCGGTCATCCGTTCGGGGCGACCGGGGGCCGCGTCGTGACGACCCTCGCCAACGAAATGAAGCGGCGCGACGTGCAGTTCGGCCTCGTCTCCATCTGCGCGCAGGGCGGGATGGGGTTCGCCATGGTGCTGGAGCGCCGCTAGTGGCCGCTGCGGCGCTCAGCTGGGAGGTTGTCGACGGGATCGCGGTCGTCAGCTTCGATCTCCCGGGCGAGCCCGTGAATAAGATCACTCAGGCCGTCAAGGAAGAATTCATCGCCACCTTCGAGGCACTGGGCCGGGACGCCGCGGTCAAAGCGGTGGCGGTTTTCTCGGGGAAACGGGACGCCTTCATCGCGGGCGCGGACATCGAGGAGTTCGGCGCGATCACGACGGCCTCCGACGCGGAGCGTCTGTCCGCCGGTGGCCAGGACATGCTCGAGCGGGTGGCCCGATTTGCGAAGCCCGTCGCCGTAGGGATCCATGGGGCTTGCCTGGGCGGCGGCCTCGAGTTCGCGCTCGCCTGCCACTATCGCGTTGCCACGGACCACGCGAGGACCCAGCTGGGGTTGCCGGAGGTCCAGCTGGGCATCCTCCCCGGGGCGGGGGGCTGCCAGCGGCTGCCGCGGTTGATCGGCGCGCGCGCGGCGCTCGACATCATCCTCGCCGGCAAGACCGAGCCAGCGGCCCGGGCGTTCCGCCTGGGGATCGTTGACGAGTTGGTGCCGCCGCCGATCCTGCGGGACATCACGCTCGCGGCGGCGCGCAGGATGGCCGGCGGATGGCGGCCCCGACGTCGCCGGTCCGGAGGCGTCGCCGGGTGGCTGCTCGACGGCAATCCGCTCGGCCGGCGTCTGGTGTTCCGCACCGCCCGGCGCCAGGTGCTCGCCACGACGCGGGGCAACTACCCGGCCCCGCTCGCTGCGCTCGAAGCGGTGGAGTACGGGCTGCGGCACGGGATGGCCGAGGGACTGAAGCGCGAGGCGCAGCTCTTCGGCCAGCTCGCCGTGACCGACGTCTCCCGCAAGCTCGTCCAGATTTTCTTCGCCACGACCCGGCTCAAGAAGGACTTCGGGATCGAGAACCCCCCCAAGCCGGCCGAGGTGCGACGCCTCGGGGTCGTGGGCGCGGGGTTCATGGGGGCCGGGATCGCGGGCACCGCGGTCCTCCAGGCGGGCGTGGACGTCCGCATGAAGGACGCGGACCTGCCGCGCGTGGCGCAGGGACTCGTGGCGGCGCGGGAGATTCTGGACGAGCGGCTCAAGCGGCGCCGGATCACGCGCTACGAGCACGCGCGGCTCGTCGCGCTCCTGTCGGGGGACGCGGCGTACACCGGGTTCGGGCGCGCGGACCTCATCGTGGAAGCGGTGTTCGAGGACCTGGCCGTGAAACAGCAGGTGCTGCGCGAAGTGGAGGCCGTGGCGCCGGACGGCGCAGTGTTCGCCTCCAACACCTCGACGATCCCGATCTCACGCATCGCCGAGGCCGCCGGCCGGCCGGAACGCGTGATCGGGATGCATTTCTTTTCGCCCGTTGCGCGCATGCCGCTGCTCGAGGTGATCCCGTCGGATCACACGGCTCCCGAAGTCACGAGCACGGCCGTGGCGTTCGGTCGCCGCCTCGGCAAGACCGCGGTCGTCGTGCGCGATCGTCCCGGTTTCTGGGTGAACCGCATTCTCGCGCCCTACATGAACGAGGCCGGTCACCTGCTGCTGGAGGGAGCGGCCATCGAGGAGCTGGACCGGCTGATGGTGTCGTGGGGCTTTCCTGTCGGCCCCATCACCTTGCTCGACGAGGTTGGGCTCGACGTGGCAGAGAAGGCGTCGGGCGTGCTGCACGCCGCCTTCGGCGACCGCCTCGCGGCGGCCCCTGCGTTCGCCAAGCTCGTGAAGGACGGCCGCCTGGGACGGAAGGCGCGGCGCGGGTTCTACCGCTACGCCGGCGGCAAGAAGCGCGGCGTCGATCCCGCCGTGTCCGAGCTGCTCGGCATCCATCCAAACGGGGGGCCGCACGCGGCCGAGATCATCCAACGACTCGTGCTCGTCATGCTGAACGAGGCGGCCCGCGCCGTCGGGGAGGGCGTAGTGCGCGCGCCGCGCGACGGCGACGTGGCGGCGATCTTCGGGTTCGGGTTTCCGCCGTTTCGCGGCGGCCCCTTGCGGCATGCCGACGACCTCGGCGCGGGCCGGGTGATCGGGGAGCTCGAGCGTCTCGCCGAGCGGCACGGTGCTCGCTTCGCCCCCTGCGAGGTCCTGCAAGAGCAGGCGCGCCGCGGCTCCAAGTTCTATCCCTGATATCGGTTCGTGCTTCGAGCCGGCCTCCTCTGGCTTAGCGGGCAGCCGCGTGTCTTCCGCTTCGTGCGCGCCAACCGCTTCGCCAAGAAGCTCGCGTCGCGCTTCGTCGCGGGCGAGACCGCGGACTCGGCCGTGGCTGTTCTGAAGGAGTTGAACGTCGGCGGAATCACGGCGACGCTCGACCTCCTGGGTGAATCGGTGCGCGACGCCGCCGCGGCGCGCGGGGCGCGTGACGTGTACGTCGAGACCCTGGATCGGATCCGCCAGGCGCGGGCGGAGAGCCATGTGTCCCTTAAGCTGACGCAGATGGGTCTCGACATCGATGAGGCCGTGTGCGTCGCCAACATCCAGGCAGTCGTGGCCCGGGCTCGGGAGCACGGCTCGTTCGTGCGGATCGACATGGAAGGGTCGGCGTACACCGAGCGCACGCTCGAGCTGTTCAAGCGGCGGTTTCACCCCGCATTCGGCGACTCGGTCGGTGTGGTGCTCCAATCCTACCTGCGGCGCACCGAGCGGGACCTGACGGCCCTGCTCGCGCTTGGCGCGCGCATCCGGCTGTGCAAGGGCGCGTACAACGAGCCTCCGGAGATCGCGTTTCCCCGCAAGCGTGACGTAGACGCGAGCTACGCGGCGTGCATGGAGCGGCTGCTCGAGCGGGGCAACTATCCCGCCATCGCGACTCACGACTCGAAGCTGCTCGATCATGCGAAGACGTTCACGCGCCGGCTGGGCATTCCCCCGTCGCGCTTCGAGTTTCAAATGTTGTACGGCGTGCGACGCGACCTGCAGCGCGCGCTGCGCCGCGAAGGCTACAACCTGCGCGTGTACGTCCCGTTCGGCGATCAATGGTACCCCTATCTCATGCGCCGTCTCGCCGAGCGCCCCGCCAACCTCGCGTTCCTGCTCGGCAGCGTCGTGAAGGAGTCCCTACGGCGGAGCTGACGGACGACACGCTCGGGGGATACCAGCGGGCGCACGAGCGGGCGCCCGCCTTCGGCGGTGCGGACGGCCAGGCATACTCCGTCGCCACCTTCGTAGACGACACCCCCGACGCGCACGGCCAGTTCGGGGCGGCCCTGCTCTTCGTCCGCTGGTCCGAGGCGGGGGACCGGCCGGTCGGGCATCTCGAGACCGAGTACCTGGCGTTCGGCCGCACCGCGGCGGATGCGCTCGAGCCTCTCCTCCGGCTCACCCTGCGCGACGTGAAGGCGTATCTCGACGGATGTATCGAACGAGCGGGACGAGGGACGAGGGACGGAGGAGGCGTGTGACGACGGGGGTCGTGCTGGCTCGTGAGGGATCGACCTACCGGGTGGACACCGACGCGGGCGAGGTCACTGCGGTGCTCCGCGGCAAGCTCAAGCACCGCGACGACGACCGCGTCGTAGCGGGGGATGTGGTGGACCTCGAACCGGCCGGCGACGGCGCCTTCGTGATCACCACGATTCGGCCCCGGAAGTCGGTGCTCGCACGGCGGGTGGCGGCGGGGGGGCGCACGGGACGACGCGCGCAACCGATCGCCGCCAATGTGGACCAGGTCGTCGTCGTCGTCGCGGCCCGCGACCCGGAGCCGAACCCGCGCCACGTCGACCGCCTACTCGTGATTGCGGCGGCCAACGGATTACCCGCGGTGGTGATCCTCAACAAGATCGAGCTCGACCGCGGCGCGCTCGAGCGCCTGGGGCGGCGGTTCGGCCCGGCAGGGTACCAGGTGCTCGGCACGTCCGTGAAGGCGCAGGAGAACCTGCCTGCGCTGCGCGACCTGCTGCGCGACCGCGCCTCGGTGCTCACGGGCGCGTCGGGAGTGGGGAAGTCGAGCCTGGTGAACGCGCTGCAGCCGGGGCTGAAGCTCCGGATCGGCGAGGTCAGCGAGAAATGGCGTACCGGCAAGCACACGACCCGCGCTGCGGTCCTCGTGCGGCTCGCGAGCCTGGGGCGGGGATACGTCGTGGACACGCCGGGGCTGAGGGAAGTGGGGACGTGGGGCGTCGAGCCCGACGCGCTCGGCGTCTGCTTCCCCGAGTTCCGGCCCTTCCTCGACCGCTGCCGCTTCGACAACTGCCGGCACCTCGTGGAGCCGCACTGCGCCGTACGGCAAGCCGCGGAGCAAGGGGCCTTCGACCCCGACCGGCTGGTGTCCTACCAGCGGTTGTACGAGGAGATCAGTGTTCCTTCCTGGTCCACCGCCCGGCGTCGCGAGCGGTGACCTTCGCCATCATCGCCTGGAATGCATCGTCGAGATCGATCTCCTGGGAGTTCGCGATGCAGATCACGACGAACAGGACGTCCGCGAGCTCGAGGGCGAGCGACCCCTCGGCCTCTTCCTTCTTCTTGGTCTTCTCGCCGAACCGGTGGTTGATCTCGCGTGCCAGCTCGCCCACTTCCTCGGTGAGCCGTGCGAGGTTGGTGAGCGGAGAGAAATAGCCCTCCTTATATTGGCCGATCCAGCGATCCACCGTTTGCTGCGCGTCGCGCAAGGACAAGAGGAGTCTCCTTCACAGTGAGCGCCGATCAACCACTCCTCGTCGTTTCCTTCCGAGGCGAGCGGTACGCCGACGCGGACCATCTCAGCGTCCTGGTCGCGCCCCCTTATGACGTGATCTCGAGCACCGAGCGCGCGCAGCGCGCCGCGCTCCACGAGCACAATATCGTGCACGTGATGCTGCCGGAAGCGGCGGGGGGAGCGGGAGGCGATCGCTACGGTCGGGCCGCGGCGCTGCTGGCGGAGTGGCGCCGCGCCGGTGTGCTGGTGCGGGACGCCGAGCCCGCCGTGTACGTCATGGCCCAGGAGTTCGCCTTGCCTTCGGGGGAACGCCGCACGCGCATCGGCATGTTCGCCGCGGTATCCGCGGAGCCGTACGAGACGCGCCGCGTCCGCCCCCACGAGCGGACGCACTCCGGTCCCAAGGCCGATCGCCTGGCCTTGCTGCGGGCCACGGGCAGCAACGTCGAATCGATCTTCCTACTCGCGCCCGACCCCGACCGCGCCATGGCGACGGCCCTGGGCGACGTCGCGAGGCGCCCGCCCGACGCGCGCGCCGAGCTCCAGGGTGTCGGGATGCGGCTATGGGTGGTGGGAGGAGAGGCCGCCTCCCGCCTCCCGCATCTTGCATCCCGCTCCCCACTCTACATCGCCGACGGGCACCATCGCTATGAGACGGCGGTGACGTACGCGCGCGAAAACCCCACGGCGGACCGCGTGCTCGCGTTTGTCGTCTCTGCGGCTGACCAGGGGCTCACGATTCTGCCGACGCACCGCATCGTGTTCGGCGGGGGGCGGGATGCGACCCAACTGGTCGCGTGGTGGCGCCAGTGGTTCGAAGTCGGGAGGGTGGCGCCTTGCGCCGATCGCATCGAGCGGCTGGCGGAGCTGGGGCGGGACCGCACCGCCTGCATCGTCGCGTTCCCCGACGCCAACGACCTGAGCCTGGTGCTCAAGCGGGACGCACCCCTGGACCGGGCGCCAGGGCTCGGCGCGACGCCCGCCGTGCGGTCGCTCGACGTCGCGCGAGTTGAGGCGCTCGTCGTGCAGGCAATTCTGGGCGCGGGGACGGCGACTCCGTCGCTCACCTACAGCGCCGATCCGTATGCGGCGTTCGACGCCGTGCGGAAGGGCGGGGCGGCGGCGGCGGTGCTGCTCAACCCTACGAAGGTCGAGCAGGTGTTCGCCGTGGCCGACGCGGGCGACGTGATGCCGCCCAAGTCGACGTACTTCGTGCCGAAGGTGCCGAGCGGCCTAGTCGTGCGCCCGCTGGCGTAGCTGTATCTTTTCTCCATGCCCCGTGCTCGCGAGCGCATCCTCGGCAACCTCGAGTCACTCTACCGCGAGGCATACGACCGCGCCAAGGCGTCGGGCGACGAGAAGCGCATGGCCGACCTCGACGCCGCGTACCAGCGCGAGCAGCTGCTGCTCGAGGTGCTCATCGACATTCGCGACGCGCTCACGGTCCTCCCCGGGGGTGCGGAGGGGCCGCGACGGGACACGCCGGCGCCTGATCCGATCACCGCGCTCGAGACCATCCGTCGGGTGACGCGCCTGCGGTGAGAAGACCGGCCGTGCTGCGCCGCGCCTTGCTCTCTGGCGGCATCGTCGCCTGCGTCGCGGCGTGCACGCGGTCGGCGGACCTCGTGGTCACCGGGGGGATGGTCTGGACCGGCCTGTCGAGTGGTCGCCCGCAACGGGGCGTCGTGGCGATCCGCGGGGCCACCATCCTCGCCGTGGGCGACTCGGCAGCGGTCGCGCGCTACGTGGGCTCCGGGACCCGTATCCTGCGGGCGGACGGCGGGCTCGTCATGCCGGGGTTCGTGGACGGCCACACGCATTTCATCGACGGCGGCTTTCAGCTCGCTTCCATCGACCTGCGCAGCGCGGCGACGCCGCAGGAGTTCATCCGTCGCATCGCGGAGTATGCCAAACGACTCAAGCCCGGCCAGTGGATCACGGGCGGGGACTGGGACCACACCCTGTGGAAGGGCGCCCCGCTGCCGCGCAAGGACTGGATCGACTCGGTCACCCCGAACAATCCCGTCTTCGTGAATCGTCTGGACGGCCACGAAGCCCTCGCCAACAGCGCCGCGTTCCGCGCCGCGGGCGTCACGAAGGACACTCCCACCCCTCCCGGGGGCGAGATCCTGCGCGATCCGCGCAGCGGAGAGCCGCTCGGCGTCGTGAAGGATCAGGCCCTGGACGTCGTGGGACGGGCCATTCCCGAGCCCAGCCCCGAGGACCGCGACTCCGCGCTCGCGCGCGCGCTCGCGCATGCCGAATCGCTCGGCGTGACGGCTACGGCGCATATGTCGGCGTCGTTCGCGGACCTCGCGAGCTACCGGCGCCTCGAGCGCGCGGGCCGAATGACTTTGCGGGTCGCGCTGTACTTGCCGATCGAGCGGTGGCGCGACATCGCCGACACGGTCCGGCGGCACGGCCAGGGGGACGACTGGGTGCGGATCGGCGGGTGCAAGGGGTACATGGACGGCTCGGCAGGGTCCCGCACCGCCTATTTCTTCCAGCCTTACGCGGACTCAGCCGGGTACTACGGCCTGCTCCAGCATCCCGAAGCCGACATGCGGGCGTGGATCGGCGGCGCCGATTCGGCGGGGCTCCAGATCGCCGTCCATGCCATTGGGGACCGGGCTAACGCGATCATTCTCGCCATCTACGACAGCGTGGCGCGGGCCCACGGAGCGCGGGACCGGCGCTTCCGCGTCGAGCACGCGCAGCACCTGCGTCCGGAGGACATCGCCCGCTTCGGCGAGCGAGGGGTCGTCCCCTCGATGCAGCCGTATCACGCCATCGACGACGGCCGCTGGGTGGAGCAGCGCATCGGGCCCGACCGGATCAAGACCACGTACGCCTTCCGCCGCTTGCTCGACACCGGCGCTAAGCTCGCGTTCGGCTCCGACTGGACCGTCGCGCCGATCGACCCGATTCTCGGCGTCTACGCCGCGGTCACGCGCCGCACGCTCGACGGCAAGCACCCTGATGGCTGGGTACCGGAACAGAAGGTCACGGTGGCGGAGGCGCTGCGCGCCTACACCTGGGGCAACGCGTGGGCGACCTTCAACGAGACCAAGTGGGGGACCCTTGCTCCGGGCAATTTCGCCGACGTGGTCGTCGTGGATCGCGACCTGTTCCTCATGCCGCCGGACTCACTCGATCGGGCGAGGGTGCGGTACACGATCGTGGGGGGAAAGGTGGTCTTCGCGCGGTAGGTGTAGCGGCTGCGCCATATCGTGGTGCCGCCGCAGCAGTGGTTAGCCGGAGTACGAAAACCCCGCTTCTTGCAGCGTCAGGGGCGCGACGCCGTCGCGCTCGACTCCTGCGGCGATGACCTCCCCGAGCACGAGCGTGTGATCCCCCGAGGGTAGCGTGGCGACGACGCGACACTCGACCCATCCGAGCGCGTCCGCCAGGATCGGCGTACCCGACGTCGGTGTTGGCTTCGTCTTGATTCCCTTCAATTTATTGGGTGCCTGCTCCGCCGTGCGGCCGAGCTTTGCGGCCAAGTCACGCTGGCCGTGCTGCAATACGCTGAGCGCGAAGTGATGGGCGTCGCGCACCATCCCGATCGTTTTCGAGTCGATTTCCACGGCCACGGCCACCATGGGTGGCTGGAACGAAGTCTGCGTGACCCAGTTCGCGGTCATGCCGTGCTCGTCGCCGCCCTGTTTCACGGTGAGGGCGTAGAGGCCGTAGGGGAAGTGGCCGAGGACGGTTTTCTTGGCGGTGTCATCCATGGTGAGCGCTCGCTGCGAGTGGGTGGACGGGGACCCGGTGAAATATAAGGAGACCGCCATGAGCGCTCGGCTGGCAGCCGCCCTTCTCCTGGCGCTCCCCGCCTACCCTCCGGCCGGTCTCCTCGGCCAGGCTCCCGCCGCCGCTACCTACGTGGACCGCTACCGCGAGATCATGAGCCTCGCGCCGGTGGCCGGGCAGGTCGCCGATGTCCATCACCTCGTCCTGAATCGCGATGTTGGTCGGCTGACCCTCGAGAGCGGGAAGGTCTATGCGCTCTCGACCGTCGGCGGTCGGACCGTGGGCGCCGTCTTTCGGGGCGACGGCAGGTTCACACTTGCGCCGGCCGTGCCGGCCGAGCAGGCCGAGCTGCAGCGGTTCGCCGGCTCCCCCGCCTTCGACGCCGCGGTATCGGAGGCAATCCTGATCTTCTCGGACTCGACGGTCGACCAGCTTCGCGGGCTCACGTTCAAGCAGGACGAAATCCCCCCTGATATCCGCGACCACGTACAGGACCTGCTGCATTCCCTGAAGGGAGACCATGAAGGG
>WNGC01008071.1_pt1 | contig 14657 bp, 16 predicted proteins | sample 5400051 | NCBI WGS metagenome assembly WNGC01 (sample SAMN13153368, study PRJNA577476) | soil metagenome | isolation source: 20 cm soil or saprolite under grassland replicate 2 | place: USA:California | collected 2016-06-15 | reverse complement strand
GTCCCCGGCGCCGGGACGAGGTAGGCGCCGCGGACGAGCAGCCCCAGGCCGCCTTCGCTGATGTCCATGATCTGTCCTTCCAGCGCCACCCCGGCTCCGGCCGGGATCGCACAGTGCACGGGCATATCCAGGGGCACCGGCGCGCGCGGATGCGCGCGCTGCTGGCGGCTCACGGTGACCTTGGGGAAGCCCATGCGGACCGAGCGCGCCCCCTCCTCGGTGACGAGCACCGGATCGGAAGCGGGGAACTCGATGTACATCCCGCCGAACTCGGCGACGAAGGTCACCTGCCGGCGCTCGAGCAGCGCCGGGATCGCGCCCCCGCCGGAGAGCGACTCGACGACGATGTACTGTCTCATCGGATCGACCGAGCGCAGCTTCCAGCGCGAGTCGGCGCCGCCCGCGAGGAGCGCCGCGAGCGGTTCGCGCCGCGCCATCAGCGCGCTCAGCACGCGCTCGACCTCGTCGCTCGAAGTGGAAACGAGGCCCGGGGAAAGGGTGATTGCGCGCGCGTCGGTGGAGCTCATTGCGGATCGTTTCAGCCGCGGCCTATGAACGGCATCTTGGTCGCCATGATGGTCATGAACTGCACGTTGGTCTCGGGCGGGAGGTTCGCCATGTGCAGCACCGCCGCCCCGACGTGGTCGACGTCCATCAGCGGTTCCGGTCGAATCTCGCCGTTCGCCTGCGGCACGCCGTCGGCCATTCGCGAGGCGAGCGGCGTTCGCGCGTTGCCGATGTCGATCTGGCCGCAGGCGATATCGTACTTTCTGCCGTCGAGCGCGCTCGACTTGGTGAGGCCGGTGACCGCGTGCTTGGTGGAGGTGTAGGGCGCGGAGTTCGGCCGCGGCACGTGCGCCGAGATCGAGCCGTTGTTGATGATGCGCCCGCCGCGCGGGGTCTGGCTCTTCATGATCTTGAAGGCTTCCTGCGTGCACAGGAACATGCCGGTGAGGTTGGTGTTCACCACAGCCTGCCACTGCTCGAGCGTGAGGTCCTCGAGCATGATTTTGCCCGGTGTGCCGATTCCGGCGTTGTTGAAGAGCACGTCCAGGCGGCCGAACTTCTCCTTCGCGACGGCAAACAGCGCCCGCACCGCCTTCGGGTCGGTGACGTCGGTCGGCACGACCAAGGCGCGCTCGCCCGCTCCCGAAAGCTTCGCCGTCTCCTCCAGAAGTTCCTTGCGTCTTCCCGCGAGCGCGACGCGGTAGCCGTCCTTGAGCAAGGCGAGGGCGACCGAGCGTCCGATGCCGCTGCCCGCGCCGGTGACGATGGCGACTTTTCCGGAGGAATTCATTTTCTTCCTTCCCTGTTGATATTCAGTGCACGGCCGCGAGCTGTCTCGCCCGTTCCACGTCGTCGGCGACACGCCTCGAACTGGCGAGCACGCGCTTGCGGGCGTTGGCCGCGACGGCTTCCTCCACGAGCAAGCCCGCGCCGACCTGCAGCGCAAGCTTCTTCCGGGTTGCGGGATACGACTCGAGCAGGCGACCGAAGGCATCGACGGAGATCCGGTAATCGAAATACTCCTTCTCCATGCGATCCTTGACGCGCACCGCCTCCTTGATCCAGTTTCCCGAGCGCCGGTTCGCCGTGCGCATGTGATCGCGCAGGGCCCGTTCGCTCGCCGAAACCTGGTTGTGATAACGGTGGCTCGCCGCCTGGTTGCGCAGGATCTGCCTCACGGTGAGAATGTACTCTTCGGCGGCGTCGACGAGCGCCCGGTTCGGAGAGGCGCTCATGCCGCGCAACTCGATCACGTGCTTGTCCACCTCCTGCGCCTGGTCGTCGAGCTTCACCACCATCTGAGCCGTGTCCTCGGGCGCCGCTCCCGTTTCCACGGCGAGCGCTCCTTGCAGGCGCTCGCTCGAATCCTTCACGAGCGCGGTCACCGCTGTTTGCAGTTGGCTCTTGCGGTAAGCGCTGACGCCCCAGTAGCCCAGAGCCGAGGCGATCACCAGCGCGGCCAGGCCGAGGGCGGTGCTCCGCGTGGCCGATCCGGGATGCATTGCCGCCTGTGCGCCGGTCAGGGCGCGATGGAGACGCGCGGGCATTTCATGAACGCTAGGCTAACAAGCGAGGGTGAAGCGGTCAAACTTCCGCATCCGGGCTGCGGATGCTCTTGGCATGGTACGCGACCGTCCGGCATGATTTAATGGCGGCTCCGGAGGGAGGAGGCCATGGCTCTGCTGCAAGTGGTCGTGTTCTTGATGATGTGCGCAGTGGCGCTCGGGTGGGTGGCCCGGCATTTCAGATTTCCGTATCCGATCGCCCTCGTGATCGGGGGCGCGGCGCTCGGCTTCGTGCCGCGGCTGCCGCAGCTTCAGTTCGACCCGCAGTTCCTGCTCGTGCTCGTATTGCCGCCGATTCTCTACCAGGCGGCCCTGCTCACGTCCTGGCACGAGTTCAAGGCGAACATCCGCCCGATCGGGCTGCTCGCCATCGGTCTGGTGATCGCGACCACGCTCGCCGTCGGTGCGACCCTCAAGCTCCTCATTCCCGACATACCATGGTCCGCTGCGTTCGTTCTAGGGGCGATCGTGTCGCCCCCCGACGCAGCGGCGGCGACCTCCATTCTTTCGCGGCTCAACATTCCGCGCAACGTGGTCACCGTGCTCGAGGGCGAGAGCCTAGTGAACGACGCCTCGGGCCTGGTGATCTACAAGTTCGCGGTGGCGGCGGTGCTCACCGGCGCGTTCTCGCTGTGGGAGGCGAGCATTCAGTTCGTCGCCGTCGCGGCCGGCGGCATCGCAATCGGCTTCCTGATAGGGCAGCTGTTCGTCTTCATCCACCGGTATCTCGGAGATGCGTTCATCGAGGTGTTGACCACGCTCGCGGTTCCATACGTCGCCTATATCTCCGCCGAGTCGCTTCACGTGTCGGGCGTTCTCGCCGTGGTCGCGGCTGGCATCGTGCGCGGGCGCTACTCCCCGGAGATCGTCTCGGCCGAGATGCGCATCATCGCGCGCTCGGTGTGGAATCTGCTCGTGTTCCTGCTGAACACCCTGATCTTCATCCTCATCGGCGTGCAGCTGTCGGCAATCGTCGCGCGGCTCACCGACTACTCGGTGGGGGAGCTCTTTTTCTACGGTACGTTCGTGAGCGCGGTCGCGATCTTCGTGCGCTTCGCCTGGGTCTATCCGGCCACCTACCTGCCGCTCGTGCTGAGGGCCTTGCTCGGCGAGCAGGTCGCGCCGCCGCGGGAGGGGGAGGTGTTCATCATGGGCTGGTGCGGGATGCGCGGCATCGTGTCGCTCGCCGCCGCTCTCGCGCTGCCCCAGGCGCTGGAAGACGGAAGTGCGTTTCCCGAGCGCGACCTCGTCATCTTTCTCACCTTCGTAGTCATCGCGGTCACGCTCGTGTTGCAGGGCCTGACCCTGAAGCCTCTTATCCGCATGCTCAAGGTGGGCCGGGACTGGAGCCTGCAGGAGGAGAAGCAGCGCGCCCAGATGGCGCTCGGCAAGGCGGCGATCGCCGCCATCGACGCCGTGGTGGCGAAAAGCGGCATCCCGAACGAGCTCGCCGAGCGCATCCGCGCCGAATTCGCCGAGAAGATCACGCTTTCGGTGCCCGAGGGGCTGGTGCTGCGGCACTCGGGCGCCGACGACGCGCGGCGTCTGAGGGACGCGGCGGTGAAGGCGGAGCGGCAGGAGCTGATTCGGTTGTGGCGGGAGAACCAGATCAGCGACGAGGTGCTGCACCATATCGAGGAAGACCTCGACTACCAGGAATCGCGCATCTAGCTTGGAGGAGGTCCCATGGTTCGCGTAGCTGTCTTTGCGCTTTTCGCGCTCGCCGCTCTGCCCTGCGCGGCACAATACCCCGACCGGAACGTGACCTTTCTCGCGAACTTTCCCCCCGGGGGCCTCGTCGACATCGTCACGCGCGTCGTCGCCGACGGAATGAAGCCAAAGTTTCCTCACGGCATCACCGTCGTGAACAAGCCGGGCGCCGGGGGCGCGGTGGGCGTCACGGATCTGATCCAGGCGAAGCCCGACGGCTACACCATCCTGCTCACGCCGCAGTCGTCGCTCGTCATCGCGCCGCAGATGAACCCGAAGCTCGCCTACAAGACGCCGGACGAGTACGACCCGGTGATCAACGTGGTGGCCTACTATCCGCTGTTGGCGGTGACCGCCGACGCGCCGTGGAAGTCCATCCAGGACTTCGTCGCCGACGCGAAAGCGAACCCGGGCAAGATGCGCGTCGGGACGCCGGGTGAGGGCACGGCGAGCCACCTCAACCTCGAGGAGTTCATCTTCCGGACAGGGACGAAGATGATTCCGGTGCCTTACGCCGGCTGGGCGCAATCCTCGCCCGCGCTCCTTGGCAACCACATCGAGGCGGTGGTGGCACAGCCGGGCGAGGTCAAGCCGCTCGTCGACGGCAAGCGCATGCGCGTGCTCGCGGTCTTCCAGGAAAAGCGCCACCCGGCGTTTCCCGACACGCCGACATCGAAAGAGTCGGGCTGGGACGTGGCGAACGGCGTGTGGTACCTCGTCATCGCGCCCAAGGGCACGCCAGCGCCGATCGTCAAGTACATCCACGACGCGGCGAAGACCGTCGTCGACGACCCGGCGTTCGCGAAGACCATGGACGCGCGGGGAGTGGATGTGGACTACCGCGCGGGGGACAAGCTACGCACGGATCTGTGGAAGGAGTACAAGCTGGACACGGAGATATTGAAGAGGATCGGGCTGGTCAAGGTGCGGTGAAGAGGAGATACGCGATGAGGCTCATCGTTGCAGCCGGCGCGCTCGCGCTCGCGTGCACGCCGCCCGCGGCGTTGGCTCAAGGCTATCCCGCCAAGCCGATCAGGATCGTGATCCCTTTCGTCGCCGGCGGGTCGTCGGATATCGTCGGCCGCGCGATCGGGACTTTGCGCCGATCACGCTCGCGGTGACCACGCCCAACGTGCTGATCGCGAAGCCGACGCTGCCTGCGGATTCGGCAAGCGAGCTGGTCGAGCTTGCGAAGAACAATCCCGGGCGCCTCGCGTACTGCTCGAGCGGCAGCGGCTCGTCGGACCACCTCACCGGCGAGGTGTTTCGCCAGAGCGCCAATTTCGCCGCGATCCACGTGCCCTACAAGGGCGGCGCCGCGTGCCAGACGGACATCATGGGCAACCAGGTCGATTTCTCTTTTCAGAACCTGGGCGCGGTGACCGGCTACATCAAGGCCGGCAGGATGAAGGCGCTCGTGGTGACTGCGAAGGCGCGCCACCCGCAGCTGCCCAACGTGCCTTCGGCCGCGGAGGCGGGATTCCCGGACCTGGTCGTCACCTCCTGGCAGGCGGTCGCGGCGCCGGCGAAGACGCCGCGCGACGTCGTGGCGAAGCTGAATGACGCGACCGCGCGCGCGCTGCGCTCGCCCGAAATCCGCGAGCGCATGACGCAGATCGGCTTCGACGTTGTGGCGGGCACGCCGGAAGAATTCGGCGCTTTCATGAAGGCCGAGATCGAGCGCTGGACAGCGGTGGTGAATCGCGGCGGGATCAAGCCCGATTGAGTTCAGGTTTCAGCCTCGGCACTGCGGCGTCCTCCGATCGCCTTCCACGCGGACAGGCCGCCTGCGACGTAGCGCGCGTCGAAGCCTTCCTTGCGCAGCGCCGCGGTCACGCCGCAGCCGACGTGAAAACCGTAGACGCAGTACACCAGGACCGGCTCCGACTTCGAGAGTTCGCCTGACCACTCTCCCACGCGCTCCGGGTCGCGCCAGGTCGCGCCGGCCATCGTGCTCTTTTCCAGCTCGTGGTATTTCGCCGGCCGCACGTCGATCACCTGCAGCGTTTCGCCCCCGGCCATCCGGTCGCGGATTGCTTCCACCGAAACGCAGGGCAGCTCGGTCTGCTGCGCGGCCATCCCCGCGCCGCGCTCGCCTTCGCCGGTCGCGGAGAGGTAGCGCAGTTCGGCGCGCGCCCAGTCGACGTTGCGCATAGCCGCGTCGATGTACGCGGCGGCATTCGCCCCGAAGTCGATGTGGTAGGCGTGCTCGTACATGTCGAGGGCGAGGATGGGCGTTCCGGTCGCGAGGTTTTGCGTGTGATCGAGCGCGTATTGATTCACCAGGCGCCGCTCGCGCGGGAGGTACACGAGCAGCACCCAGCCCGAGCCGCCCGAGAGCGCTCGCGCCATCGCGGTGAACTCGTCGCGCCAGCGGTCGGCGCTGCCGAAGCTCTCCTTCAGGGCGCTCGCCATGCGCTCGGCGGGCTTGCCGTCTCCGCCCAGCGATGCAAAATAAAGCTCATGCAGCGCCATGGAACTGAGCGCGACCAGCTCGTCGCGCTTCAGGCCCGCGATCTGGAATTCCGGAACCGCGGAGAAGTCGAGCGCGCGGAGTTTTTCGGTGATGGCGTTCAGGCGCCGCACGGCGCCGCCGTAGTTGTTCTCGTAGTGGCTGACGATGAGCCGGTCGGACAGGCCGTTCAGGAGCCAGGGCCTGCAGCCGATGGGTGCGATCGCGTAAGGCATAAGGGACCTCCTGGTTCCGGAACCGCGGTCAATCGACCTTGGCCCCCGAAAGCTTGACGACTTTCGACCACTTCTCGATCTCCGCGCGGATCAGCGCGTCGAACTGATCGGGCGTCGAGCCGATCGGCTCCATGCCCTGCTGCTTCATGCGCTCGGTGAGGTCGGAGGATTTCACGGCGCGCGCGATGTCGGCGCCGATGCGGTTCACGAGCTCGCGCGGCGTGGCGGCGGGGGCGACGATGCCGACGAGGGAGAGGGCGCTCACGCCGGGCACCGATTCGGAAACGACGGGATACTCGGGCGACTCGGGCGCGCGCGAAGGCGACAGGAGAGCGAGAACTTTGATCCTGCCGCTCTTGATCAGCGGCTGCACCGCGTAGAGCACGTCCATGAGTATTGGCACGCGCCCGGCCATGACGTCCTGCTGCGCCGGCGCGCCGCCCTTGTAGGGCACGTGCACGAGGTCGATGCCCGAGCTCGTCTTGAGCAGCTCGACCGAGAGGTGCATCGCGGTGCCGCTCCCCGGGGTCGCGTAGGCGAGCTTGCCGGGCTCTTTCTTCGCGAGCGCGATCAGCTCGGGGATGGAGTTCGCCGGGAACGCGGGGTTCGCGGCCATCACCAGGTGTTGCACCGAGACCTGCGTCACGCCGGTAAGGTCCTTCAGCGTGTCGTAGGGCAGGTCGCTGCGCAGGCTCGGGTTGATGACGTAGGCGGTGACCACCATGCCCAGGGTGTGGCCGTCGGGCGCGGACTTGGCGACGTAGTCGGTCCCGACCACCGTTCCCGCGCCGGGCTTGTTTTCCACCACCACCGGCTGGCCCCATACGTCCTGCATCTTCGCGGACACGAGGCGCCCGATAATGTCGGTCGCGCCGCCGGGAGGAAACGGCACCATCAGCCGCACGACCTTGTTGGGAAATTGCTGGGCGGCAGCCGCGAGCGGCAGCAGCGTCGCAAACGCAAGGGTTCGGATCAGACGGTGCATGCCGCCTTAGCGCTCGTGCGCGGCCTCGCCGTCGCTCACTTTGAGGTCGGGCACTCCGCCTGTCGCGACCGGATCGTCGCGGTAGAGCTTCTTGAAGTCGAAGGTCGCGCGCCGGCCTTCCTGCTTCGGGATCCCGTTCTCCGCGAACAGCTTGAACTCGGGCGGCACGTCGCGAAAATCCTCGACGTCGAACCACAGCCGCACCAGGCGCCGCTGCCGCTCGGGCTCGGGGAAGTTCGTGAAGCGCGTTCGCGCGTGCATCACGGTATAGTTGTTGATGACGATCATGTCGCCGCGCTCGAGGAAGAACGCCAGGCGATTCTCGGGCGCCGCTGCGATCTCATCGAACAGATTCAGAGCCTCGAGGTCGCGCTCATCGAGCGGCACGCCGCGCTCGCGCTGGCCCGCTGCTATCCCAGCGCGCTGGTAGCGGCAGGAGAGTTGCCCGTTGCGGTTGGCGAACACCGGCGTACGGTAGGGCGTCGCCGCGTCCTCGCCCGGTCCTTCTTCGCCGAGGCGGTGGTAGTGATAGCCGCGGTAGAGCGCCTCGAGGAGGTGCGGTGCGCGCGCGCGTATCTCATCGTGCACGGTCACGCCGCTCACGATGATCGAGGCGCCGCCCGAGGCGGACTTGTGCCAGCAGGCGAGCGAGATCATCGCGGTGATGTCGGAGTGCGGCCGCAGCTCGAGATTGCTGCGGTACATGCGCGGGGTCGCGTCCTCGGCGGTGGCGTCGACCACCGAAGTGACGAGGTCGCCTTGGGCGTTCTGCGAGAGCGCGCGGCCGAAATGCGTCCCCACGCCCCAGGCGCAGGCGGTGAACTGCTCGAGCGACACGCCATCGAGGGGCAGGCCGCGCAACACGAGGAAACCCTTGCCCGAGCGCACCTCGGCGTAGCCGTGCTCGAGCTTCTTGCGCAGTCCGTCGAAGCGAAAATCGGTCTTCGCCAGCGCGTGGACGGGCGAGAGGCGGCCGCTCCGCTCGAGGGCCTCGACCGCCGCAAGCAGCTCACCGCGGTCGCCGCCCGTCAGCTCGACCAGGTAGTCGGCGGGGTTCTCGAAGCTCGAAGCCTTCCAGGCAAACGAAGAGGAGGCGTGCTCGTAGCTCATGAAAGCCATTGTAACGCGGCCTTGAGCGCCGCAAGCGGCGCTCAGGATGTAGAATCCCGGAGCCCGTGAGCACCAAGACCCGTCCGGAAATCCTCATCATCGGCGGCGGTATCGGCGGCGTGGCGACGGCGCTTGCGCTCGCGCGCCGCGGCATGCGCTCACGCGTTCTCGAGAAGGCGCCCGAGTTCGGCGAGATCGGCTACGGCATCCAGCAGGGCCCGAACGCCTACCGCATGCTCGACTGGCTGGGCGTCATGAAGGATCTGGAACCGCAGGCGGTGTTCACCAACAGCCTGATCCTTATCGACGCGCTCACCGACCGGGAGCTCACCCGGATTTCGTGCGGCGACGCCTTCCGGCGGCATTTCCGCGCCCCCTATACCGTCGTGCATCGCCGCGATCTGCACGGCGCGCTGCTGGAGGCTTGCCGCAAGCGCGAGGAGATCGCGCTGCACACCTCGAAGGAGCTAGTCAGCTTCGAGGACCGCGGCGGCGGCGTGGTCGCGCGCTTCGCCGACAGCTCCGAATACCAGGGGCGCGCGCTGATCGGGGCGGACGGACTGCGCTCGCGCGTGCGCGAGACCCTGATGGACGACGGGCCGCCCAGGCCCGCCGGGCACGTGACCTACCGCGGCGTCATTCCTCTGGACCAGGTGAAGGACCAGTCGCACTTCGACGACATGGTGATCTGGATCGGGCCGAACCTGCACTTCGTCCAGTACCGCCTGCGCGGCGGCACCGTCATGAACAACGTGGCCACCGTCGTGAGCGACAAGTTTGCGCGAGGCGAGCGGCACGACTACGGGGGCCCGGACGAGCTGGCCGAAGTCTTTTCGCGCACCACGCCGCACGTACAGGAGATGCTCGGCTACGTGGGCAAGGACAAGAACTGGGTGCTGCACGACCGCGAGCCGCGGCCCGGCTGGACGCGCGGCAAGGTCGCGCTGCTGGGCGATGCCGCGCACCCCACCCTGCAGTACCTCGCCCAGGGCGCCTGCATGGCGATCGAGGACGCGGTGGTGCTCTCGGGCAAGCTCGAAAAGGCGGGGAGCGACGTCGATGCCGCGCTTCGGGCCTACGAGCAGGAACGCTATCTGCGCACCGCGCGCGTCACGATCACTTCGCGGATCTTCGGCGACATCATCCACGCGAACGGCGGCGCGCGCGACCTGCGCAATCATCTGCTGGCGCAGAGGACGCCCGAGACTTTCTGGGAGGTGGACTGGCTCTACCGGGGGATCGAAGCTTGATCCCGGCGCCCCTCCGTTCCGGCTACTCCTTTTTCTTGTCCTTGTTCCGCCACACCATCCACGCGAAACCGACGCAGAAGCCCACGAACAGCACCAGGAAAATGGCCGTGGCGAGCGTATTGGGCTCGACCGCGGGCTCGGGAGCCTGGGCGCGCGCGGATGCAAGGAGGAGAGAAGCGATCGATCCGACAAGGAATCTTTTCATGGCGGGCTTTCGCAAAGGCCGTTCGGCGAGCGGCCACGGATAATCTGCGCCAAGCCCCTTGCAGGAAACTGACGCCTGTCTTTCAATTCGCTGTCAATAGGTGAGGAGGAGGCCGTGTCCGACGACGCATTCCCGGAAAGTCCGCTCGAATTCGGCATTTTCGACTGGATCGAGTGGTCCGACGCGCCTGCGGGCGAGATCTTCGAGCACAAGCTGCGGATCGCCGAGGCCGCGGACAAGGCAGGGTTCTACGCCTGGCACATCGCCGAGCACCAGGGCACGCCGCTCTCGATCGACGGCTCGCCCGCGCTCGTGCTGTCCGCGGCGATCCAACGAACGAAGAGGCTGCGGCTGGGGGCTCTCACGTTCTGCCTGCCTTGGTACAACCCGTTTCGCTTCTACAATGAGATCTGCATGCTCGATCACATGAGCGACGGGCGCCTGGAGCTCGGCGTGGGGCGCGGTGTCTCGCCGATCGAGTCCTCTTATTTTTTCATGAGGAACGTCGAAGAGTCGCGCGAGCACTACCGCGAGACGCTCGAGATTTTTTTTGCCGCCTGCGGGAGCTCGGTCCTCGATCACCAGGGGAAATACTTCTCCTACCGGGACCTCGAGCTCTACCTCCACCCGCGCCAGCGGCCGTATCCCCCTTTGTGGTTCCCGAGCAGCGACAAGAACTCGATCGAGTTCACGGCTCGCCACGGCTACCACACCGTGCTCAACACGAGCGCCGCGGAGGCCGGCAAGCTCTACGCGCAATACCGGGAAGTGTGGGCGCGGCACAGGAACGATCCGGGGCGCCACAACGCGCACGTGCGCGCGCCGAAGCTCGGAAAATCCCAGCACGTGTTCGTCGCCGGCGGCGATGCGGAGGCGCAAAGAGTCGGCGTGGTGGCCGGCGCGCCGGGGACGGTCGCTCGGGAGCTCGCCCAAGTGGTGCGCGAATCGGGAATCAATTATCTGCTGCTGGTGTTTTCCTTCGGCGACCTGCGGCCGGAGCTGGCGATGCGCTCGATGGACCTGTTCGTGAGGGAGGTGATGCCGGCTCTGCGGGCGGGTGCGGCCTGAAGCGACCGGCTGTATTTTTTCCCCCGGTCAAATATACTAGTTCACCCCGGAAGCAAGGAGGCGGATTGCCATGGCGAAGGCGCTGAAGAAAGTGCGGGTTTCGATGATGAACGCTATCCACGACCTGCCGCTGCTCGTCGCCCGCGACGAGGGCTTTTTCCGGGACGAAGGACTCGACGTAGACATCCTGAAGACGCCGGGATCGGGGCAGCGCGATTCCGACCACCAGGCGCTGCGCGAGAACATCTTCGAGCGCACCATGGAGGCGCTCTACGACCAGGGCCAGTGCGACCAGTTCCGCATGTGCGAATGGGGCGTGATGAAGCGCGCGGTCGAGGCGGAGAAGACCGGTCACCGTCCCGCGAAGATCGTCGCGCTCGGCTCGGCGATGTCGACCTTCGCCATCGTCACCGATCCGAAAGCGCGCATCTACGAGCCCGAGCAGCTGAAGAACAAGCCGATCGCAGTGAGCCCCTACAACGGCTCGCACTTCACGACGCTGAAGCTCCTCGAGGGGTTCCTCAAGCGCGAGCAGATCAAGTGGACCTTCGCCGGCACCATGAAGGAGAGGCTGGACGCGCTGGCGAAAGGCCAGGTCGCGGCGGCGAGCCTGATGGAGCCCTGGATCAGCGTCGCAGAGAAGCGCGGCATGCGCGTGCTGATGGAATCGCATTCGACGCGGAGCGAAGCCGCGGGGGACGAGCTCGACGGGGCCACGCTCGCCGCCATGTTCCGCGCCGAGGCGCGCGCCGCCGATGCGATCGACCGCGACCCGCGCAAGCACGCGCGCTACCTCGTCGAGGAGGCGGGAGGGCTGCTCGAGCCCAAAGACCTCAAGATTTCGCGCATCCTCAACGCGCCGCCCGAGCCCTACACCCGCGAACGCTTCGACCATACCTACCAGTGGACCCTGGGCTGGGGCCTGGTGCAGTCGGGCGCGACCTTCGAGAACACGGTCGACAACCGCGCCTGGCAATAGGTACGAACAATAAAAGAGGAGGGGGACGATGAAATCAAGAAATTGGGTCGCGCTCGCCACGGCATCGTGGCTCGCGCTCGCAGCGGCGGGAGCGTTCGCCCAGACCATCAAGATCGGCTTCATCACCAGCTACTCGGGGCTGAACGGAAACCTCGGGCCCTACATGGAGCGCGGCGCGCGGCTGTACCTGAAGGAGCACCAGAAGGAGCTGCCGCCCGGGGTGAACATCGAGTTCCTCATCCGCGACGATACCGGCCCCTACCCCGACAAGGCGAAGCAGCTCGCGCAGGAGCTGATCGTGCGCGACAAGGTCAATCTGCTCGCGGGCGTGATCTTCACGCCGAACGCCATGGCGATCGCACCGCTCGCGACCGAGGCCAAGGTGCCGTTCATCATCATGAACGCCGGCACCGCGGTGATCACGACGCGCTCGCCCTACATCGCGCGCCTCTCGTTCACCTTGTGGCAGTCGTGCTATCCGCTCGGCCAATGGGCGGCGAAGAAATTCAAGCGGGTCTACACGATGGTGAGCGATTTCGGTCCCGGGCACGACTGCGAGGACGCGATCGTCAGGGCGACCAAGGAATCCGGCGGAGAAGTCGCCGGAACGGTGCGCGTGCCGCTTCAGAATCCGGATTTCGTTCCCTACATGCAGCGGGTGAAGGACGCCAAGCCCGATGCGCTCGCGGTATTCATCCCGGCGGGGAAGACCGCGACCGCGGTGCTGAAGGCATTCGGCGATCTCGGGCTCGCCAAGTCTGGCGTGAAGCTGATCGGACCCGGAGACGTCACCACCGACGAGGAGCTGGAGAATATGGGCGAGGCGGCGCTCGGCGTGCTCACCGTGCACCACTACTCGGCCGCGGCGACACGCCCGGCGAACCAGGCGGCTGGGACGGCATGGCGGCGATCCTATACGTGGTGAAGGAGCAAAAGGGCAAGATCGACCCGGACCGCACCATGGAGCTCCTGAAGAATTTCAAGGACCCGAACAGTCCGCGCGGGCCGATCTCCATCGATCCCGCTACGCGCGACATCGTTCAACCCGAGTACCTGCGCGAAGTACGCAGGGTCGGCGGCAAGCTCGCCAACGTCGAGATCGAGACGCTGGGCACGGCGGTGAAGGACCCGTGGAAGGAACTGAACAACAAGAAGTGAGCTACATCTTCAACAGCCGCTTGCAGTTGCCCGAGAGAATCTTGGTCCGGTCCTCCAGGCTCAGGGGCAGATCCTCCATCCACTTCGTTCCGGGCGGGTTGGGCACGAAGGGGTAGTCGACCGAGAAGAGGATCCGGTCCACGCCCATCTCCATGATGCAGCACATCAGCGCGGGGGTGGAGAAGTTGCCGCTCGTGGTGATCCAGAAGTGCTCGCAGAAGGTGTCGCGGAAAGTGCTGGGCTTGTCGGCCCCGCGCGAGAGCGCCATGTTGATGCGCCAGGCGGAGAAGGGCAGCGACTCGCCCAGATGCCCGAGGATGATCTTCAGGCGCGGATATTTCTCGAATGCGCCCGATAGAATCATGCGGATGCCGTGGGTGGCGGTCTCCACGGTGTAGCCCCAGGCCGCGGTGAGGAGCTGCGGAAACCTGTCCAGATAGTCCTTGTAGTAGGCGTCGGCGACCGCCTGCACGGGCGAGGACGGATGGATGTAGAGCGGCACGTCGAGCGCCTGAGCGCGCTCGAAGATCGGCCAGAAGCGCCTGTCGTCGAAGAACACGCCGTTGGTCGGTCCGTGCACCATCGCGCCCTTGAAACCCAGCCTGGTGACCGTGCGCTCGAGCTCGTCCGCCGCCGCTTTCGGGTCGGCGGTGGGAAGCGCGGCGAAGCCGGCGAAGCGGCCCGGGTGAGCGCGCACCGCCTCGTGCAGTCGGTCGTTCGCGCGCTTGGCGAACGGGACCGCGGTCGCCGCGTCCAGACGCTGCGTCGAAGGCGCGCCGTGCGAGATCACCTGCACGTCGATTCCGGCTTCGTCCATCTCCCTGATGCGCAGCGCGCCCAGGTCGTCCAGCCGCCGGCGCAGCTCGGGGTCGCGCGCTTCGCCGCTCCCGAAAGTCTTCGCAACGTCTGCGTCCCAGTAATGCTCTTCGAGCGCGATGACGAAGGGTCTGTTCTTGGTTGCCATGGGTTTGATGGCTCCTGCAGTAGCAGTAGGTGATGGACTTTAGCGGCCCGCCGGCTTGAACTCGAGGATGAAGTTCCACAGCGGCATGTCGCCGACGTTGGTGACGCTGTGGATGATCGGCTCGCGGAAGTTCACCACGCTCGGCGGTTCCTGCGGCGCGTCCTTGCCGTCGATGATCTGCCGCAAGAGCGGCCCCTGGTTGATGCGGATCTCGACGCGCTGGCTGTGGCTGTGGCGCGCGCGCGTGTCCCCCGGCGCGAGCCGCTCCTCGTAGATGAAGAAACGCTCGCCCTCGTACACGATCGTGTTCTTCGCCGGCGGGATGATCTCGGCGGGCGATTTGACCGGCGGGTGTTTGGGCTTGATCGCCACCTCGAAGAAGGGGCCGCCGGTCGGAGGGCGGTAGGATTCGCCCGCCTTGAACACCGCGACCTCGCCGCGCCGCATCGCGCGCAGCACCCTGCCGAA